>Ga0307414_10001378_pt1 | contig 12582 bp, 9 predicted proteins | sample DK1Ometagenome_FD_203804 | JGI IMG/M metagenome (GOLD analysis project Ga0307414, IMG submission 203804) | Maize rhizosphere microbial communities from greenhouse at UC Davis, California, United States - DK15-O-3 | ecosystem: Host-associated > Plants > Roots > Rhizosphere > Soil | place: USA...
CAAATGGTAATATGATCATTCTCGCCAACGGCCGTCCGGCGTTCACTACGAACCAGTTTATCGGTTATGCAAGGCCTGACTATACAGGAGGTGCATACTCTTCTTTGCGAATTTTCAATTTTGATCTCGGCTTTTCTATCGATTTCCAGAAAGGCGGGTTATTTAACTCAACTACCAGGGCCTTTAATATGGGCAGTGGTTTGTCGCAGGAAACTGTGGGTCTGAATGATAAAGGCATCGATTGGAGGCTACCGGTATCTGAGGGCGGAGGATACAGATTTCCGGGCGTATTAGCTGACGGCACTGAAAATCAGCGCTACATTGAAGCTTCGGTAGCGTTTTACAATGGTATGCAAAACGGAGCGGGTGAGATGTTTATGATAGACGCTTCCTACCTTAAGTTGCGGGAAGTAAGATTAGGTTATAATGTTCCTTCAAAATTCCTGGCTTCCAAAGCAGGCTTTGTGAAGAATGCCAACCTCGCCCTGATCGTTGGGAACGCCTGGTTAATTTCTGCACCCGGTAAAGAATACGGTATTGACCCTTCCGAATTGGAGAATTTCTGGGAAGAAGGCGGTCAGTTGCCACAGACACGTACTATCGGCGTGAACTTGAGAGTAGGGTTTTAAGCAAATAATATTAAAGCGAAGATCATGAATAAATTAAAAAAATATATAGCACTGTCTCTGGTAGGCATAGGAATGCTTACAGCGGGGTGTGAAAAGATCGAGGATTTCGGGGATACGAACGTTGATCCGACGAAGGTTGCTGTACCGTCAACCCGGTCGCTGTTAACCAATGCCATGCAAAGCAGCACAGAACTTTACATTGGGGGCGGACAGTCGGCAACAATGGCACAATACTTTTCGGAAGGACCGTACCTGACTTTTTCTGGTTATAATAATGCGACCGGTGGGCAGGCCTATTCCGGCTTTTACTCAGGTGCGCTGATCCAGTTAAAGAAGATCATCGACTACAATGAGGCCGGGTCTGTGGAAGCCGATCCGGGAGCTAATGGTTCTAAAAACAACCAGATAGCCGTTGCGCGGATCATGAAAGCTTTTATCTTCTGGAAGATCACTGACCGCTGGGGTGATATTCCTTACTCCGAAGCGCTGCAGGGCGGGGACAATATTACTCCGAAGTTTGACAAGCAGGAAGATATCTATGCTGACATCTTCAAGGAGCTTAAGGAAGCCGCGGCGCAGATCGACGCTGGTTTGGGAGTGCAAGGCGATATCATATTAGGCGGTGATATGAACGCCTGGAAAAAGTTTGCCGCTACCCAGAGAATGATCATGGCGTTAAGAATGTCTAAAGTCTATCCGGCTCCGGGTGGCCTGGCGGCAACTGAATTTAACGCCGCTATGGCGGATGCGTTAGCTTCCAATGATGATAACATTAACTATTCCTTTATTGCGGGCGACCCGAATAACTTCAACCCATGGTATGATAACTATACCATTGCGAATCGGAATGATTATGCGATCAGCAGTACCATTGTGAATTATATGCGTGCCAACGGTACCGGAACAGATCCCCGCTTACCGGTTTATGCTGAGATCCTGCCTGGGAATCAGATTAAAGGGCTGACCTACGGCAACGCCCTTCAGACCAATATTCCGAATGCGTACAGCCGGTTAGGCGACGAATTGCGGGAGCAGGGTACCCCGGCGAAGATCTTTTCCTTTGCACAGGTGCAGTTTGCGAAAGCGGAAGCAGCCAAACTCGGCTGGATCCCGGGCGGCGACGCAGCAGCGAAAACATTCTATGACAGCGGAATTGATGCTTCGCTCGAACAGTATGGTGTGCCAGACCCGACATTCAAGAATGCTACCGGCATCGCATATAATCCCGCAACGGCCATTCAGCAGATTGCTACCCAAAGATGGACGCACCTGTTCCTCGACGGTTGGGAAGGCTGGGCCGAGTGGAGGAGAACCGGGTTCCCGGCTTTGGCTCCCGGAGAAAATTCAGCTAACCCGGGCGGTATCCCAAGACGGTTGATGTATCCGGCTTCAGATAAGACGGTTAACACCGAAAACTATGAGGCAGTGCTTACTCAGCAGGGACCAGATAATCTGGATACCCGTATGTGGTGGGATAAGTAAGATTCTATGAAGATTAAAAAAGGGGAAACACTAGTTTCCCCTTTTTTTGTAAACGGTAAACTGGAGGTTAGAAATAATGGGAAGAATTGAGATATGCGGCGGCGGGTCACGTTTGAATTAAATAATTTATGATTTAACCCATTTTTTTTCATCGTCAGGAACCGTGGTTACCGGTTGGATACATTTGTTCGAATTAATGTTAAAAAATGTTAAAATTTATGATGTTGATTATCAGCAACTTACAATCAGTTAATCAAAATTAAAATGTAAAAGTTTTGTTAATCCCATCATGTTGAGCATTTTTAGAGATTAAATAATCAAAAACTAAACTTTAATTAATTCAGTATGAAAAAACTTCTACAAAGTTTATTCCTGCTTTTGTTTGTGGCCTCAACGGCTATTGCACAGGAACGAACTGTAACAGGAACAGTGACTGCCCAGGAAGACGGGCTGCCACTTCCGGGTGTTGGTGTCGTAGTAACGGGCACACAGATTGGCACCCAGACGGGTGTTGATGGCAAGTTCACTTTACGTGTGGCTTCCAATGCTAAAAGCTTAACCTTTACTTATATCGGTTACGCCGAGAAGACAGTAAACATTGGTTCAGGTGCAATGAATGTGGTCCTTACTCAGGATCTGAACGCACTTGATGAGGTTGTGATCACCGCGGGTGGTGTTAGTATCCAGCGTCGTGAGCAAGGTAACCAGGCTACTACTATTAAAGCTGCTGAGTTAACTCAGGCAAAAGCTTTCAACGTAGGTAGCGCATTGACTGGTAAAGTAGCCGGTTTACAGGTGAACGCTGTAAGTAGTGGTGTTAACCCAAGCGTTCGTTTGGTATTACGTGGTAACCGTTCCTTATTAGGTAACAACCAGGCCCTGGTTGTTGTGGATAACGTAATCGTTCCTACAAGCATCCTTGGTAATATCAACCCTGAAGACATCGAAGATATCCAGGTGTTGAACGGTGCTGGTGCAGCTTCTCTTTACGGATCAGATGCATCCAATGGTGCGTTACTGATCACTACCAAAAAAGGTAAAAAAGGAGTAACTAAGATCACAGCCGGACAAGTAACCAGCTTTGAGACTGTTGCTTTTTTACCAAAACTTCAAAAAACTTACGGTTCAGGAACAGGTCCTGATGATGTGCCTTCTTATACTCCGTATGAGAATCAGCAGTATGGTCCTGCTTTCGACGGCAGTATGGTTGAAATCGGTAAGCCATTAGCTGACGGTTCAATTCAGACTGTACCTTATAGCTGGAGTGGCGAGAAGAATGATTTCTGGGAAACTGGTGTTTCAAGCCAGACTGACTTAAGTCTTTCTTCAGGTGATGAAAAAGGTTCTTACTATGCTTCAGGTCAGTACTTCACTCAGAACTCTACTGTACCGGGTGATGAATACAACCGTTTCAGTTTCCGTGTAAATGGTTCAAGAGACCTTGGTCACAACCTTAACTTCGACTTTAGCACGAACTACGTTCAAAACAGATATGATCAGTCTAGCGATGTAGGTAACGCATATAATAACGTATTGATGACCCCGGGTCATATTCCATTGACTCGCTACAGCGACTGGGAAACTGATCCTTATGCAAATCCAAACGGTTATTTCAACGAATACTATCCAAACCCATACTTTACTTTGGATAACAACCGTACAAAAAACCGTAATGATTATTTAACAGGTAATGCTCAGTTGAAATGGTCTCCGATAACTCCGTTATCATTCCTTTTCCGTGTGAGTTTAGCTACAAGAAATCAGTCTAACAAAGGCTGGACTAACAAATTCACTTACTCTGATTACAGATTAGGTATTACCAGTAACTTCTCTAACATTACTGGTGGTGTGAATGATGGTGCTTTCTTTGAAACCCGTGTGAATCCAGAGTTCCAGGCTCAGTACATCAGTAAATTAGGAAAAGACTTCTCTCTGAACACTATCTTAGGAGCAAGTATGCGTGATGATAACTCTAAATCTATTGGAGTTTCTTCAAGCAACATGGTTCAGGCGGGATTATTCAACGTTACTAACACTACTGGAAATATCGGTGGAAGTGAAGGTAATGCTCGTTTACGCCAGATGGGTGTTTATGCTGACGCACGTATCGGTTTCAGGGATTTCTTATACCTGCACGTTTCAGGAAGAAATGACTGGAGATCCGTTCTTGCAAAAGACAACCGTTCTTTCTTCTATCCAGCGGCAGATATCTCTTTCATTGCATCTGACGTAATTCCTTTCCTTAAAAATTCTGAGGCTGTTAACAGCGTGAAATTAAGAGGTGGTATCTCTGAAGTAGGTTTGGTGAACATCGGCGCTTACTCTTTGGTTCCTACATTCACTCAGCAATATGGTTACCCATACAATGGTATCCCGGGATTCGGAATCGGCAACAGGATTGTAGCTGCAAACTTGAATCCTGAGATCACTCAATCACAGGAAGCAGGTTTTGATGTGGAAATGTTCAGATCAAGATTAGTTGCTAACTTCACTGCTTACCAGTCACAAACTACTGATCAAACCATTCCGGTTCAGATCGCATCTACAACTGGTTATACTTCATTCCTGACCAACACGGGTGAGGTTGAAAACAAAGGTATAGAGAGTGCATTAAGAGTAATTCCAATCAGCACCAATTCTGGTCTGGAAGTTACTTTAGGCGCAAACTACACTTATAACAAAAACAAAGTTATTTCCTTAAGTGATGACCAGGATCAATTGATCTTAGGAACTTTTGGTAACGCAAGTATTGCTGCAGTTGAAGGCGAAGCTTTCCCAATGATGCAGGGTACTACTTATAACAGGGATCCTCAAGGCCGTATCATCGTTGACGCGATCACTGGTTTCCCTTCTGTAACTGCAGCGCAGGTTAACTTAGGCAATACTGAGCCAAGACACCGTTTAGGTTTAGACGGAACAATCTCTTTCAAAGGTATCCAGTTAGCTACTGTATTTGAGTACAGAGATGGTTATATCATGTACAATGGTGCTTCTACAGGTTTCGATTTCTCAGGTGCCGGTATCCGTACTACGTACTTCAACAGAGAGCGTTTTGTTGTGCCTAATTCATCTTACTTAGATCCAGCGACTAACACTTACGTAGAGAACACAAACATCACAACAAGAACCGGTGGTGTGGATTTCTGGACCAACGGACCAAGCAACACTGGCGTTGCTCAGAACTATACTTATTCTGCAGCTTTCTGGAAAATGCGTGAGCTTTCTATCACTTACGATCTTCCAAAATCATTGTTGAAGAATGTAGGTATCATTTCAGGTGCAAGAGTTGGTATCCAGGGAAGAAACCTGTTCTTATTCGCTCCTAAGGCTAACCTTTACACAGACCCTGAATACAGTGCGTTTGATTCAACTAGCAACGCTATTGGATTTAGCTCTCTTTCTCAAACGCCTCCAGGAAGATTCTTCGGTTTTAATCTTTCTGTAACATTATAATACAAAGACATATATGAAAAAGATTTTTAATTATATATTATTAGGTGCCATCTTCGTCGGAGCGACCTCCTGCGAGAAGTACCTGGATATAAACGAGAACCCGAATAACTTCACGTCAGCTACTCCGGATCTTGTATTGCCTCAGGCGATCGTTGGATCGGCCTCTCTCACCAGCACCTTCAATACAACCATGGGTGACATCGGTGGCCAGAGAGCAAACGGTGGTGGTTTCGGTGGTTTCGGTGCGGTAGTTACGTACCAGTGGACAGCGAATGACGGCGGATTTTCCGGATTATGGACCGGTACCTACGATAACGTGAATGATTACGAGTATGTGATCAGAGAGACCAGCGGAGATCCAAAACTTGCTTTCTCTACTTCTATTGCACGGATCATGAAGTCTATGGCTTTCGCCAGATTGGTTGATCAGTTTAATGACGTTCCATATTCTGAAGCCCTGAAAGGAAATCAGAACCTGACTCCTAAGTTTGATAAGGGACAGGATGTTTACCAGGACCTGGTTAAGCAACTGGACACTGCTATGATCGCTATCACCGCTGGCCAGGCTGATCCGGCTGTAAACAGCCTGAAGTCATCAGCTGATCCGATGTTCGGTGGCGATATGGATCGTTGGAAGAGATATGCCAACACTCTTAAGTTACGCTTGCTGATCAAAATGGCAGGTGTTCCTGAGCTTCAGTCAGTAACCGGACCAGCTTTTGCAAGTTTCGACACCTCAATTGGTTTCTTAACCAGTGATGCGGTTGTTAACCCGGGCTACGTAAAAACTGACAGACCAAACCCTACGTATAATGCGCTAGCTTACAGCACAACTGGTGCTACTCAGCAAACGTCTAGGATTCCTACAAAATGGATGTACTCTTTCTATAATGGTGTTAAATTAACTGACCCATACAGAGGTGGAGCGGTTTACAGAAGCTTTCCATCTTCAATCGTAAACCAATTAGGTGACGAGTCAACAGGAGTTCCTCAGGCACCAGCTTCAGGTACTTCATGGAGTGTTTTGACGGACAATAATGACAGTGATGCAATAGGTATCACTAAAGGTCCTGCTGCTAGTCAAATCGTAATGACTGCTGCTGAAAGCTTCTTCCTGCAGGCTGAAGCTTATGAGCGCGGATATCTTTCAGGTAATGCGCAAACTGCATTTGACAATGGTATCGTTGCTTCTTTCACTTATCTTTACAAAGATGCTTCTAACACTGTTGCTGCAGGTAAGGATGTGGCTGCTGATGTTGCCGCTTACAAAGCTGCTAACAATACGAGCTATTTAGTGAACTACGAGTTGGCTGCAAGCCAGGCTCAGCGTATTGAGGCGATCATCACTCAGAAATACATTGCTCTGAACATGATCAGCAATGACGAAGCTTACAACGAGTTCCGTCGTACAGCTTATCCAGCGATCGTCAACGGTTCTTTGGATCCAGTGAGAACATTTGCTTCAAGACAATCTACTTCACCAAGAGCGGATAAGTTACCTTCACGTCTCTTATACCCTCAGAATGAATTCAATTTAAATCCTACAAACGTTCCAACCGGTGTTGATCAGTTCAACTCTAAGATCTTCTGGGACATAAATGACTAATCGTACAGAAAACATGAAAAAATACTTTTTAAAAACCCTGAGTCTGTTCCTGGCAGCTGCCTCGCTGACATCTTGCTTGAAAGATGATAGTATGGCGTTGAACCCGGAGAACGGACATAACGTGATCGAATTCGGTAATACTACCGACATCGCGGTGCACGGAAGTGCGATTCCATTGTATATTCACAGTTATGATATCACCCCGGAGCCGGTAACCCTGAATATTCCAATCAGTTACTCAGGACCGGAAGCGGTTGCTCCGCAGGATATCACTGTAAAGGTGGCCGTTGATGAGACTGCTATTGCAGCTTACAATGATGAGCAACACACGGAGTATGAATTGATGGATGCCGCGGTTTACACCATTGCAAACACTGATGTTGTTATTCCGAAAGGCCAGAGAAAAGGGACATTAACTGTTACCTTCAGAACCAATGAGTTTGATTTGTCTAAGCAATATGCATTGCCATTAAAGATCTCCTCGGCGTCTTCAGGTATCATCAGCGGTAACTTCGGTACAGCTGTTTATGCAGTTGGTGCTAAGAACCAGTATGACGGTACTTACAATGTTACCGGAGAGTATATCAGAGGTCAGACGGCCGGTGCAACCGGTATCTATCCTAAGACTGTTTCTTTGATCACCCGCAGTGCTACCGATGTTTCTTACTATGACGAAGATTACGGTTTGGATGGTCACATCTTCAGAACCGCAACCGGTGGTGCTTCATACTATGGCAGCTGGAACGCGATCTTCACAATGGATGAGTCTCATAACGTTGTGTCGGTAACAAACAAGTTTGGTCAGCCAGCTGGTAACGGCCGTTTTGGTCAGTTAACTCCGGGTGGTGTTAACAAGTGGACCATCACTTCTGCAACTAACAAGAAGATGGAAGTATGGTACGAGTTACGTAATGCTGCTGGTATTGTAGCTGCTTACAAAGAGACTTATACTTACATTGGTCCAAGATAATAGTTGATCATCAGCTTAATAAAGAGGCCTGGCACGATCATTCGTGCCAGGCTTTTTTTTGATCTGATGTCAGGCATTAGCGTTTGGACATTGCGATTTGTGCATAGTAATACTCTTTTCTTAGTAACCAGGTTCAGGGCGCGGGGTGAATGGTATGGTCGAGATAATGGGTTCAGGTGGGATTAATGCGCGACATTGTATCACTGGCCGACTAACGCCAATATGCAGCCTGTTATGAAAGTTTGACCGAATTAGATGATCCTGTGAGAGTATATACATGAGTCTAAGACAAAAAGAAAGGGCCCGGATGTTTACATCCGGGCCCTTTTTATTAAAATGGTGTGCTGTTAGTCGTTCCAGCGAAACCTGCGGAAATTATCGCCGTCTTGCCCGGAGCCGCTTATCTCCGTGTTGATAATCACTTCAGACTTGATTGGCTTTTTGTTATAAAGAGCGGGCATCCACTCGATATCGAACTCGCTTCTTTTTAATTTAACCTGCTGCTCTACCTCTTTCTTATTGTGCTTGTAGATCACGGAATAGCGAGCCTGTCCATCCGTGTCGATAACCGATTTAATCTGGATTGGCAGGGCCTCATCGCCGGGGAAATGCTCCTGCGGAATAACAATATTGTTTGACATCTCCGCGAGGAATAGTTTCATGGAACTTAAAAGAACGGGGATCTGTGTTTTTTCGACTACTTCTTTATCCTGGCCCGGGAGATTAATGGTTAACTTATTAACCAGTGAACTATCAATGAATGCCAGCTTATTCTGCTGGTAGCTGTAAACGGTTTCGGGCTTTCCCGCTTCATCATAGAAGTACCAGTTACCCGACCGCTTGTCATCGGTGTATGCTCCTTTGACGATCAGCTGATCGTTTTTGGAGCTTTTGATATAATAGGAACCTTCCTTTACATTATTGTCCTTAACGTGGTAGACAATTTTCGCATTATCATTCAATGCAATTTTTTTCTCCTTCAGATCGGCTTTCTGGGCGTATGTCACCTGTCCCGCTGCTAGCAGGGCTAGTGAAAGGAAAGCGGGCTTTAAGTATTCTTGTTTTAATTTCATGGGATGGTTGTTAGTATTGATTTGATTCTAAATAAAAGTATAAAATTGTTTTTACTGAACAGCGGGATCTTTTTGTGTTAGACTATAAATCGAGCGAATATTTCTTAGAATACACGTAATATTTTTGTTTCAAATAGGTTTTGGTTGGCGGACTGAACTCACTGGTAATTGCGTCATGGATCTACTTCTGTCCTTATGCTCTTGGAGAGAAAGCTGTGGTATTTCTTAATCATAAAAACAGAGCGGTCGGTAATAATCCCACTGTTTAAAGATGTTTTTTCAAGGAAAATCGTCCGTCCCGTCTTGGTTTTCTCATCGAAATTTCGTATTTTATATAGTGAAAACAGCATATAGGTTTGTTTTTAAGAGCTTGATTATCAGGCTTCGTTCTTTGAAATCATGGAGTTAACCTTTTTGCCGCGAGCAAAAAGGATAAGAGGAAAGTCGTCAGATACCTCAACAAGTATGTCTATAGCTTCGGACCTGACAGCCCCGTTTGAAGTTACAATGCTTTCGTTCGGCCGTCTATTTTTTCACCAGAAGGACTTCGACCCGCAGGTTTTTTAGTCCTTCCTCAGGGTCTTTTGTTATGACCACGGGTATCTTTCCGCCTACTCCGGCACAGGAGATCCGCTTTTCTGCAATAAAGTTTTTTATGAGGAACTTCTTCACTGCTACGGCCCGGTTGAATGACAGTTGCTGAAGGTATTTCGCTGAAGCAAACACGTTTTGATTGGTATGCCCTGTTATTTTCACTGACCAGTTCGGGCGATCTCTCATAAATGTTAACAGTCTTTCCAACTCGGGCATGGAGGATGGCAGAATCTCGTCTTTGTTGGGATGGAAATGAATATTTTTTAAAACCAGTTTATTTCCGAAAGCCGGACTGTCAAGAAGAAAATCGAGTTGTGAGTCCCTTGAAATGAGTGTATCAGTGGTGGCAAACAAATAGGCGGGGTGCCAGGCTGTGATGTTGAGCGGCCGGTTTGCCGGCACGTTTAATCGATACTTGCCTGTAATGGGATCGGATATTGTTTTGCCGATCAGGACACCAGTTGAGTCATCATCTACGATCACCTCGGCTGATATCAGGGCTCTGGTTTTCCGGTCTTTGACAAAACCGGCAAGTGACACAAGAGAATCGCTTAGGTCTGGACCAATGTTTATGGTGATATCAAACCCCTTACCGCCGTAGATGTTGTCGAGCACCAGGGCGAGTTTGTCTCCGGCGGTCACTTTAAGCGGCAGAGAGAAATTGTCGCCCGGTCCTGGCTTAGCGAACTTGCTTTTAGCATAAGCATTCATGCCGGTCTTGCTGTTTAAGTTGACAGCGTTGCGGGCATTGTTGGTCCTTAAGGGGTTTGCCGTGCCGCTTGTTATATTCTTGTCAAGATCTGGAGTGTATTTGAAGAGCATCCAGTCATAATCATCTTTGATCTGGTGCGGGCTCAGTTCGAAGGTGAGTATTCCGTTGAAAGGCACTTCTATGAGGAACCATGCAGAATTGCGTTCTTCGCGAAACAGATAGTCATTGCGCCGGAGGTTTTCTTTAAACTCACGGATGTTTCCGTAACCGAATGGCGATTTCTGGAAAGAGTAATTTTGATTGATACCAATAGGCGCAGCGCCTTTCAGATCTCCCCTGAGCTGTAGCTTTTCCTGCGCTGCAATCTCTTGCATTAACAACAGGCAGATAACATAGAGGAGAGCGGTTCGCATATCATTTTTTATCAACGCTGTATTTGCCCGGCCCGACGAAAATAAGACCAATAAATACAATAGCAGCCTCAACGGCATGCGATGCTCCTGCAAGTCCATCACCGGTTTTCAGGTGCATAGTTGCAGCCACGGCCATGGTTATAGCAAGCAAAAGCACAGCGGGTCGGAAGGCGAGTCCAAGTACTACGAGGAAGCCACCGAAAGTTTCGGTCAGGGCGGCCAGCAATCCCCAGCCTACGGGAAAAAAGTTGATCCCGGTATGTTTCATAGCACCGCCAACTGCTGTCCATTGTTCCGGGCCACCAAGGAGTTTAGGATAGCCATGAAACATAAACATAATTCCAAGTCCGACACGCATAATCAGTAGTCCGGTATTTCTGTATTTGCCAAGGTTAGAAAGGATAGCCATTAATCTAAGTATGTTACGCTGACGTGATAAGCATCGGCTTTTAAATTTACTGTTTTTCCAAATATTAACGCATGATTGTTCTCTATATGACCGGCGGGGAAATCATAGCATACGGGGTAATTGTAGTCTTTAACGTGCTCCTCAATGATTTCCGCGGCTGTCTGGCCGTACGGGATATCGTTATCTTTCAGTTCGGTAAAGCCGCCAACAATCATCCCCCTTAAGTTAGCTAGCTTGCCTGCTCTTTTAAGATTCCACATCATGCGGTCGAGGGAATAGAGGTATTCCCCGACATCTTCAATAAAAAGGATTTTGTCGGCATAATCCATTTCGGATATTGATCCCGCCATCATCACCAGAAGGGTGAGATTCCCTCCGATTAATATACCTGACGCTTCGCCCGTCTTGTTAGTGACAGAGCTTTCATACCTGTAACTCAGAGGTTCGTTGAATAGTGCCTTTCGAAGTGTATCGAGGGATTCTTCTGTTCCATCGGGTATAGTCAGGGGCATTTGGCCGTGTATGCTTTGCACCTGATACTGTGCGAATATGTGGCTGTGTAGAACGGTGATATCACTAAATCCAATTATCCATTTGGGATTGGTCGCAAAGTTTCCGAAGTCAAGATTATCAATTATGCGGATAGTGCCATAGCCTCCGCGCGCTGCAAATATGGCTTTCACCGAGTCGTCATTCAGGAAACGCTGAAAGTCTTTGCTTCGAAGCGCATCATCTCCTGCAAACTGATTGAAGGAAGCAGATACTGTTTCGCCCAGGAGCACTTTCAACCCCCATGATTCAAGTAATCGTACTGCGTCGGTAATTTCATGCGGTAACTTCTTTGCGGGGCAGGTTATAGCAACGGTATCGCCTTTTTTTAAGTATGGGGGTGTCATTCAATTAGCTAATTGGCTAATTAGCTAATTTGCTAATTAGGGATTATCTTTGCCAAATTATAAAAACAAGCTTAGAAACTATAATTTCCCCGATTTTGGTAAACGATAAATACAAGAGATATACAGTAACGGCTGCTTTGCCATACACCAACGGCCCGGTACATATTGGCCACCTGGCCGGAGTTTATGTGCCGGCGGATATATATGTACGGTATTTGCGCTCCAAGGGAAAGAATGTCGTATTCATATGTGGTTCGGATGAGCATGGGGTACCCATTACCCTCAAGGCAAAGAAGGAGGGAATAACTCCGCAACAAGTCGTAGATAAATATCATCGCATTATTG
>Ga0307414_10001379_pt1 | contig 12575 bp, 6 predicted proteins | sample DK1Ometagenome_FD_203804 | JGI IMG/M metagenome (GOLD analysis project Ga0307414, IMG submission 203804) | Maize rhizosphere microbial communities from greenhouse at UC Davis, California, United States - DK15-O-3 | ecosystem: Host-associated > Plants > Roots > Rhizosphere > Soil | place: USA...
GATGTCGCCTGTGGAAATCTCGTAGTCGAGCGTACGCCACTTGCCGCTGGCGATGTCCAGCAGCCGCAGCGGACTGCTCGGCTCGCTCGCCGGCTTGACCACCGTGCCCATCAACAGGCCGCTGTCACCCGGCGTCCAGTCGTAGGTGGAGGCGCCGCCGCCGAAGCAGTCGGCGATCGCGCGTTCGTTGCCGCCGCTCGAGGCCACGGTCATGATCCGGCAATGGCTGGACTGGTCGAAGCGCACGAAGGCCAGGCGGCGGCCGTCATGCGACCACACCGGCATCACGTCGCTGTGGCCGGACGGTGGATTGGTCAAAGCGCGCGGCGGCACGTGCGCACTGGCCTGCAGCATGATCCGCCCGTAATTCTCTTCGTCCATCTGCTCGTAGGCGACCAGCGCGCCATCCGGCGAGAGGCTCGGGTGGGTTTCGCGCCCGGGCCGGGAGGTGATGGTGGTGAAGGCCAGCGACTCCGCTGCCGTATCGGCCTTGCTGGTCGCGACGGTTTCCACCACCGCCACGTCCTTGCCGCCACGCAGGTAATACCAGGCGACGGCGACGGCGGCGAGCAGGCAGGCCACCGTAATTGCGAACGGAACCAGGCGCGCACGCTCCTGTTTCCCTTCGTTCGCTGCGGGTCGCGTCGAGGCGTCGGACAGCAAGGCCGGCGCCTCGGCTTCGACCGCCGCTGCCTCGACCCCGGCGCCAAGCCATTCCACCGGCGCCACCAGCCGATAGCCGCCCTTGGAAATGGTTTCCACGTAACGCGGCGCATCGCGGTCGTCGGCGAAGGCCTTGCGCAACTGGCCGATGGCCTGGGTCAGCACGTCGTCGGTCGGCATGGTGTCCGGCCACACCCATTCCAGCAAAGCTTCGCGACTGACCACCTTGCCATGCTGGCCGACCAGCGCCAGCAGCACATGCATCGCCTTGACCGTGAGCCGTACCGGTTCCGCGTGCGCCGCCGACGACACCTCGCGCCGCGGCAGGTCGACCACGAACTCGCCTACCTTGAGTCGGTCCGAGTCCTGATGCAGTGGATAGGAGCGTGGATTCAGCATAGGGGAGTGAATTCCTGTCGTATCGGATTATCGGTCGGGCAAAGCGACGGTTCCACTTGCGGGCCTGCCGACAAGATACGCAAAACACCGGTTGGTGTCGCGAATAACGCTCGGCGTACTACCGGGGTAAAGTCGGAACCACAGGATCCGGCAATCGAGCCGCAGACGAACTCTCTCCGTCCGCAATGGCTCATCCCATTGCGCCCGCAGGCGCAATTTTTTTGCCGGACCTGCCATACATGATGCACACGCCGCACCATGCTCCAGCATCCGGCCAGTCCTGATCACGCGCATGTGCCGTAGGTATGGGCACGCCAGGGCCGATCCTGTTCACGCATGCCCGAGCCGGGAAAGCCACGGAGTTTGCCGGGCTTGGCGGCTGGCTTGCACTCGCACGGGTTCGTGTCTGCTTGCGGCACTCTAGGCACGCGGCACCCGCCCCGGCCCGGATCCGGACATGACCCACTGCAACACCCTTCCAGAACAGAGGCGGCCGCTCGCCACCGGTCCCGCCACATCGCGGACCAGCGACGATGAACGGCGATGGCGGCAGGTGCGCGGCCATATCGCGCGCCGCGATTGGGCGGCGGCCAAAGGCGCACTCGAAGCACTGTTGCAACGTCAGCCGGAGGTCGTACCGGTGTTGTTGCTGCTGGCCAGCGTCTCCCTGGCGACCGGCACGGTGCGGGCCGCGGTGGCGTACCTCGAACAGGCGGCCGCCTCGCTGCCGGATGACATGAACGCGATCGGACGCGTCGCCCAGGCGCTCTCGCGGATCGGCGCGACCCGCAGCGCCTGCGCCTGCCTCGCCCTTCCGGCGATAGCGCACTCGGACAATGCCCGCGCCCTGCTCATGCTGGCCCACGTGATGCAGGGCCTAGGCCTGCATGCCGACGCGCTGGCGCTGATGGAACGTGCGCGGGATCTCGGGCTGGACGGCGCCGACTTCCGCTACTTCCATGCCCTGCAATTGCAGTTCAACGGAAGGCTCGCCGAGGCGGAAACGGCAATGGAATCGTGCCTGAGGATGGGGCCGACCTTCGGCCGCGCGTCGTTGAGCCTGGCGCGCATGCGCCGGCAGACGGCATCGCGCAACCACGTGGCCTTCCTGCGTTCGCGGCTCGCATCGGTGGAAAACGGCGCCGAGGACCAGGCCGCTTTCGAATTCGCAATGCACAAGGAACTGGACGACCTCGGCAGGCACGAGGAGGCATGGCACGCCCTGCAGTGCGGCAACGCCATCATGCATCGGCGGCTTGCCCATGACAGGTCGATCGAGCGCGCGATCTTCGATGCGCTCATCGCCAGGTTCGATACGGAGATCCCGCCGGAGCACAAGCGGACGCCGGAAGGCCCCGTTCCGATCTTCATCGTGGGAATGCCGCGCTCGGGCACCACCCTGCTCGAACGCATCCTCGGCAACCACCCCATGGTCATGCCCGCCGGCGAGCTCGCCGACTTCCCGCGGCAACTGCGCTGGGCGGCGGATCTGCACGGCCATGCCCTGCTCGACCTGCCCTTGCTGCAGGCTTCCGCGCAACTGGACTTCGGCCTGCTCGGCCGCCGCTACCTGGATCAGACCCAATGGCGTGCGCAGGGCAGGCGCTACTACGTGGACAAGCTGCCGCCCAACTTCATGCTGCTTGGTTTCATCCGCCGCGCATTGCCGCACGCGCGCATCCTGCACATGGTCCGCCAACCGATGGATGTCTGCTTCTCCAATTATCGCGCCCTGTTCGGCGATGCGTATGCGTACAGTTACGACCTGGAATCGCTTGGTCATCACCATGCGCAGTACCGAAGGCTCATGCGGCACTGGCATCGGACGCTGCCGGGATTCGTACTGGACATCGACTACGAAGAACTGGTCCGGGACACCGGAACGGCGACGAAGAAGCTGCTGGAATTCTGCGGCCTTGCCTACGACCCGACATGCCTCGACACCGCCGGTAACGAGGCCCCGGTCGCGACCCTGAGCAGCGCGCAGGTGCGCGCGCCGATCCACCAGCGATCGCTGGGCGAATGGCGCCGCTATGAACACCAGCTCCAGCCGCTCCGCGACGTGCTCGCCCGATCCTGATGGCCGGGCGACAAGGGACCGGCGATCGCCGCCCCCTGCCCGCGCCGATGCGCGGCTAGTTCGTGCCGAAATCGACCCTGTACTGCACCCAGAAGGCGCGTCCGTAACCGTTGTACGCAAAGATGTTGTAGAACGGCGGCGCGAAACCCTGCGAGCCATCGTAGGTACGGTCAAGCGGCGGACGGGTGTCGAACACGTTGTTGACCGTCAGGCTGAGCGCGCTCTTCTCGGTGAGGTCGTAACTCAGGCTCACGTTGTAGACCATGTGCGGCCCCACGCGGCCTTGCGATGTCCCGGGCGTGGTGTCGACGCCGAACTGCGCGGCGTAATTGGGCAGCGAGCCATAGCGGATCCCATGCACGTTGGCCGACCAGTCGTCCTTCTCCCAGCTGACGTCGCCGGTCAGCACGTTCCTGAATTCCGCGCTCAACGCCTGCTGCGGCGACAACAGGTCGAACTCCGGATCGCCGGGGAAAGTGACGGTGGTATGGTCCAGGGTGACGTTGTACTCCAGGCCGAAGCCGTACTCGCCCCAGCGTCCCCAGTCGAAGTGCGCGCTGCCGCCCGCGGTGATGCCGCTGATCTGCTCTTCGGCGATGTTGATCGCCTTGATCGTGACCAGCTGCACCGCTTCGCTCAGCAGGGGATTGGCATTGAGCGGGCCGCGCTGCACGCGCGACAGGACATCGATGCAGGTGGGCGAGTCGATATCCAGCCGGCCCTGCCGGCATTCGTTCTCGTCGAACAGCGTGCGCGAGAAGGATTGCGGCAGGACCTCGTCCTCGATCCTGACGTTGTAATAGTCGGCACGCAGCGTGTAGCGCTCGTTCGGCGACCAGACGAAGCCGAACCCGTAGGACTCGGCATTGATCGATTTCAGCTCCGGGTTGGCCACCTGCACGCCCTCCAGCGACAGGCCGTCGAAATCGCATGGCTCGCCCGGGGCGCCGTAGACCTCGCACTTGTAGTAGTCGGTCTGGGTGGAGAAGAAGCCGTTTCCGCCGGTGAAGACGTAGCCCATGTCCGGCGCGCGGAAGGCGGTGGCGTAGTTGCCGCGGATCAGCAGGCTGTCGACCGGGCGGTATTCCAGGCCCAGCTTGTAGGTGAACTTGTCATCGGCACCGGCGTGGATGTTCTTGTACGAATCGTAGCGGCCGGACAGGCTGGCCGTCAGCTGCTTGAACACGGGGATGCTGAATTCCACGCCGACCGCGCGGTTGGCGCGCGCGCCATTGCCACTGGTGCCACTGAGGCCGAAGTAATCGTCGCCGCTGACGCCTGGATCTACCGGGTTGTCCCAGTTCTGGTAGCCGAACTGGACCACGCCCGCCACGCCGACCGCACCGGCGGGCAACTGGAACAGGTCGGCGTTGGTCAGCTGCACGTTGAAGTTGTGGGTCCAGGTGGAGGACGTGTTCTTGATGTTGCCGGAGAACGCACGGAACTGGGCCGGGGTGATGGACTGGTAGAAGGCCGGCTTGTTCGGCTCGTACACCGGGTATCCGTAATAGGTTCCCAACTGCGGGCCCAGGAACTGATCCTGGAAGAACGCATCCATCTCGTCGACCAGCGGCCACAGCTGGTCCGACTTCACTTCGTAACCGGACCGGCTGTAATACGCGTCGTAATCCCAATGGGAGTCGTCGATGGTGCCGTTGACGCCCACCGCCAGGTTGTAGGAACGCGACCTGGTGGTGAAGTTGGTGATGCCCTGCTCTTCGGGCGAGAAGATGTGCTGGAAGGTCTCCAGGGTCTGCTCGGCCTGGTTCCAGATGTAGCCCCCGGTGCCGGCGTTGTAGTTCGGCGTCCAGAAGCGCGAACCCGAATCGTTCTTGGCGGTGTTCTGTCCGTACAGCACGCTGGTGTAGAAGTTGGCGCTTTCGCCGAAGCGGTAGTTGGAATTGAAGTAGGCGGACACGCCGCTTTCCTCGTTCAACAACGTCGCGTATCCGGGCTGGGCCCTGCTGCCGCAGAAATAGCCGCGTCCGGGACGGAAGTCGCGGGTGGTGGTGCCGTCGAAGTTGGCCGCCACGTCGTCGCAGCCGGCACCGGGGTCGTCGTACTGGCCGGTGATGCCGTTGAGGATGATGAAGGTGCGGCTGCCGTAACGCAGATCGGGATTGGGGTTGTCGTCGGTGGTGTCGGTGAAATCACGCTGCCGCATGTAGATCGGCTTCTGGTGGCTGTACTGCAGGCCGTAAGTGACGTCCAGGTTGTCCCAGGTCTTGCCGCCGGTAAGCTGCAGGCGCTCATTGCTGCCGCCGCCATCGGAATAGCCGCCGATCCTGGCATCCAGCTGCATGCCGTCCAGCTGCTTCTTCAGGATGATGTTGATCACGCCGGCGATCGCCGCCGAGCCGTAGATCGAGGACTGGTTGCCGGGCAGGATCTCGATCCGCTCGACCATCGCCGTGGGGATGCTGGTCAGGTCGGTGAAGTTGCTTTGCCCGTTGTACAACAACGGGTAGTCGGCCAGCGGGCGCCCATCCATCAGGATCAGGGTGAAGCTGGGCGACAGCCCCAGCAGGCTGATGGTGGTGGCGTTGGAGGTGAAACTGCCGGCGTACTGGTTGTCCTGCACCGCGCCGGTCGCCAGCGGTTGCGCCCGCAACACGTCCGAGACATTGCGGAAGCCCTGGCGCTGGATGTCCTCGGCGGTGATGGTGATGACGGGCGAAGCGGTTTCCAGCTGCGACCGCGGAATGCGCGATCCGGTCACCAGGACCCGATCCAGCTCCGCAACGCCCTGGTCCTGGGCCTCGTCGCGGGCGGGTTCGCCGGAAGTGGCCGGGTCCGCTTGCTGCGCCTTGGCGACCTGCATCGTCAGCGGAAGCGCAAGCGCCGCACACACCGCGGTAACCAGAATCTTTCGGTCCATCTGTTTTCCCTTTGTCATCGAACGAGGTCGCATTGCGCGAGAGTTCGTACGATGACATCTGGGTCAGGACCGCAATTGAGGGATATTGCTGTCGTGGTTGACCAATGTTGGCGTTATCAACCGATTGCTAACAACTGCCGGCAGTGCGTCAGCCGGACTCCTGGCGACCACGAGGACAGGTTGGCTTCTTCGCAGGAAAGCAAACGGGGCATTGGACCGCATTGCACCGGCACGCCGGATCGATCAGCGGTCCGATTCGCCGGGAGCCCTGTGCAGAATGGTCAAGCCGATCAGCCGCGACACCACCAGCGCCATGTACATCACCCCGGCGAACGATTCCAGCATCACCAGCGCGCGCGCCTGCGGCAGCACCGGCACGATGTCGCTCAGGCCCACACTGGACAGCACGCTGAAGCTGAGGGACAGCAGTTCCATCCAGGTGCGGGGCTCGTCGGGATTGATCGCGGCGATGAAGCTGCCCGGATACCACTGCTGGCATACCGAAAAGCAGAACGCGAACCCCCACGCCAGCAAGGTGAAGGTCGCGCCCGCGGCGAACAGCTCGTCGCTGGTGACCTTGTGGTCCTTGAGCATGTACAAGGTCAGGCCTGCCGCGGTGTAGAAATACAACGCACCCTCCAGCAACTGCGCGTAGACCAGCAGGTCCGGCCGCCTTCCCCACACCGAAAGCAGCGACAACAGGACCGCGAGGATCGCCAGGCACCAGGCGATCCAGTTGATCGACCGGCTGCGGTTGACCACCCACAACGCCAACGCCAGCACCAGCATGCCGAAGGCGCCGAACATCGCGCGGCCGGCGTCGGTGTCTTCCATCGCCGGGTACAGCAGCACGCCCAGCAACTGCACCCCCAGCAGGAAGGCCGACGGATGCCGGCGTGCGGTCACCAGCCATCTCAATCGTGTGTACAACGCCATCCGCGGACTCCCGCCGTTTGCAGGCGGCAGTAGACCATGCGCGCGCCCAGGTTCAAACCCTGCGCAGCCCTGTGCCGTGGACAGAACGTGTGCGTAGTGGCCGCCGCGACGCCCGGATCAGGGTGTGGAGGCGGAGGCGCGATAAGGGAAGCGCGCGAAGATCTCGGCCACCGCGGAATCGATCCGCGCATCGCGTTCTGCCGGCTTGAGTCTGGATACCCGGCCGACCGCGACCCCTTCCCATACCAGCCGGTTCATGGCCCGGTCGACCAGGTCCACGTTGAGGGTCCCTTCGGTGTATTGGCGCACTTCGGTCCGGTCGTACCAGGACGGCGCCGCGAAATAACCGCGCGCCCGGTAGCTGTAGTAGTAGTTGTAGTCGACGGTGGGAATGGTGCTGACGTCGGTCTTCTCCTGCAGGTAGGCGTTGAGGTTCACCCACAGGTCCGGCTGGTCGGGGGTGAACCGGTAACCACGCGACTCCATCTGCGCCCGCGCCGCTGCCTTGATCCGCTCGGTGGTAGGCGTGGAATAGCCTTCCTTTTCCAACGCCAGCGGGGTGTAGAAACCGAAGGTGCGATAACTGCCAAAATCGGCCTCGGGATCGGCTTCGCTGCTGATCTTCGGACCGCTCGCGCAACCGGCGAGCGCCAGCAGCAACCCGCCGATTGCGCAGAGGTAAAAACGCCTTGAAACCTGCATGACCCGTCTCCCGTGCCTGGTGGTGGGCCTGAACCTAGCACCGGTCCATTCGCCCGTGGTGAAGACAGGTACGGGGCGCCGGGGAAGGACGCAAGCCTTCCCCGGCCCTGTTCAGCCCTGGTGGTAGACCTGCGCGCCGGCCGCCCTGAATTCGGCCGACTTTTCCGCCATGCCTTCCTCCAGCGCCGCGGCTTCTTCGACGCCGTGTTCGGCGGCGTAATCGCGCACGTCCTGGGTGATCTTCATCGAACAGAAATGCGGGCCGCACATCGAGCAGAAATGGGCGAGCTTGTGCGCATCCTTGGGCAGGGTTTCATCGTGGAATTCCTGCGCCTTCTCCGGGTCCAGCCCCAGGTGGAACTGGTCCCCCCAGCGGAACTCGAAGCGCGCCTTGGACAATGCGTTGTCGCGCACCTGCGCGCCCGGATGGCCCTTGGCCAGGTCGGAAGCATGCGCGGCGATCTTGTAGGCCATGATCCCGTCGCGCACGTCCTGCCGGTTCGGCAAACCGAGATGTTCCTTCGGCGTCACGTAGCAGAGCATCGCCGTGCCGAACCAGCCGATCATCGCCGCGCCGATCGCACTGGTGATGTGGTCGTAGCCCGGGGCGATGTCGGTGGTCAGCGGCCCCAGGGTGTAGAACGGCGCCTCGCCGCACTCGGCCAGCTGCTTGTCCATGTTCTCCTTGATCAGCTGCATCGGCACATGGCCGGGGCCTTCGATCATGGTCTGCACGTCGTGCTTCCAGGCGATCCTGGTCAGCTCACCCAGCGTTTCGAGTTCGCCGAACTGCGCGGCGTCGTTGGCATCGGCGATGCAGCCCGGGCGCAGGCCGTCGCCAAGTGAGAACGCCACGTCGTAGGCCTTCATGATTTCGCAGATATCCTCGAAATGCGTGTAGAGGAAGTTCTCCTTGTGATGGGCCAGGCACCATTTGGCCAGGATCGATCCGCCGCGCGAAACGATGCCGGTCACGCGTTTCGCTGTCAGCGGCACGTAGCGCAGCAGCACGCCGGCATGGATGGTGAAGTAGTCCACGCCCTGCTCGGCCTGTTCGATCAGGGTGTCGCGGAATATTTCCCAGGTCAGCTCCTCGGCGCGGCCATCGACTTTTTCCAGCGCCTGGTAGATCGGCACCGTACCGATCGGAACCGGCGAGTTGCGGATGATCCACTCGCGGGTCTCATGGATGTGCTTGCCGGTGGACAGGTCCATCACCGTGTCGCCGCCCCAGCGGATCGACCACACCAGCTTCTCCACTTCCTCGGCGATGCCGGAAGACACCGCGCTGTTGCCGATATTGGCGTTGATCTTGGTCAGGAAGTTGCGGCCGATGATCATCGGCTCGCTTTCGGGGTGGTTGATGTTGTTGGGCAGGATCGCGCGGCCGCGCGCGATCTCGTCGCGCACGAACTCGGGAGTGATGAACTTCTGGATGCTGGCGCCGAAGGCTTCGCCGGGATGCTGCTTCAGCAACAACGCATCGCGCACCGCGTCCAGGCGCTGGTTCTCGCGGATGGCGACGTATTCCATCTCCGGGGTGATGATGCCCTTGCGCGCGTAGTGCATCTGGCTGACGTTGGCGCCGGCCCTGGCCACCCGCGGCAGGGTGCGGCCGGGGAAACGCACCGCGTCCAGGCGCGGGTTGGTCTCGCGGCCACGGCCGAATTCGGAACTCAGCTGCGGCAGCAGTTCGGTATCGTCGCGTTCCTCGATCCATTTGGCGCGCAACGCCGGCAGGCCGTTACGCAGGTCGATGCGCGCTTCCGGATCGGTGTACGGGCCGGACGGATCGTAGACGGTGACCGGCGGATTCTCTTCACCACCGAACAGCGTCGGCGTCTGCGACTGGGTGATTTCGCGCATGGCGACCTGCAGGTCCGGGCGCGAGCCCTGCACGAAGATCTTGCGCGAGCCGGGGATCGGCCGGGTCACGGATTCGGAAAGCTGTTCGGTCTGCTGCAACAATGAGGAAGGCACTGCGTTCATGGCGTTCGTCCAGAGGAATATGGGACGAAGCGGCGGCGCAGGGACAGCTTTTGCAGGAGGGGCTTCAGCCCCGACGCTTCCGGTTTGGAGCTGTCGGGGCTGGAGCCCCTCCTGGATCGCTTGCCTGCGAAGCTTCCCTACGCCGGTCTTAACCGGATCAGGTTCGAAGGGTCTGTCTCAATCCCCGGCCAAGGCCGGGGATACCCCCGCTTCGGGACGGATTAGAACACACCCCATAGCTGGCTGTCGGATCCGGGAAGCGCCGATGTGCCGTCCAGCAGCGCCTTGTCGCGCACCGCGCCCTTGTCGGCGCTGGTGGCCAGCAATGCGTAGGCCTTCAACGCCGTGGTGACCTTGCGCGGTCGCGGCTCGGCGGGCCTCCAGCCTTTGCCGTCCTGGTCGACGCGGCGTGCGGCCAGTTCTTCTTCCGCCACCAGCAGGTTGATCGAACGCTGCGGGATGTCGATCAGGATCCGGTCGCCATCGCGGACCAGGCCGATCGCGCCGCCCGCCGCCGCTTCCGGCGAGGCATGGCCGATCGACAGGCCGGAAGTACCGCCGGAGAAACGCCCATCGGTCAGCAGCGCGCACTGCTTGCCCAGGCCCTTGGATTTCAGGTAACTGGTCGGGTACAGCATTTCCTGCATGCCCGGGCCGCCCTTGGGGCCTTCGTAGCGGATCACCACGATGTCGCCAGCAACCACTTCGTTGGCGAGGATGCCCTTCACCGCCGCGTCCTGGCTCTCGAACACCTTGGCGTTGCCTTCGAACACGTGGATGGATTCGTCTACGCCGGCGGTCTTCACCACGCAGCCATCGACCGCGAGGTTGCCGTAGAGCACGGCCAGCCCACCTTCCTGCGAGTACGCGTGTTCGACATCGCGGATGCAGCCGTCGCTGCGATCGGTGTCCAACGTTGGCCAGCGCGTGGACTGGCTGAAGGCGACTTGTGTCGGAATGCCGCCAGGGCCCGCCTTGAAGAAGGTGTGCACCGCTTCATCTTCGGTCCGGGTCACGTCCCAATGGGCGATGCCTTCGGCCAGCGTCTTGCCATGCACCGTCGGTACCCCGGTGTGCAGCAGTCCGCCGCGCGCGAGTTCTCCCAGGATGGAGAAGATGCCGCCGGCACGGTGCACGTCTTCCATGTGGTACTTCTGGATGTTCGGCGCGACCTTGCATAGTTGCGGCACCTTGCGCGACAGCCGGTCGATGTCGCGCAGGTCGAAGGCGACCTCGGCCTCCTGCGCGGCGGCGAGCAGGTGCAGGATGGTGTTGGTGGAACCGCCCATGGCGATGTCCAGGGTCATCGCGTTCTCGAAGGCCTCGAAGCTGGCGATCGAACGCGGCAAGGCGCTCGCATCCTCGCCGCCATACCAGCGATGGCACAACTCCACCACCAGCCGGCCCGCGCGCAGGAACAGCTGTTCGCGGTCGGCGTGCGTGGCCAGGGTCGAACCGTTGCCCGGCAGCGCCAGGCCCAATGCTTCGGTCAGGCAGTTCATCGAGTTGGCGGTGAACATGCCGCTGCACGAGCCGCAGGTCGGGCACGCGCTGCGTTCGTATTCGGCGACTGTCGCGTCCGACGCGTTCTCGTCGGCGGCCACCACCATCGCATCGACCAGGTCCAGGCCGTGCTCAGCGAGTCTGGTCTTGCCCGCCTCCATCGGCCCGCCGGAAACGAACACCGTGGGAATGTTGAGGCGCAGCGCGGCCATCAACATGCCGGGGGTGATCTTGTCGCAGTTGGAAATGCACACCAGCGCATCGGCGCAATGCGCATTGACCATGTACTCGACCGAGTCGGCGATGATCTCGCGGCTGGGCAGCGAATACAGCATGCCGTCGTGGCCCATGGCGATGCCGTCGTCGACCGCGATCGTGTTGAACTCCTTGGCCACGCCGCCGACGCGCTCGATTTCGCGCGCGACCAGTTGCCCCAGGTCCTTGAGGTGCACATGTCCCGGCACGAACTGGGTGAACGAGTTGGCGATGGCGACGATGGGCTTGTGGAAGTCGCCGTCCTTCATGCCCGTAGCGCGCCACAGCGCGCGGGCGCCGGCCATGTTGCGGCCGTGGGTGGAAGTCCGGGAACGATAGTCGGGCATGCGGATACGCAAGGGATTACGAGTGGGGACGCTGATTCTGCGGCGTTTCGAGTGTTTCAGTTGCAACTATATTCGCCTCGATCATCCTTTCGTCGATGCTGGTGGACAGGCGCTTGACAACGTTCATTCGCGCATGTTTCTCTAGGGCCATGTTGCAACGCCACACGCCCTCGATGACCGACACGACTGCGCCCCACGGCGCGGCGGCCTCGCTCCTCGTACTCGTACTTATTACCTCGACAACAGGTGCGGGACGAGCCGGCGTGTAAGCAACAGCAAACGCCAGATTCGCAAAACCCCGCACTGAGAAGTGCGGGGTTTTTTGCTTTCAGGCCTTCCACAATTTCCCAACCCTTCCTTTCAACCTTCCATGGAACCCTCGCAATGACCACGCAGACCCTTCCCAACACCAAGATCGCGACCATCGGCTACGGCAGCCAGGGCCGCGCGCACGCGTTGAACCTGCGCGAGTCGGGCTTCGACGTCACCGTCGGCCTGCGTCCGGGCGGCCCGACCGAAGCCAGGGCCAGGGCCGACGGTTTCGTGGTGAAGACGCCCGCCGAGGCCACCAGGGAGGCAGACCTGGTCGCGGTACTGACTCCGGACATGGTCCAGCGCAAGCTCTACGACGAGGTGTTGAAGGACAACCTCAAGCCCGGCGCCTGCCTGCTGTTCGCGCACGGCTTGAACGTGCATTTCGACCTGATCAAGCCGCGCGAGGATATCGACGTCGTGCTGGTCGCACCGAAGGGTCCGGGCGCGCTGGTCCGTCGCGAATACGAAATCGGCCGCGGCGTGCCCTGCATCTACGCGGTCCACCAGG
>Ga0307414_10001380_pt1 | contig 12559 bp, 9 predicted proteins | sample DK1Ometagenome_FD_203804 | JGI IMG/M metagenome (GOLD analysis project Ga0307414, IMG submission 203804) | Maize rhizosphere microbial communities from greenhouse at UC Davis, California, United States - DK15-O-3 | ecosystem: Host-associated > Plants > Roots > Rhizosphere > Soil | place: USA...
GCATCCAGCGCGTCAGCTTTTCGGGCGAACTCTCGTATGAAGTGTCGGTGCCATGGGGCTACGGCCGCGCGCTGTGGGATGCGACGATGCAGGCCGGCGCGCCGCACGGGATTGTGCCCTTCGGTGTCGAAGCGCTGATGGCGCTGCGCATTGAAAAGGGTTTCCTGCACGTCGGATCGGACACCGACGGCACCACGATGCCGCAGGATGTCGGCTTCGGCGTGGCCGTTGCGAAGAAACCCGACGATTTTGTCGGCCGGCGCTCGACGATGACACCCGAGGGGCTGCGTGCCGATCGGCGTCAGCTCGTTGGCCTCGAAACGCTTGATGCGGGCGGCATGTTCGAGAGCGGAGCCCATATATTGGCGGCCGATACCAAGGGGATTGGCGCGACGCAGGGCTGGGTCACATCCTCAGTCCAGTCGCCGACCCTCGGCCGTCCGCTCGCAATGGCGCTGATCGAGCGCGGCACTGCGCGGATCGGCGAGACGGTTCAGGTCTGGGATCTTGGCAAAGGGCGCCCGGCGCGCATCGTCGATCCGCGCTTCTATGACCCTGCGGGAGAAAAACTCGATGGCTGACACAGGCGCAATCATGTTGACGCTCGCCGCTGCCGAGGACTTGCTGATCGAGGGGGCGGGTGTGCGGTTCGCGGCCGAACCGAGGCTTGGCATTGCCAAGCTGCAGATTCTGGCCGCCGATCCCGATGCCTGGTTCGAAACCGCGCTCGGCATCGCGCCGCCGCCGGTGCTTGGCGAGATTGAGCCCGGCCCTGTCGCGATCGCCTGGCTGGCGCCCGGCGAATGGCTCGTGACGGGCAGTGAAGCCGATGTCGAACGCGTCCGCACGCACTGCGCCGAGGCCGCGGGCAATCTCGGCCTGATGGTCGACATCACCCACGCTCGCGCGGCCTTTGACCTGAGTGGACCCAAAGCGTCTTCAGCGCTCGCTGCGCATTGCCCACTCGATTTTTCCGATGAAGCGATGCCCGTCGGTGCGGCGAAGCGATCGACCTTTTCCGACACCGGATTTTTCATCAGCCGCCGGCCCGATCAGGACGGCCAGCCGCGTTTCCGGCTGATCTTCGATCAGTCGATGGCGGGTTATGCCGCGCGGCTGCTCGGCGCGACCATCTCAGGAGCCAATTTGTGACGACCTCGAATCTCGTTCTGAAATTCCGTGCGCCCGACAAGCCGGGGATCATGGCGGCCGTCGCGCCGACGCTCGCGGCGCGCGGCTGCGACATTCGCGAGGCCGAGGTTTATGGCGATGATGACACGGGCGGCTTTTTCCTGCGCATGGCGCTGACCAGCCCGATCGGGCGCGACGAGCTTGCGAAGGTCGTGGAGCCGGTCGCGACCGAACTGGCGCTCGAATGGGAATTGCACGACCTCGCCCGGCGCACGCCGGTGCTGCTCGCTGTGTCGAAATTCGGCCATTGCCTGATCGACATCATCCACAAGAAGGAGATCGGGCAGCTGCCGATCGAGATCGTCGGCGTGGTGTCGAACCATGAGATGATGCGCAAGACAGCCGAGTGGCATGGCCTCAACTATCACCATCTGCCGATGAGCGAGGGGAAGGAGGCGCAGGAGGCGCGTTTCCTGTCGATCATCGAAGAAAGTGGCGCCGAACTGACCGTACTTGCGCGCTATATGCAGATCCTCTCGGACGATTTTTCTCAGGCGCTCGCCGGACGCTGCATCAACATCCACCACAGCTTCCTGCCGAGCTTCAAGGGCGCCAAACCCTATCATCAGGCGCACACGCGCGGCGTGAAGATCATCGGCGCGACCGCGCATTTCGTCACCGCCGATCTCGATGAAGGGCCGATCATCGAACAGGATGTGCGCCGCGTCAGCCACCGGACCACCGCCGACGAAATGGTCTCGATCGGCCGCGACATCGAGGCGTCGGTGCTGTCGCGCGCCGTCCGCTGGTACGCCGAGCACCGCATCTTCCAGAACGGGAACAAGACCGTCGTGCTCTGACGCGTCGCAGAAATATATAATCAAAGGAGAGACTTATGGCCGACGTTTCAGGCTATATCGTGAACCCGGGACCCAAGACGCCGGTGACGGGATTGAAGGCGGCCGTAACGTCCGACAGTGCGATCGTCACCGAGACGATCATGAAGATACTGAACAGCGGCGGTAATGCCGCCGACGCGGTGATCGCGGGCGCGATGGTGCAGGCGGCGGTCGAGCCGTTCATGACCAACCACGCCGGGCTCGTCACCATGCTCTATTATGAGGCGAAGACGGGCAAGGTTCATCAGCTCGACAGCCTGGGCGGGCACCCCTCGGGTCTGTCGCCGTTCAAGCCCGTGCCGCCGGGGCTCGGCAGCTATGCGACCTCGCCGCCGTCGGCGATCATTCCGGGCTTCATGCCGGGGCTGAAGGAAATTCACGCGAAGTTCGCGACCAAGGACTGGGCCGACCTTTGCGCCGACGCGGTGCGGTGGGCCGAGACGGGGCATGAGGTCTCGACCTTCGAATATGGCGTGCACATTTATGGCGAGAAGTTCATCACCTATTTCCCCGAGGGACGCGATTTCTATCAGCCGAACGGATATTTCCCGAACGTCGGCGACATCTTCACGCCGCCGGGCATGGCCGACACGCTGCGCGGCGTCCGCGACAACGGCCCCGACTATATGATCACCGGCCCCTGGGCCGAGAAGTTCGTCGGCAAGGGCAATGATCTCGGCTGGAAAGTCACGCTCGAACATATGACCGAGACGCCGCCGCGCTGGGTCGAGCCGCTGCGCTTTCCTTACAACGAATATGAAATCCTGTTTCTCGGCCCCCCGCAAGCGCAGGGCTTTTTCTCGAGCGTCGCGCTCGGCGTGCTCAAGCATCTGGGCATCCGCGACATGGCGCCGGGATCGGCCGAGCATTTCTGGGCGATGGGCCACGCCCTGCGTCAGGGGCAGCGGCACTGGGAATATGCGCGTGACGACCATATTTATGACGTGCCGCGCGCCGAAGTGCTCGACGATGATTATCACAAACATCTCGCCAAGCTGATCCGCGGGTCGCGGCCGAAGGTCGATATGACCGATCATATTCGCCTGTCGGGCGACGGCCCCGGCGGCGCAGGCGACATTATGGCAGCGACCGCGGGCCCCTCGGGCAAGCCGCGCCTCGTCCATCATGAGGAAAAGCAGCCGAGCGGCAGCTGCGAGATCGCCGTCGTCGATGCCGAGGGCAATTGGTGCCAGTTCATGGATACGCTGCAGGGGTCGGGCATTCCGGGGCAGGTCGTCGGCGGCATTCCGATGGTCGGCAGCCACTCGACCTTCGGTGCCTTGCAAAGCCCGATGGATACGGTGCTGATCAAGGGCGCGAAGGGGCGCTGCATCATCGGTAACACGCTGGTGCTGAAGGACGGCAAGCCGGTCTTTTCGGCGGGATCGCCCGGGAATATTCATTGCACGCTGCCACAGGTGCTCGCCTATCTGCTCGACTTCAAGCTCGATCCCTATGCGGCGGTCGATGCGCCGCGCATGCTGCCGATGACGGACGGGCAACTCGTCGCGATCGAGGATCGGCTCGCGCCCGGCGTCGTCCAGGACCTGCACAAGCTCGGCGTCCGCGTCGGCGCGCAGCCCGGCTACGATTTTCACATGGGCAGTTTCTCGGTGATCGCGCGCGACGAAGCATCGAACACATTCACTGCGGTCGCCGATCCGCGCCGCTGCGCCGTCGCCGACGGCATCAAGGAGTAAACAGCATGACGTCCCCCAGCCTTGCTCTCGACGCGCTCGCCCAACGCTATTGGGATTTCCGCTGCGACGAGTTTCCGACCGAAGCGATCCTTGCCGGACTGACCCCGCGCAGCGACCTGTTGCTGCGCGATGCGCCGGGCGATCATGAGCGCCGCGCCGTCTGGGCGTCGGCCGCGCTCGACGAATTGGGCGCGATCGATTTCGATGCACTGTCGCAGACCGAACGCGCGACCTTCATGCTTCTTCGCGGCGAGCTTGCGCAGACCGTCGATATCGTCGCGCAGCAAGGGCATCTGCGCCCCAGCATCTATCCACTCGGCCCCGAATTCGGGCTCGCGAGCTGGGCGTCGATGACGAGCATCGCGACGCTCGATGAGGCGCGCCGCTATATCGACCGCCTCGCCAAGGTCCCCTCGGCGCTCGAAGGCGTGCAGCAATCGCTGACCCAAGGCCGCGAGCGCGGCATCCGCTATCCGAAGCTGGTCGTCGAACGCGCGGTGGGTGTCGTGAAGGGACAGGCGGCCGTTGACGTCGAGGCCAACAGCTTCTTCGGGCCGCTGAAGATACTCGCGACGCGCGGCGCGGCGTTTGCTGACATCGTCGAGGAAGGACGGACCCTGGTCGCGAAAGCCATCGCGCCGGCGCTGATGAATTATGCGCTCTTTCTCGAGCAGGTGCTGCTCCCGGTCGCGCGCGATGCGCTCGATTGTGTCGGCGATGTCGGCGGCGAGGGGCATTATCGTTTCCTGATCCGCCAATATACGACCATCGACCTGCCGCCCGAAGACATCCACGCGATCGGCCTTGCCGAGGTCGAACGCATCACGGGCGAGATGGAGGCGGTTGCGGCCGACGGCGGCTTCGCCGGCGACCTTGCGGGGTTCAAGCGGCAGCTGCAGGGCGACAACAGCCAGCTTCTCGAAAGCGGCGAGGCACTGCGGCAGGAAATCGAGATATTATCGAAGCGCATCGACGCGCGGATTCCCGAATTCTTCGGCCGCATCCCGCGCGCGACCTATGGCGTGAAGAGCATTCCCGAGGCGATCGCCGCCGCGATGCCGCCCGCCTATGCGCAGCCCAATCCCGCCGACAACAGCGCCGCGGGCGTTCACTGGATCACCTCGATCCCCTCGAAGCTGCCGCGCTATATGCACCTGCCGATCGCGTTGCACGAAGCGTGGCCGGGGCATTTGATGCACCTCGCGCTGATCCAGGAACTCACCGACCTGCCAGCCTTCCGCCGTCATGGCGCGATGCATTATTCGGCATGCCTCGAGGGCTGGGCGCTTTACAGCGAGGGGCTGGGCGAGGACATGGGCCTCTATGACACGCCCGAAAAGCGTTACGGGCGGCTCGAAATGGAGATGTGGCGCGCGGTGCGCCTCGTCGTCGATACCGGGCTGCACGCGAAGCGGTGGACGCGCTCGCACGCGATCGACTATTTCCGCGAGAATATGGCGATGCCGATCGAGACGATCGAGGCCGAGGTCGACCGCTATGTCGGATTGCCGGGGCAGGCGCTCGGCTACCAGCTCGGCAATATGAAGTTCCGCGAACTTCGCGCGCGTGCCGAGGCGGCGCTTGGCCCCCGCTTCGACATTCGCGCCTTCAACGACGCGCTCGCCTCGGCGGGTGCGGTGAGCCTGCCGGTCCTCGAACAGACGATTGACGACTGGCTGGAAGAAAGAAAGGCAGATGCCAGCATCGCAGCTTGAGCGCTCGGGATGGAGGGCGCCCGCTGATGCGGGCGGCCCGTGAGGGCTGGCGGCGCAGGTTCAGGCCGCCTTGGGCTTGCGGGCCTTCTGAGCTGAGGCGCGCGCGGCGGACAGTGCTTCCTCGCCGCAGAGAATGTCCATGTAGAGCTGCGCATTCTTGCGGCGCTCGGGAATGCTCTGGCGGACGCCGATCGCATAATAGCCGATCTGGTGGTAATAGAAGACGCGTGCCCGGATCGCGGCGTGATCTGCGTCATAGCCGAGCGCCTCGAAGAAGCGCTGCAATACCTCAAGCCGTTCGCGGTCGGCGCGTTCGACCGCCCATTCGGCGCGCTTGTCGGCACGCGCCCATTCGCGCACCGCGAGATCGAAATGATAGTCGTATCCGTCGGACTCGATCAGCCGCGCGATCATGCGGTCGAGCCATTCGACCGCATCGCCGGCTTTCGGCGGGGGTGCCTCTTCGGGCAGGAAGCGGCACGTCGCTTCCCAATGCGCGATAATCTGGTCGAAGAACTCGTCGCGGTCCTTGAAATTATGATAGAAACCGCCGCGCGTCACGCCCAGCCGATTGGCGAGGCGGTCGACCTTCAGGCCCGCGATCCCCTCGTCAACCAAGGTGCGCTGCGCGGCCTCGATCCAGTCCTGCACCGTATTCTTTGGCGTGCGTCCAACCATGGGCGTTCGATTTCCTGCTGCCGGGGCGATCGTTAAATTGCCACCCTCGGCCCGCTCATGTCACATTTTTCGTCGAACCACAAAGCGTGCATGCATGAATGCATGTTGGCCCGGTCCATAGGATCGGAGCCCCGTCTTCTTCGCCGAAGGCGCGACGACGCTGACCCTCGGCCACTCCGCCTGACGCTCGCCCGTTTTCGGTGGCTCAGGCCGGCGGTAGTCCGCGGCGGCGAAGTTCGCTGGCGGTCGTCCCGAAACGCCGTTGCACCGCGACCGAAAAGCTCGACGGATGGCCGTAGCCGACGGCATAGGCGACCTCGGCGATGGTCGCATCCTGCTGATTGAGCATCGCGAGGGCCTGCTGCATCCGGAGGTCGCCGACATAGTCGAACACCGACTGCCCGACGATCTGCCGGAACGCTGCGCACAGGCCGCTGCGGCTCATGCCCACCTCATGCGCGAGGTCGTCGAGCGAAGGCGGGCTAACGAAATTCTCGGCCAGCAATCGCTGCGCCTTCAGCACGCCATTCGACGCGAGCCGGGATGCTTCCGGGACGGCATCGCCATTTTCATCTTGAGCGAGTGCCTCGAACGCGTGGCAGAGAATCTCGATCGCTTTCGACCGAATGACCAGCCGCCGGCTGCGGCCTTCGAGCGTGCAGCCGCGCAGATCTTCGAGCGCGCGGAGGAGGTGGGGGCTGAGCGGCAGGCGCCGCGCGACGGTATGCTCCAAATGGCCCGTGATGAAAGCCTGCAGAACCGCCGGCAGTTCATGATCGTCGCGGGCGTAAAGGCGCGCGAGCATGTCGCGATGGACATAGACTTCGACGGCGAGATGATGCCCGGCGGAGACGGCCTCGGCCGGTGGCTGGCCTGGCGGCTCGATGATGATCGACGCGCTTGGGCCTTTCAGGTCGAGCAGTTCGCCCTCTGCCGCCGCATATTCGCCATCGCCATCGCTGGCGATGCGGACGCGCACCAAATTCTCGGCCACCATCGATATCGCCAGCGGCGCAAGATAGGTGGCGTCGTAGATCACGACGCAAAACCCCTCGTCCAGCCCGCAAAATTCATAATAGCCGAATGCCTGGTTCGCCGATCCTTCGACACGGAAATGGTTACGATCCCCCAGCGAGGTCAGCGTCTCAACATCGGGATAGGATGTCCGGCTATCCTCTTCATAAGTGAAGTTATGGATCTCGCGATCGAGTACGACCGTCGGCATCTTGTTTGCGACGACTGGAAAGCGCCGCGGCCGCGCCGATGCGACGAGCGCCCGGCGATTCGATCGCCCGCGGCTGGTCGGCAAAACCGGGAGCTGTGCTGCCGAAGCGGCGTCGTTCGTCTGATGCATGGCATCTCCTCGCGCCGTCATTTGGACGATCACTATACACTATTGTACGTTATCGAATGGAGATCGTCCACCCGCCGCCATAATCTGTTCCCAACAGCACCCCGCCGATGGGGGAGCGGGACAAGCCGGCAAACCAGACCGGTGCGTCGTCAAAGAGAGGCGAGAATATGGCGGAACAGATTCCGGTCACGATGGTCAATCATGTTGCGATGGACATCGCGGCAGCCCCCGACGTGGTGTGGCGCGCGATCCTCGAGGATTATATCGAGGCAAAGAAGTTTCGCGAGCTGGGAGCGATCGAGGCGATCGACGATCCGGCCGCGGTGTTCGGCGGCTATCGCATGCGCTTTGAGCAGAATGGCGCCGTCGACGAACGCATCGTTCATATCACCGAGCGCGACGACGCCGCCCGGCGCCTGAGCGCGGCGGCCGATTATCTCTCGGTCCCCGGCGGTATGCGTGTCTATGCGACCTATCACGCGCAGGAAACGGCTGGCGGCACGCGTTATGCGATCGATTGCCATACGCAGCTTCAGGTCGCAGCGCCCGCCGGCGATGCAAAGGCCGGGGTGGCCGCCACCATCGCCGAAATGACCGCCGGCGCCAACGCGCATCTCATATCCTATCTCGAAAGCATCAAGGCACGGGTGGAAGAGGCCGCCTGAGCGCGCGCGTCGGTGTGATCTGTCGGATCGCCGAAGGATTCTGTCCGCTTGCGAATGGTGCGGCCTGACCCGCCCGTTACAGTTTTTGAAATCTTGGAGACCCCTTACATGCTAGCCAAACCTGTTCAGAAAACCATCGGCGGCGTCACCTTCGATGATCGCTTCGCGCATCTGCAGGAGGACACGCCCGAAGCGCTGGACTGGCAATGGGAACGCGACCGGATCGCGCGCGAGGCGGCCGAGGCGTCGCCCAATTATGCCCCGGTACACGACCGGCTGCTGCAACTGGCCGACGCCGGCGGCTATTTTGTGCCGCGCAAGCGGGGCGCCTTGTGGTTCGGCTATGCCGAGGATGGTGACGATCAGGTGCTGCGTGCCAGCGCCGAACCGGCGGGTCCGGGACGGACGATCGTGTCGAAACGCCTTCTCTCCGAAGCGAATGGCGGCGGCAATGTCATGCTCGCCTTCATGGAGCCATCGCCGGAGGGGAGTTTCGTTGCGGTCGTATGGGGCGTCGACGGCGACATGATGGGCAAATGGTCGGTCTATGAAACCGCGACCGGGCGGCATCTGCTCGATACCCCGGCAATCATGTATTCGGGCGCGCGGCCCGGCTGGCTTCCCGACGAGAGCGGCTTCTGGATCGACGGCCGGAATGCCGAGGGCGTACATGAACTGCGCTTCGTGCCAGTTGCCGAAGGGGCCCCCGAACGCGCAGCGATTTTGCTTCCCGACCATCTTGTCTCCGCCAAACATTCGGGCCTGACGCTGCAAATATCGCCCGACGGGCGCCGCGGCGTTGCGGTGACCGAACCGCATGAACATGTGGCCCTCGTCCATGTCGATCTGGAGACATTGGAAGCGACGCCGTTTCTGCCTGACGGGTTCGAAGGCGAATGCGATGGCAGCTGGATCGACGGCGAAACCTATGTAGCGCGCGTCAATAATGACGTGCCGCGTGGCCGCGTGGTCGCGATCCCGGCCGCCAGCTCGCGCGACATGGAGAGCTGGCGCGAACTGGTGCCGGAGAGCGAGGGCTTTATCGGCTGGGCGGGCGTCGTCAGCGGGCGGCTCTATGTCGGCGATCTGGTCGATGTATCGCTGCGCGTGCGCGTGTTCGATCTGGATGGAAAACTCGTCCAGACGCTCCCGCTCGAAAACCCGGGCTCCTCGCAGTCGATGCTCACCGAGCGCGCGGTGCGTCCGACCGACATATTTGCGCTGACGCACACGACCTTTACCCGCTCGTCCGTCCTGTTTGTCCATGATCCGGAGACCGGCGAACTCCGCCAGATCGGGGAAGCGAAGCATCAACTCGGCGATGCCACCGCCGAACGCCGTTTCGCGACCAGCCGCGACGGCACGCGCATTCCCTATTTCGTGGTGCGCCGGAAGGATGTCGATCCGGGCTCGCCGCAACCGACGCTCGTCTATGCCTATGGCGGTTTCAATCTTTCGCAGCTTCCGTCTTTCCCCGCGACGCATGTTCCGTTCATTGAAGCGGGCGGGGTGTTCGTTCAGGCATCGCTGCGCGGCGGCGCTGAATATGGGAAAGCCTGGCACGACGGCGGCCGGCTGTTCAACAAGCAGAACACCTTCGACGACCTTGAGGCCGTGGCCGAGGCGCTGATCGCCGACGGCGTGTCGGTCCCCGACAAGATGGTCTTCATGGGCGGCAGCAACGGCGGCTTGCTCGCGGGGGTGGCGATCGTCCAACAGCCGCACCTTTGGCGCGCCGTGGTGCCGACCGTGCCGATCTTCGACATGATGGAGCCGTTGCCCGACACGCCCGCGGTCGCGGGGGTCAGGGCCATTTTCTTCGAAGATTATGGCGATCCCAAAGAGCCCGAACACGCCGCCAGCATCCGCCGCTGGTCGCCCTATCACAATGTCCGCGACGGGGTCGAATATCCCGCCGTCTATCAGGTGTTCGGCGAAAAGGATCTGGGCTGCATGCCTTTCCACGGTCGTAAATTCACCGCGCGGCTTGATGAAGCGAATGCAGGCGATCGTCCGATCCACCTGCGCGTCTGGCGCGACACCGGGCATGGCGCGCACGATCCGGCCGACGCCGCGCGATGGAACGGCGAATGGCTGGCTTTCGTGATGGACCAGATTGGCCTCAAGGCTGCGGAGCCGGGCGCATGACCGTCGATATCGCAGCGCAGGCGGACCTGCGTAATCATCCGCTGTTCAAGCAAACCGAAGAGCTGACGCGCGCATGGCTCCGGCCCGGATCGGGCGAGGCGGCTTTGCTCAGCCAACTCGCGGTCAGTCCTGACGGGAGCCATGTGGTTGCGGCCGCGTCGATTTGCGACGCGCTGGAGGGTCTGGCGTCGCGCGACGGGGGATCGACGACCCGCCTCGTGCTGGTCGATCTGGTGTCGGGTGAGATAGAGACGCTGACCCACGGCCCGCGATCGGACAGCGCGCCGAAATGGTCGCCCGACGGCCGCACCATCGCGTTTCTGTCCGACCGCGAGCAGGCGCATATCAATCGCCTGCGTCTGTTCGATCTGGAGAGCCGAACCGATCGTTCGACGCCTGAAGTGGACGGCTTCGTCGAGGCGCTGCAATGGTCGCCCGACGGCAAGACGATCTTGCTGAGCGTTGCCGGCTATGGCTCCGACCTCGCCGGTGCGCAGGGCGCAATGGCGATCAGCCTCGATACCGACGGCGCCGGGCAACCCGATTGGGCTCCCGCGATCGAGGGCGCGCCCGAGGCCGCGGCATGGCGCAGCGCGTGGCTTTATGATTTAGCCGCCGATAGCGTGCGCTGCGTAACCCCTGCGGGCATCAACATCTGGCAGGCCGCATGGTGCGGGCAGCATGGTATCGCCGCAATCTGTTCCGACCAGCCCGAGGAGGATGCCTGGTATGCCGCCGACGTCCGGCTGATCGGGATCGACGGAGGCATACGCACGCTGTTCACGCCGGCGGACCAGCTTGGCTGGCTCGCGGTCTCACCCTCGGGCGAAAGTGTTGCGGTGGTCGAGGCGGTGTGCAGCGACCGCAATATCGTTGCCGGCGACCTGCGCCTTATCGATGTCGTCAGCGGCGCGATCGATAGCGGCGCGGCGCTGAATGGCGACGTGGTGCAACTGCATTGGCGCGGTGACGATCAACTGTTGTACGTCGCGGGGCAGGGGCCCAACACGCTCATTGGCCTTCTCGACATGGTGACCAAAAGCGTCACCACGCTTTGGCAGGGCGGCGAACGCACGCCCTCGGGAACGATGTTTCCCGAAGTCGCACCGCTTGGCAGCAGCCCCGCAGATTTCCTGTTTCAGGTGGAATCCTTCTTCGAGCCGCCGGCTTTGTTCGCTTTCGAAGGCGGAACGGAGCGCGAGATCCGCCGCTTCGGCTCTCCCGAGACCGATGCCATCGTCCGCCCGCTCGGAACCGCGCGCGATTTTCAGTGGACCGCGCCCGACGGCCTCGAAATCCATGGCTGGCTGATCACGCCGCCCGGGGACGGTCCGCACCCGCTGATCATGCAGGTCCACGGCGGTCCCGTATGGTATACCCGCCCGCTCTACATCGGCCGCTCGGCCTTTGCGCAAATGGCGCTCGCGGCGGGCTATGCGCTGTTCCAGCCCAACCCGCGGGGATCGAGCGGGCGCGGGCAGGCGTTCGCGCGTCACGTGTTCGGCGATATGGGCGGCGCCGATACCTATGATTATCTGTCGGGGCTCGATGCGCTGGAAAAGGCGGGCATCGCCGATCCCAAGCGGATCGGCGTCACCGGCGGCAGCTATGGCGGCTATATCAGCAACTGGCTGATCACGCAGGATCAGCGCTTCGCCGCGTCCGTGCCCGTCGCGCCGATCGGCAATTGGGTCAGCCAGCATTTCACCTGCAACGTTCCGTCCTTCTGTCAGATGTTCCTGAACGATCATGTGAGCAATCCGACGGGCAAATATTTCGCGCATAGCCCTGTCCATCATGCGGGCCGCGTGAAGACCCCGACGCTCAATATCTGCGGCGCACTCGATCATATCACACCGCCGGGGCAAGCGCTCGAATTCCACCGCGCCTTGCAGGGCCTGGGCATCGAAAGCGTCCTTCTGACCTATCCGACCGAAGGACATGGCGTCCGCACCATGCCCGCGATCTTCGATTTCAACGCCCGGGTGATGGCCTGGTTCTTGAAACATATGCCGGCTGACCGGGGCTGATCGCCGGCAACGCCAAAAACAAAACAAAATAAAAATTGGGGAGTTTGATGATGACCAGATCGTTCCTGACATTGATGGCCAGCACAGCGTTGTTGCCGGTTGCTGCGAATGCGCAGGCGTCCGATGCGCCCGAGGCGCAATCGACCGACATTATCGTGACCGCGCAGCGCTATGAACAGCGTCTGCAGGACGTTCCGCTGTCGATCAGCGCGATCGGTGCCGAGGAACTGCGCGCGCGC
>Ga0307414_10001381_pt1 | contig 12558 bp, 12 predicted proteins | sample DK1Ometagenome_FD_203804 | JGI IMG/M metagenome (GOLD analysis project Ga0307414, IMG submission 203804) | Maize rhizosphere microbial communities from greenhouse at UC Davis, California, United States - DK15-O-3 | ecosystem: Host-associated > Plants > Roots > Rhizosphere > Soil | place: USA...
AACCGGTGGCGGAGACGGCGGCAGCACGGTCGTCGGCATAGGTGCCGGCGCCAATCAGCGGCGAATCACCGATGCGGCCCCACTGCTTGGCCGTCAGTCCGCCGGTAGACGTTGCGGCGGCAACATGTCCATTCCCGTCGACCGCAACGGCCCCGACCGTCCCGTATTTCACGTCGGCGTCGAAGCCACCCTTTGCGAGCAGTTCGTCGAGCTGGCGTCGTCGTTCGGTAGTCATGAACCACGCATTGTCGACCTGCTCGAGCCCTGCCTCGCGGGCGAGCCGGTCAGCGCCTTCGTAGGACAGGAAGACGTGCGGGCCGCGTTCCATCAGCACGCGCGCCAGGCTGATCGGCGCCCGGGTGGTGCGGACGCCTGCCACTGCTCCGGCGCGGCGGGTTGCGCCGTCCATGATTGCGGCGTCGAGCTCGACCAACCCTTGAGCGTTCAAAGTGCTTCCGCGACCGGCGTTGAAGCAGGGGTCGTCCTCCAGCACCCGGACCGCCGCCTCCACGGCATCGACGGCGCACCCGCCTTTGCTCAGGACTGCACCGCCGGCGTCGAGGGCGTCGTGCAGGCCCTGCCGTGCACGCTGTTCGTGGTCTTCGTCTCCATGATCGGGACGCATCGCGCCCGCGCCACCGTGAATTACCAGCTTCCATCGCGTCCCGGCCATGGGTGCGCGCCTAGCAGAGGCGGGACGGGCAATGCGAGCCGCTTGACTCCAAGCATAGTAGAGATATTATTGTGATATCAGTTTTACAGGGAGGCAAAAATGTCGACAGGGGACGTAGCGGCACTGAATTCCAGCCGGGAACGCACGGCTGCTACAATGAGCGGCTATCCAATATTGCTGCTGATGCTCGCGGTGACCATTATCGCGGCCTATCTCATCTATCGCGGCTTCCAGGCGCACAGCCCGATGCTGATCGGCAATACCGCCTGGATCGGTGGCGTGATCGTGCTCTTCCTGGCCTGCGGCTTTTACATGCTTCAGCCCAACCAGCTGGCGGCGATCACCTTGTTCGGCGACTATCGCGGGACCGATCGGTCGACGGGCCTCCGCTGGGTCCTGCCGTGGATGATCCGCAAGAAGATATCCGCCCGTGCCAGCAACTTCATTTCCGAGCGGTTAAAGGTGAACGACCTCCGCGGCAACCCGATCGAGATCGCGGCGCAGATCGTCTGGCGTGTGGTCGACACGGCGCAGGCCCTGTTCGACGTCGACGACTACCGGGAGTTCGTGAAGGTCCAGGTCGAGGCAGCGGTTCGCACCGTCGGCTCGCGCTATCCCTATGACGACTTCGAGCACATGGAAGTCACTTTGCGCGGCAATCACGACCAGATCGGTGGCGAGCTTCGCCAGGAGATCATCGAGCGGCTGAAGATCGCCGGCATCACCGTCGACGAATGCGGTTTCACCCACCTCGCTTATGCGCAGGAGATCGCGGGCGCGATGCTCCGGCGTCAGCAGGCGCAGGCCGTGGTCGCAGCACGCAAGACCTTGGTCGAAGGCGCGGTCGGAATGGTCGAAATGGCGCTGGAAGCCTTGTCTGAGAAGAACGTCGTCCATCTGGATGACGAGCGCCGTGCGGCGATGGTTTCGAACCTGATGGTGGTGCTGTGCGGCGAGCGGGACACGCAGCCGGTGGTGAACACGGGCACGCTCTACACCTAGGGTTGGATCGATGGCCGACGGAGATCGCAAGGCGTATCCATTGCGGGTTGATCCGGCCCTTTGGTCGGCGGTCGAGCGCTGCGCGGCCGCCGACCTTCGCAGCGTCAACAGCGAGGTCGAATGTCTGCTGCGCGAGGCCTTGAAGGCGCGGGGCGTGAAGCTCGAACCGCCGCAGCCGGTGAAGCGGGGCCGGCCGAAGAAGGAGGCTTAGATGGCGGACTGGTTCGAACCCAAAAAGTATGGCTACGGTGCCGGCTTGCCGATCGCCCGGCAAGGATGGGTGCTGACGATCGGCTATGTAGCGGTCATCCTGTTGACCAGCTTTCTCATCCCATTGTCCTTGTCGCTCTACCTAGCCTTGGTTTTCACGCTGACCGGCCTGTACCTCCTCATTGTTTCGAAAACCACTCGTGGAGGATGGCGCTGGCGTAAGGGTGAAAAGGACTGACCTAGCCCACCGACAGTTCGTGTTGCTGGTTCAGCAGCTGCCATTCGTCGAGATCGCCGAGCATCGCGCGGGCGGACTGCTCCGTGAGGTCGGCAGCGCGCTTCAGGCTCGTCCGCTCGGCTTTCAGCCTTTGGCCGATCTGGGCGAGGGTCTCGGCTGAACGCTCAGATCTCGCGGCGCTTCCCGAATGATCCCCCTGAACCCGGATTCCGACCGCTGCGGTGCCAATGGCGGGAAGCCCAGCGGCGAGAACGGTGAACCAGTCATAGTGTGCGTCCACCCATGCCGGAGCGATGGCGAATCCTGTCAGCAGCACGATCGAACTGCACAGGGCGAGGACGAAAGCTGAGAAGCTGATGATCCCGAGCCGCCGGTCGAGGCGGAGGATCTGCCGTGCCGCGGAATGGTGATAGGCGACTTGCGGCATTATCTCGTTGTCGACGATGGTCGTCGTGAGCGTCTCCAGCCGCGCGACGTCGATCCGGCCTACGGGAGCGCCGATCGCCCGCCACACCCTTGCCGCATACCACTCGACCCAACGCCGGGCGACGGGATCCGCCGCCGTGCCCGGAGGGTCGGGAGCCGCAACGCCGAGAAGCTTCAGGGTCCGCATGGGACGAAGGCGCTCGGCGAGCTGGCGATAGTCGAGCCAACGGCGATGCCATTGCTGGCGATTGCCGGCGACCGTGTTCACGAGGATCGCGAGAACGACCACGAACAGAGCCGATTCGAGGTAGACGCTCCACCGGGGCAGGACGAGGTTGCCTGTCCCGAGGAGTACGGCGAGCGCGCCGAGCACGAAGTTGAAGACGTGCCCGCTGCGAAAGGATTGGGCGAAATGGCCGGCGAGGCTGTCCGACCATTCGTACCAGGATCGCAGGAGATCGAGCGGCACCGAGACCGCCTCGGCGCGGTAGCAGGCCTCGCGATACCGCGACCATTCCTCGAACGTCTCGGCGACTGAATTGTCGGTGCGGAAATGCCTCCGCTTGACCCGCGAAACGCCGGCGACCGCGAGGAGTAGCGGATATTCGATCCGAAAGCGCCAGCGCCGTCGCGGCTCGGACTGGAAAGTGCGGATGAATTCCCGTTCGCGGCTGTCGTTGGGCGGTGCGAGAAGCAACTCCAGAACGCTGCCGAGCTGTTCCGGAGAAAACGGCCTGATCATCGCCGGGTCGTTTGGAGCCGTGACGAACGCCGGATCGAAGGCGCCCCACCGGATCGTCTTCGCGGAACCGCCGCCCGGCGAAACATGGATGACCGGCCGTGCCATTTCCGCGGCGAATCCGACGACATCGGCAGTTCCTCCCGCGCCGCGAGAAGGCAGCCCGTCCCAGACTGCGATCAGCAGGTCGCTGTGCGACACCGTCGCAAGACCGGCCATCACGTAGGGCTCCAGCGCGTCGTCCGGTCCTCCCGGCAGCTCCAGCACGCTGGTCGCTTTCTGCAGGAGCTCGTTCAGGCGTTCCCGCGCCCGGTCGTCCGACATGTCCTTCCGATAGCGCTCGGTTTCGAACGGCAGAATTGCGTGAAGCTCGAACCCCATTTCGAGCGCGATGGCAGCCGCGATCTGGTCGGTTTCGTCCGCAAGCGATGAATGGAAGATCAGCCGGGCAGGCGTGGGCGCAAAGAATTCTGCATTCTCGGAATGAAGTACGGTTACCCGCGCTTTCAGCTCAGAGAAGATCGAAACTAGCTCTTTTTCGATCCGATCGATCAAATGGTGAGGGAGTGCGCCTTGGCGGTGGCCGGTGATGCCCACTGCCAGCACGAACGGCAGCAATGGCGGTCCGGTCGCCACGTCCGGTGTCAAGTCAAGCGATTGAGTTGCCTCGGCGCCCAGGCTCAGCCGCCGTCCCTGTCGAGCCTAAGAATCATCGCCATTTGCGCTTCAGTAAACCGAAACTGAGTAGAACCAGAACCGTCGCCGTCGCGGCCCCCACGGCAACGGTAATGAGTTGCGATACGTCGACGAATCTTGTGGACCCATTCTTGTTCATGCCGCCTGGATCGAGCGAAAGCCATTTGATCTTTCCGCCCACCGCCTTTTTCACCCGCAAAGTGTAACCGAACTCCGCCTCGTATTCGTTTCGGTTGAGCACCACGAGTGTCTTGTTCTTATCCGTGACGTTGTTGGCCTCGAACTGGTCCCACTGTCCCGGGATTTCCGGACATCCGGTGCCAAGCGCAGAGTACAGAGCCTCATCCTCATCATCGGGGAAACGATAGCCGAGAGCGTTGCCCTGCAGAGTGAATCTCAGCAGGAAGCCGTCCTCCCCCTCATTATAGAAGGCAAAATCGTTCTTCTTGCTGTTCCATTTCGGCAGGGGCGGGATCGGTGTCAGATCGAATTGCGGCGGGTCGCCGTCGGACTTCAAATCGACCTTGATGGTCACCTCGTTCCTACTCATCGTTAGCTCCCCTGCTTGAATCCCATAGCAACCAGTCGATCGGTCAGCCGTCGCGCCTCGGCATTGCGGCCAAGCCGCTGCAGCAATTCCGCGCGTTCTCCCATCTCGAATGGCCGTTCCGTTGCGCCTACTGGCAGCTGCGTGAACCCTCGAAGCCATGATGTTCGCGATTCATTGGCGTCACCACCGGCCCGCTGGGCGTCGCCGAGCAGGCGATAGGCGGCCGCGATGCTGTACCGATCCTTCATTGAATCCTCGCTGCGTCCGGTCTGCGCCGAAGCCAGCGCCTGGTCGGCTAGCGCTGTAGCCTCGGCGGTCTGGCCGTCTCGAATGGCGAGTTGTGACCGAGCCGCGAGACACTGAGTCCGCAGTCGCGGCCACCCAGTTCCCACATTGGTGGCGAGCACTCGCGCCGCGCGTCGGCACCCTTCGTGAACCCTTGCGCGAGCTTCCAAATCTTGCCCAAGCGCTGTTAGAGTATCTCCGAGTTCCAGTCCTGCCTGTGCCGCAAAACCCTGCCAAATGATGTTGTCCGGCTCGACTGGAATCAGGCGTTCGGCGACTTCAACTGCTCGGCGCAATTGCTCAAGGCCGGGTTCGGCTTGCCCTCGCGACGTGAGCAAGATTCCGAGCGCCTGGTGCGCCGGGATCAAGAGGCGAAGGAATTCGACATTGCCGCCGCTGCTTCTTGCCAACTGCTCGAGACTGGCGATTTGCCGCCGGCGAACTGCAATCGCCTCATCAAGCTTGCCAAGGTCGCGTTGAGCGTCGGCAAGCCAGGCCAGGACGTTTGAGAGCTCCTTCTGGTAATCGGCATTGTTCGGTTCGATGGAAGCAAGGGATTCCATCGGCCGAAGGGCAATCTCGAACTGTCGGATGGCCTCCGCGAACCGCCGCTGATTGAAGAGAACGATGCCCAGATTCTCGTTGGCGTAGGCCAACTCCATCCGCCATTTGAGGTTGTCCGGCTCGATAGCCACCATTCGGTCCGCCAAGTGCTTATATTCGCGATAAGCGGCTTCGGCCTGGCCCGTCTGGCGCCGCTCACGCGCCAATTCCCCGATCCAGAAGACATTCTGGGCATGGTCGAACAGGGCCTGCGGATCGCCCGGGGATCGCCGAATCATTTCGGCGGTCCCGGCCATTGCCTGACCATAGAGCTGCTGAGCCGACTGCATGTTCCCCCGGAGGTAGGCCACTTGCGCGGTCAAGCTGAGCGCCCGTGATCGCTGCAGCAGTGCAGCGTCAGACAGCTCGGACGTGTCCTGCTTCTCATAATAAGCGAGCACTCGCGAGCCGACCCCGTCGAGAGCGTCCAACTTGCCGATCGGCTCGAGCTTGTCCTTCAGGTCTCCGAGCATATAGGCGACGAGGCCTTCCACTTCCCGCCGCTGATCGCGGGCGGCGTCGCGCGCCTGGATTGCTGCTAGCGCCAGGCCGCTGGCGACGACCATTCCGGCAATGGAGCCGGCGGCGACAATGGCGAGATGCCGATGCCGGCGAATTTCGTCACGCCGGACCAGATCGTCCAGGCCGACATCCAGCATCCCGGCAACAAGCTTGAGGAAGCCCGTGCGACGACCTTGGACATTGCCGCGAAGGTCGGCGGCCAGTGGCTCCGCGCGCTTGGCCGTGGGCCGGCCATGGCGGTCATATTTGAATCGCAGGGCTTGCGGCAGGCATTCCTCATGCTCGCGGCCGTCGATCTCGCTGGCGAACGGTTCCCCTTCAAGAATCGCGGCGAGAGTGCAGGCCTTCGGATGAAGACGTTTGAATGCCTCGATCTCCGCATTCGTCCATTTCGACTGCGCTGACGCGGGCGAGCACAGCACGATGAGGAATCGGGAAGCCTTCAGGGCGGCCTTGATCTCGTGGCCCAGATCGCCCGATGCGGGGAGCTCCCGGACATCACGAAAGATGGGCGTCAGCCTCTTTGGCACACATCCATGTTCGGTGATCCGGCCGACGAGGTGCCCGGGCACCCTGAAGTCCTCGAGCTCATCGTGCAGCCATTCGGCAATATGCTCGTCGCGATGGCTGTAGCTGATGAAGGCGAAGTAATGGTGCGTGCGGTCGGCGAAGGGCGTCGCGAAGGCCGCTTCCCGTATCGCTCTGGTCCACTCAGACGGCCGGGCAAAAATCGTCATCGCCGCCCCCGCAACAGGAGGTGAGCGACTTACCATCATCGATAATCTAACGCGAATCGCTTGAGAGGCCTCGCTTGGCCGCAATCGAGGCAGGCCCTATATGCGTACGATGACCTCCATTCGCCCTTGGCGGGATATCGCTCGGCGCCAGTCGCGTCAGATCATGGTTGGCTCCGTCCCTGTCGGCGGGGACGCGCCGGTCACCGTACAGACGATGACGAACACGCCGACCGCCGACGCAGCCGCGACGATCGCCCAGATCCGCCGCTGCGAAGAGGCCGGCGTCGACATCATCCGCGTTTCCTGTCCCGACCAGGACAGCACGGCGGCGCTTAGGGAAATCGTCCGCAACGTGAACGTGCCGATCGTCGCGGACATCCACTTTCACTACAAGCGCGCGCTCGAAGCCGCCGATGCCGGAGCGGCCTGCCTGCGAATCAATCCGGGCAACATCGGCTCCGAGGACCGCGTCAAGGAAGTCATCAATGCGGCGCGTGCGAACGGCTGCGCTATCCGCATCGGTGTGAATGCAGGCAGCCTCGAGAAGGACCTGCTCGAAAAATATGGCGAGCCGTGCCCCGAAGCGCTGGTCGAGAGCGCGCTCGACCATATCCGCATCCTCGAGGACCACGGATTTCGCGAGTACAAGGTGGCGGTCAAAGCTTCGGACGTCTTCCTCGCCGTTGCCGCTTATCATGCGCTGGCCGATGCCGTGGACTGTCCGCTGCATCTCGGGATTACCGAAGCTGGCGGCCTGATCGGCGGAACGGTCAAGTCGTCGATCGGTATCGGGTCCCTACTCTGGTCGGGCATCGGCGACACGATCCGCGTCTCGCTTTCGGCCGAGCCGGAAGAAGAAGTCCGCGTCGGCTACGAGATCCTGAAGGCGCTCGGCATCCGCAACCGCGGCGTCCGCGTCGTGTCCTGCCCGAGTTGCGCGCGGCAGGGCTTCGACGTGATCCGCACTGTCCAGACGCTGGAAGAGCGGCTGCAGCACATCCGCACGCCCATGTCGCTGTCGGTGCTCGGCTGCGTCGTGAACGGCCCTGGCGAAGCGCGCGAGACCGACATCGGAATCACCGGCGGCGGCCAGGGCAAGCACATGATCTATCTGTCGGGCGTAACCGATCACCACGTCCGTGACGAGGAGATGGTCGACCACATCGTCCGGCTGGTCGAAGCGAAGGCGGCCGAGCTCGAAGCCGCCGCGGCAGCCGAGCAGACACTCGACGCCGCCGAGTAGGCTGCTAACGCGGCGCGGTGAACCGCGTCGTTCAACATCCCGTCCAGGCATTCGCCGCCGCGCTCGCTGCGGTCGGTATCCTGTCGGTCATGGACGCGGTGATGAAAGCGCTGGTCCTGGCGTTGGGTATCTACGTCATCAGCGTGTGGCGCTCGATCGTGAACCTGATCCTGACCGGGGGACTCTATCTGCCCAGGCGGCTTCCGTGGCCGAACCGATCGATCCTCAAGATTCACGTCGGCCGCGGCGTGATTGTCGCCTTGATGGCCTTTCTCTTTTTCTGGGGAATCGGCCGGGTGCCCCTGGCCCAGGCGATCGCGCTGACGTTCATCGCTCCCCTGATTGCTTTGATGCTGGCTGCTGTTTTCCTCGGGGAGCGGGTCGGTCCGCGTTCAATCGCCGGGTCGGCAACGGCTTTCGCCGGCGTGATCGTCATCGTGCTCGGACAAGCGCGGGCCGACTTGGGTGAAGAGGCTCTTCTCGGCACTCTTGCGATTCTCGGTTCGGCGATCTGCTATGCCTGCAACATCGTGCTGATGCGTCACCAGTCGCTCGCGGCCAAACCGCTGGAGATCAATTTTTTCCAGTCGTTGACGATTCTGGTCATCTGGCTGGGGGCCGTCCCGTTCATGGGCGTTCCGCAGTGGCCGGCGGAATGGTGGACGTGGATAATTGTCGCCGCGATCATGTCGACTGCCGGCGGCCTGCTCTTTTCCTGGGCCTATGCGCGCGCCGAGGCCAGCTACCTCGCGGTCACCGAATATAGCGCCTTCATCTGGGCGGCGATCTGCGGCTGGCTTTTCTTCAGCGAACCAGTCTCGGCCTTCACCGTCGCGGGGGCCGGCCTGATCGTCGGCGGATGCCTTCTGGCCGCAAGCAAGAAGCCTGCCGCTCCTCCGGAAATCGAGGTGGCTTGATGGCTTGGTTCTGGCTCATTCTTGGCGGTCTGTTCGAGGTCGGTTTCACCACCTCCCTTCGCTACGTCGATGGGTTCAAGAATCTTCCGTGGACGATGGCATTCCTAGTCTCCGTGGCGATCAGCATGGCGCTGCTCGAATATGCCGCGCGTACGATCCCGATGGGGACAGCCTATGCGGTCTGGGGCGGCATCGGCGCGATCGGCACGGTCGCCGTGGGAATGATCTGGTTCGACGAACCCGCGACCACGATCCGCTTGCTTCTCATCCTTGGCATCGTGGCAGCGATTGCGGGCTTGAAGCTCACCGCCTAAGTCCCGCGCTCAAATGACCACCACGCCGCAACCCGTCCGCGGGACCCAGAGCCTGCTCGGAGAAGACGTCGACCGCTTTCACGCGGTGATCGAGGCGTTCGATCGCGTGCGCCGCCTGTTCGGCTTCAAGCGCGTCGAAGTGCCGGTCATCGAGCCGACCGCCGTCTTCGCCCGGACGATCGGGGAAACCACGGACGTCGTCTCCAAGGAGATGTACTCCTTCGAGGACCGCGGAGGCGAGCTGATTACGCTTCGGCCGGAGTTCACGGCAGGAATATGCCGCGCCTATCTGAGCGAGGGGTGGCAGCAGTTTGCGCCGCTGAAGCTCGCCGTGCACGGCCCCGCCTTTCGATATGAGCGGCCACAGAAGGGCCGCTTCCGGCAGTTCCACCAGCTCGACGCCGAGATCATCGGAGCCGGAGAGCCTGCGGCAGACGTCGAATTGCTGTCGTTCGGCGACCAGCTGCTGCGCGAGCTTGGCATTCACGATGGCGTGACGCTGCAGCTGAACACATTGGGCGATGCCGAGACGCGCGATGCCTGGCGGGCGGCGTTGGTCGACTATTTTCAGGCGCACCGCGGTTCCCTGTCGGAGGACAGCCTGACCCGGCTCGAGCGCAATCCGCTCCGCATCCTCGATACCAAGAACCCGGACGAGCGGCCGATTGCCGACGCTGCCCCCTCGATCAACGATTATCTCACGCCGGAAGCTTCGGATTTCTTCGAGCATGTCACGGCCGGGCTCGATGCGGCAGGGGTGGAGTGGACGCGCAATGCACGCCTCGTGCGCGGGCTCGACTACTACCGGCACACCGCGTTCGAGTTCGTCACCGATCGGCTTGGCGCGCAGGGCACGGTTCTCGCTGGCGGCCGGTACGACGGACTGATCGAGTCCCTCGGCGGCCCGCACACGCCGGCGGTTGGCTGGGCAGCGGGAATCGAACGCTTGGCGATGATGATCGAGGCCCCCTCGCTGGAGACCTCGACCGTGGCTGTCGTGCCGCTCGGTGAGCGAGCGGAGGCCGAGGGTCAGAAGATCGTCGCCGGCCTTCGGCGCGAGGGCATCTCCGCCGACATGGCGTATCGCGGCAACATGAAGAAGAGGCTCAGCCGCGCGAACGCCTCGGGCGCCAAATACGCGCTGATCCTCGGAGAAAATGAACTGGACGCCGGAGAAGCGCAGTTGAAGGACCTGACCACCGGTGAGCAGAGGGCGGTCTCGCTCGACCTGATCGGAGATGCGATCCGCCGATGACCCAGATTTCGTCTGAGCGAATCGCGAGCATCGAGGCGCGCAAACAGGAGCTTGCCGACGCAATGGCGGCCGAGAATCTGTCGCCGGACGAATTCATTCGGCTGTCGAAGGACTATGCGGCGATCGAGCCCGTTGCGGCGGCAGCTCGCGAAGTGCGCCGGCTTCGGGCCGAGCTTCATGTTCTCAACGGACTGGTCGCCGATCCCACCGCCGAAGCCGAGTTGAAGGAAATGGCGGCGGCAGAGGCGGAAGAAATCCGCCACAAGCTGCCCGAGGCGGAGCGGGCGCTCGCGCTCAAGCTCCTGCCGCGCGATTCGGCCGACGAGCGGGCAGCGATGCTCGAGGTTCGCGCGGGTACGGGCGGTGATGAGGCGGCACTGTTCGCCGGCGATCTGCTCCGCATGTACCAGCGGTTCGCCGAAGTGCAGGGTTGGCGCTTCGAGCTGATCTCCGCGAGCGCGTCGGACGTTGGCGGCTACAAGGAAGCGGTGGCCTCGATCAGCGGCCCGGGTGTCTTCGCCAAGCTCAAGTTCGAAAGCGGCGTGCACCGCGTCCAGCGCGTGCCCGCGACCGAAAGCGGCGGGCGCATTCACACCTCGGCAGCGACGGTGGCGGTACTTCCCGAGGCCGAGGACGTCGACGTGCAGATCGAGGACAAGGACCTTCGAATCGACGTCTATCGTTCGTCCGGGCCCGGCGGCCAATCGGTGAATACGACGGACAGCGCGGTACGCATCACGCACCTTCCGAGCGGCCTCGTCGTCATCCAGCAGGACGAGAAGTCGCAGCACAAGAACAAGGCGAAGGCGTTGAAAGTGCTCCGCACGCGCCTCTTCGAGCTTGAGCGCGAGCGGCTGGCGAGCGAGCGCGCAGGCGCGCGCAAATCGATGGTCGGATCGGGCGACCGTTCGGAGCGCATCCGCACCTATAATTTCCCGCAGGGGCGCGTGACCGATCACCGGATCAACCTGACCCTTCACAAGCTCCCGGAGATTCTGGAGGGGCCGGCCTTGGGCGAATTGCTCAACGCCCTCATCTCCGAAGACGAGGCGGAGAGGCTCGCCGGTCTCGAAGAGGCGTGACCGCAATCGCAAAAGCCCTGTCGCGGGCGACCAACGAGCTTGGCCGGGCCAGCGACACGCCGCGCCTCGATGCCGAGCTTCTGATGGCCGAAGCGCTTCACATCGACCGGGACAAGCTCATCCTGTCGCCGCCGCAGCGGGATGTGCCCAAGCGCTTCGGAGAAATGCTCGAACGGCGCAAGGCGGGGGAGCCGGTCGCCTACATCACCGGCCGCCGCGCCTTCTGGAACATCGAGCTGCACGTCGGGCCGGGGGTGCTCATCCCCCGACCGGACAGCGAGGTCCTGATCGCGTCGGCCATCGAGCATTTCGAAGGAAGGGACGGGCCGGGGCGCATCCTCGACTTAGGAACCGGTCCAGGAACGCTTCTTCTGTCCGCTCTGGATCTCTGGCCCGAATCGACCGGCATCGGTGTCGATGTGTCGAGAACTGCTATGTCCTATGCCGCGGCCAACGCCCGTCGGCTCGGCTTCGAGGCGCGGGTAAAGCTGAAGCAAGGCGATTGGGCGAAGGGCCTCAAGGAGCGCTTCGACCTCATTCTCTGCAACCCGCCCTATGTGGCGGAGGACGCTGAACTCGGACCCGGTGTGCGCGAATTCGAGCCCGACGAGGCGCTTTTCGCAGGTCAGGATGGACTGGACGCCTACCGCGAACTGGCTCCGCAACTGCCGGGTCTGCTCAACCCGGGCGGACTCGCCGCGATAGAGATCGGCCGTGATCAGAGCGAGGCCGTCACCGACTTACTTGCCCGGGACGGACTGCAGGCGCGCGTTGCGGAGGATCTCGGCGGACGGCCGAGAGCAGTCCTACTAACCTGGGTGTAATAGAAAAGCGCTTGGATTTTCATATTTCTATGACTACATCTTGTTGAGAGGACCGGGCTCGCTCCCTTGAGAGAAGCTGGGCAGAACCCGCTCCACCCCCGACGCAATCGACCGATCGATAGCGCTTTTTTGAGGCGCTGTCCGGAACGAAAGGGTCAGGTTCCGGCGCCGCCGTGCGCTGGCCTGTCCTTCAAGGCAAAAGGGGAAGCTTCTGGTTAAGGAAGTAGGAATTTGATCAATAA
>Ga0307414_10001382_pt1 | contig 12557 bp, 13 predicted proteins | sample DK1Ometagenome_FD_203804 | JGI IMG/M metagenome (GOLD analysis project Ga0307414, IMG submission 203804) | Maize rhizosphere microbial communities from greenhouse at UC Davis, California, United States - DK15-O-3 | ecosystem: Host-associated > Plants > Roots > Rhizosphere > Soil | place: USA...
GCCTTAGATTCTCCCAACGGCGCACTTCCATAGGCAAATCCGGAATGACGGGAAATCCGTTGTACGTCCCCTTCTTCATTGATCTGCACATCCTGATAATAGCCAAATGATGGATCAGAGAAATCTGGAGTATAACTAAAGCCAAAAGAAGGCTGTATATGCTGTCTAATTGTTTTTATGTTTCCTTTTTTAAAGTTGAAAAAGCCATAAATATTGGTGTTCATATTGAATGAACTTGAATAATAAGTAACCCGGTTGAATCCATCTTCGAGTATTTTATCAACCCGTTCGGCAGCAGGATTGTAGAAATAATTGATCCGGTTCAGGTACCAAAGTTCAGTTAAATTAACCGAAGCAGTTCCGGTAAAATATTTAAAAAGCTTAAAACTCGAATTCACAGGAATACGATTCTGGGCACCATTATTGGCATTTTGCAATAAATATTTAAAATTAGATGGAGTAAAGGGCACTAATTCCGGGGCCTCATTTGTCTCGATCAGGTCTGGATCCACACCAAATTCCGTCGTCACCTTGTTGGTGATGGTGTTCCGTACATCAAAGTTATAGGAGATATTTAACGTCTTAAGTGGCTCAAACTTCATGTTCTTAAATGGAGTCTGCCTGGCCATCCGTAGTGACAAAGTCGGCAAGCTCAGGTCCACTTGTCCGGTTTGAACACTTTGAGAGTGTCTCATGGACGCAGAAAGTGAGAAAGGTGTTCCTACAAACGTTTTGGTATAGTTTATATTGGAAGATAAATCAGAGGTGATATTGTTAGTGTAGTTGGTGGGGTTGACGATATTGTTGAAATAAGTAGTGGAGCCAGCATTCACCGAAGCGGAGAACTTGCTACTTCCCCGCGACTCAGGATTGTGCGACCAAGTGATCCTGAAGGTGTTGTAATCTACGGGGTTTCGCTCAGTTTCCGGTGAGGAGAATTTTTGGAAGTCAACGTTAAATGCCCCACCAAACCGATATTTCTTCTTGTATACCGCTTGCGTCTTCAGTCCCCATCCCCCATTGGAGTAGATATCACCAGTGACTCTTGCGTGTACATAATCATTAATCGCAAAATAATAGCCCAAGTCCCTTAAATAGAGGCCACGCTTTTGTTCTTGACCATAAGATGGAAATATCAGCCCGGAAGCTTTCTCCTCCGGAGTATTGGGAATGATCCCAAAAGGCAGCCCAAAAGGAGTCGGGATGCCATTGAAATATAGATTGAACGGGCCTGCAACAACCTGTTTATTTTGAATGGATTTAATCTTATTTGCCGAAATATGCCAATGCGGAGTGGTCAATGTACACGTGGTGTAGTACCCGTGATTCATGTAAATACTTCCATCATCGGTCTTTTTGATCACCTCTCCCCGAAGGATTCCATCCTGCTGTTCGGTGACCACGTCCTTGATGATGGCTTTTTGAGTCTGGAAATTATAGCGCATTTCCTTGCGGATTTCATACACAGAAGGTCCATCTTTGAAGAAAGGAGTTCCGGTCACATTGCCCACACTATCAGTTACTCCGGTGGCATATAATTCCGAATTGGCCCAATCAATGACTATAAGATCAGCTTCCAGTCGCATTTGTCCATATTCAAACCATGCCTTGTTGTGAAGGTAAAGTTTGTTGTTTGGAAAGTCAGCGACAATACTATCTTCTGCATAATAGGTGATATCTTGCGTGATATCGCTGCTGGGCACAATTTTTGTCGAATCAGTGATCGCGAGTGTATCAGTAACTGTAGGAATAGAATCACCAAATGGATTGCGTGGCGGCACCACCAACGTGTCGGGTACGTTTAAGGGCCTTTCTCGCACTGGTTGAACTGTATTTTGCGCAGACGCAAACAGCGGTACGATCATTAGCCCAAAAAAACAAAATAAAAAGAGCCTGAATTCCTGCACTGCTGACTATGCTTTATTTAATTTGAGTAAAATTTCGTGTAAAGTTAATTTTATTGCCCTGATGGAAAGGTTCAAAAACAAAAAAATTCTTCTAAGTCTTATTTTATGCATTCCCTTCGTATTTGGAGGCTTTATTTCTAACGAAACGATGATGCCCCGTTTTAGGATGAAAAAAATTGTACTGGACGCGGGACATGGAGGCCGGGATCCGGGAAATATAGGATCTAGGTCCAAAGAAAAGAACATCAATCTTGCCGTTACGCTACTGGTTGGTAAATACATAGAAGAAAACTTGCCTGACGTAGAAGTGATCTATACCCGAAAAGATGATAGTTTTCCTACGCTCAAAGAAAGACCGATGATTGCCAACACAAACAAGGCAGATCTGTTTGTATCCATTCATTCTAATTCTGCTGCCAATCGCTCAGCGTTTGGAACGGAGACTTTTGTCATGGGTACAAAGCACTTTGATGCCAACTTCGACATTGTCAAGCGGGAGAATTCTGTAATCCTTCTAGAAGATAACTACGAGGAAAACTATGAAGGGTTTGATCCGGCTTCTCCGGAATCCTATATGATGTTCAATTTAATGTCAAAAGTTCACTTTGAAAATTCAGTGCATCTTGCAGACAATGTGGAGACTCAATTTAGGGACCGGGTAGGCAGAAAAAGCCGGGGCGTAAAGCAAGGCCCGTTCTATGTGCTCTGGACACCATCTATGCCATCTGTGTTGGTTGAACTTGGTTTTCTGTCCAATTCGAGCGAAGAACAATTCTTGATGAGCAAGGAAGGACAAGAGTACATGGCTTCAGCCATTTATCGCTCCATCCGTGATTATAAAGAAGGAATAGAAGGGAAATAGTAGCGTATAGAGATTTTGGGTTTGAACCACAGCGTGCGCAGAGTTTTACGCGGAGGTACGCTGTTCAGGAGCGGGAAGGTTATCGATTAATTTCTGCTTTGCTGCTTCTCCAGAAGCAGTAATTATAAGTGATTTTTTTGGGAATAGTTACCGCGAAGGCTCATGAAGAATAGCACAAAGACTACTGTTCAAATGCAAGAGATGACACATCACTAATTTGAAACTCGAGCTAAATGTTCTAGCCCCTTTTTCTATTTGTGCTGAATTTTCCTTTCATTGGGATCACCCAATCATTAATTTAGACCAGCGCATAGCAAATCATCCAGCTGCTTTAGCCTCTGAGAAACTTAAAACCCAAATTACATTTTATGAACCCTACTACTAAAACACCCAATGGAACCATGCAAGAACTGCTTCAACAGTTACAAAGCAAGTACGAGCAGGTGAAACTTGGCGGAGGAACGAAAAAAATAGAGAAGGAACATGCGAAAGGTAAGCTCACCGCTCGGGAACGCATTGATTACCTTCGGGACTCAGGAACGGATTTTTTGGAGGTAGGAGCCTTTGTGGGGGACGGAATGTATGAAGAGGAGGGAGGATGCCCGTCGGGAGGTGTGGTGACCGGAATAGGTTATGTAAGTGGAAGGATGTGTATGATCGTGGCCAATGATGCTACTGTGAAGGCTGGCGCCTGGTTTCCCATCACAGCAAAGAAGAATCTTCGGGCCCAGGAAATTTCCATGGAGAATCATCTTCCCATTATCTATCTTGTAGATAGCGCTGGGGTGTACCTGCCTATGCAGAATGAGATATTTCCCGACAAAGAGCATTTTGGACGACAATTCCGGAACAATGCAAAAATGTCTTCAATGGGAATTGTTCAAATAGCAGCCATTATGGGCAGTTGTGTGGCAGGAGGGGCTTATTTGCCCATTATGTCTGATGAAGCGATGATTGTGGACAAGACAGGTTCTATTTTTCTAGCAGGGTCTTTCCTCGTGAAATCAGCAATAGGCGAAACGATCGACAACGAAACGCTGGGTGGAGCTACCACGCATTGTGAAATTTCCGGGGTGACCGATAATAAATATGACACGGATCAGGATTGCCTGGATGCGATACGGAAGTTATTTGAGAAGCTTGGGCATAATCCAACGGCTGGATTTGACCGTATTGAAGCGAAGAAGCCGGTGATTTCTCCTGAAGAACTTCTCACTATTTTTCCTACCGAACGGGTGAAGCCTTATGATATGCTGGAAGTAGTTCAGGCACTGGTGGACGGAGGTGAATTCGATGAATACAAGCAAGATTATGGTAAAACATTGCTTTGTGGAACAGCCCGCATCGAAGGATGGGCAGTGGGGATCGTGGCTAATCAACGCAAAATCGTCAAAACTGCCAAAGGTGAAATGCAGATGGGAGGAGTGATCTATTCTGATTCGGCAGATAAAGCCGCCCGGTTTATTATGAACTGCAACCAACGTAAAATCCCGCTGGTATTCTTACATGATGTCAGTGGATTCATGGTAGGAAGCAAGGCAGAGCATGGCGGAATCATAAAAGACGGAGCCAAGATGGTGAATGCGATGGCCAATTCTGTGGTGCCAAAGTTCACCTTCATTTTGGGGAACAGCTATGGTGCGGGTAATTATGCCATGTGTGGAAAAGCGTATGATCCACGCCTGATCTATGCCTGGCCGACTGCTCAGATGGCGGTGATGTCGGGGGCTGCCGCTGCAAATACACTTCTTCAGATAAAAGTGAGCACGCTCAAGAAGAAGGGACGGGAAATATCTCCAGACGATGAAAAGAAGCTTTTGGAGGACATAATAGCAAAATACCAGGAAGAATTGAGTCCTTTTTATGCAGCTTCCAGACTTTGGGTAGATGGGGTGATCGACCCAAGGGAAACCCGAAATATTGTGAAAATGGGTATTGAAGCGGCAAATCACAAGGTAATTACCGAAAGATATAGTGTCGGGGTCATTCAGACATGAAGGGAATTTTTGTACCTTATATATAGTTTCAATCTGAATTATGCGGCAGGAATTATTTGTAAATAACCTAATGCATTTTTCGTGTTTATATCCAAACTTGAATAGGTGATTGACTATGAGTGAATTAACTACCGGAGAATTAAATGCTTTAGTTTCACTGCTCGACGATTCTGATCAAGAAGTAAGAAATCACGTCCGGGACAGAATAATTTCCTTGGGAAATGAGATCATTCCATTTTTGGAGAAAAAATGGGAGAAAAGTTTCAACCCTGATATTCAAAAGCAAATTGAGGAATTAGTGCATGATCTGCAGTTCTCGCTGCTCAAAACTAGACTTAAAGAATGGAAAGATACAGATGACCGGGATTTGCTGACCGGCCTTTGGATTGTCAATACTTATCAATATCCTGATTTGGAGTATGAGAAACTGAATGCAGAAATGCACCAGTTATACTTTGAAGTATGGACTTCATTCAAAAGTGATCTTCTTCCTTACGATCAGGTGCGGATCATCAATGATGTGCTGTTTTCCAGACTGCGGTTTGCCGCCAACACCAAGAATTTTCATTCTCCGGCAAACAGCATGCTTTCTTCCGTATTGGATTCTAAGCGGGGAAACCCATTGACGTTATGCTGCATTTATCTGCTGGTTTCTAAAAAACTGGGTCTTCCAATCTACGGGGTCAACCTTCCAAATTTATTTGTGCTTACCTACAAATCAACAGAAACTACTTTCTATATCAATGCGTTCAACAAAGGTTTGATATTCAGTAGAAGGGATATTGTCAATTATCTTGACCATTTGAGGATTGAGCCCAGAGATGAATATTTTGAACCTTGTGCCCACCTACAGATCTTATTGCGGATGCTCCGTAACCTTGCCCAATCATTTGGGAAACTGGGAGAAACAGATAAAGTTGCAGAAATCCAGGAGATGATGGCTATTCTGGAGAATTAGAAAGTTTTTACATTACAACCAACAGCTCTGGCCTGTGGGGGTGAAGGGGTCTCGTTTTTCAGAAGCTGATCAATCGCTTTGTCCAAATAGTTGGAAGAGGCACTATTTTCTGCCTGAGGATTATTATCTACAGCTCCTCTATAACTGACCACTTCTCCGGGAGTAAGAAGGATGACTTCCGGTATTTTGGTGATTTTGAAATACTTGGTCAACTCCTGCTTATCATCAATCAGGTAAGACATATTGATGCCGGATTGATCTATATAAGTTCGCAAAGCAGCCTGATCCTCCTGTGAGGCACTTACTTCAGGATTGACCAGAATAAAATCGAACCCTTGACTGGTATACTTACTGCGCAAGGCAATGAGCCTTCCTTCATACATTTTGGCAAAAGGACAGTCTAAACTATGAAAAATCAGCACTAGCCCTTTCCCCGTTAGTTCAGCACCGATGTTAACGGATTTTCCTGTGACAGCATCAGTTGCATTCAGTTCATTCAATGTTTGCGAAGAAGCTGAAAATGAAATAGAAAAGATGATGTAAAGTACAGCCAGTGATTTCTTCATAGTTACCAGATAGTATAAGTGAGTACAATATCCCCCATAATGCGGGCTTGTACACGGTAATGATGGTCTGTGAAATCAGTACCCTTGACCTTAGCTTTAATTTCACTAGCGTTGATGTCAAACGGCTCCAATAGAATATTATCTCTAAATGATACGCCACGCTTGCCCTGACACTTGAAAATAGATTCTTTGGCGGACCAAGCCATCGTATAATGTATGGGGTCTTTCTCCAGAAAATCCATTTCGGAGGCATCCAGAAACCTGAACCCAATCCGGAGGATTTTTTCCCGAATCAAATCCATATCTATGCCAACGGGAAGTTCCCGGTGATAAATAGCCCCTGCGTATCCTGACGTATGGCTGAGTGACATATATCCTATGCCGTTCATTGATTGGGATTTACCATGCTCATCTTTGAAGAACCCAGGATAGGGTACCTGCAAAACTTCCAATGCATCGCGGATTGCCAATCTGGCTGTTGCCCATTCTTTTTGCTTCTCCACATGTGAGATATTGGCATAGGATAGTTTTTCCCGAAAGCTCAGGAAGCCGAGCATTTCTTGCTCTTGAGGTTCAATTATCTTGACAGCTAAGGCCGAGGAAGCGTCAATTTTTTCTATTTTTGTTTGCATAGGCCAGAAGGGCATCCTTGTCTCCCTCCAATAATATATGTCAAAAATTGAAGTTAATAAATTACAAACACTTACAGGGCACAATGACTGTATTTATGCATTGACAGAAGGATGTGATCCACGATATTTCTACACAGGTGCAGGGGATGGAATGGTGGTGGAGTGGAATCTTGATCATCCGGAGCATGGTAAACTTATTGCAAAATTACCCCATTCAGTGTATGCGCTGGCAGTGGATCCTATTCGGAATTTACTTTTTATAGGACATAATTTTGAAGGTGTCCATGTCATCGATCTAGTCGAGAGCAAAGAAATCTGGTCTCTCAAAATTACCGATAAGGCTATTTTTGATATTAAAGTTTTTGGTAACGAGGCATTTGTCGGAACCGGAGATGGAGTATTGATTGTGCTGGATATTACGAAGAGAAGTATTAAAAAGCACATCAAGCTCGGTGCAAAAAGCATCCGGGTGATGTCCATGGCTACAGAAAAAAGGCATTTAGCAATAGGGCTAAGTGACCATACCATTAAAATTTTGGATTTGGCGGATGACTTTCGTCCAATACATAATTTGACAGGACACACCAACTCCGTTTTTGCGCTTTCTTACGCTCCTGATGAGCAAAGTTTAGTGAGTGCCGGGCGGGATGCGAATTTAAAGTTTTGGGATTCAGCCGACTATTCATTACAAGAAAATATCGTGGCACATATGTATGCCATTAATTATTTATATTTCAATGAGGAGGGTAACTTGCTGGTCACCTGCTCCATGGACAAATCGATTAAGGTTTGGGATGCAAAGGAAAGGGAACTCCTCAAGGTCATCGATAAAGCGCGGAATGCCGGGCATGGTACTTCAATAAACAAAGTAATTTGGAGTAGCTACCAAGGCAATGTAATTTCGGTTTCCGATGACCGTACTATTTCTATTTGGAAAATTGAAGCAAAGTAAATTATGAAGATCACACCTGCAGCCATACGGCAAAAGACCTTTGAAGTTGGATTCAGAGGATATGAGAAGCGAGATGTCACGCTATTTTTGGATGAAATCAGTGAAATAGTTGATACGCTTCATAAAGAAAATATGGAACTTAGATCAAAGCTTCAGCATACAGAAGATGAAGCCAAGCGGCTAAAAGATGTAGAGGAATCTCTCTTTCGTACGTTGAAAACCGCCGAAGATACCGGAGCGGCCATCATTGAGGAAGCAACTGAAGCCGCTGATCTGATTATCTCTGAAGCAAATAGCACTGCCTCAAATGCGACCAGACATGTAGATAAGCTGCTCAGTGAATCCAAGCAAATTGCAGAAGAGCAGGCAGCCGCCATCATTGGGGCAGCTGAAACAAAGGCAAAGGAAACAATCGTAGAATTACGGGATAGTATAGAAGGCCTGATCCGGTCTTACGAAGCCCTTGTGGAGCAGCGCGAAGCGGTCGTGAAGAGCCTAAGAAGAATAGCACAGGATTCATTGAACCAGATTGATCTGTCAGATGCCCATTTCTCAAGAATAGATGGAAAAGCATATCAACGGGCGATCGATGAATTGAGCAGATCTCAAACATTTACGTTCGCTAATTTACATAATCTGGATGCTTCCTTTTCACAAGAACCGGAAATTGCCGAAGATTCACTTACTGAGATGGAAGTGATCGGGGAACAAATCGAAATTGAAGCACATGATGCCGCACCTGACGTAGTCCTAGAGGAGGAAGAGTATCCTGCAGAAGACGAAGACATCGTGCAGCAGCATGAAGATGATCCTATCGATGAAGAAGAAGAGGAGGAAGTAAAACCAGCTCCGACTGTTGCTTCTAGACCAGTCCAACCAGCTCCTGCTCCTCCGACAGAAGATCCATCAAAGCAATCGGGTTCATTTTTTGACCAATTTGATTAATGGGAAAAGTAGCCCTACAGGGAATTGAATTTCATGCCTACCATGGCGCATACCCTGAAGAAACTGTCTTAGGCAACCGGTTTACGCTGGATCTGGAGCTGGAGACGGATTTTCGTCAGGCGATGCTCCATGATGATCTGAGCGCTACCGTTGATTATTCTACTTTATATAAGTTGATCAAAGCGAGGATGGATGTGAAAGTGAAGCTGCTGGAGCATCTTGGACATATGATCGTTTCGGATATTTTGGAAGTTTATCCTAATATCACCCAGATCAGACTCACGCTTAAAAAACATCACCCTTCACTTGGCGGTTTAGTCAACTTCTCCGCTGTACAAATTCAATATCCAGAAGATTATGCGTAAGTATTTAGGTGCATTATTGCTCATTTTAGCTACTGTTGGTTCGCTTCAAGCTCAAGGTGAAGCTTATCAATTTTTCACGAGCAAAGGGAAGAAAATAAATCTGAAGCAAGTACTTAAAGAGGCTGAAAATGCAGATGTTGTCTTCTTCGGGGAACTGCACAACAACAGCCTTGGCCACTGGCTGCAGCTACAACTGTTGAAGGGATTGCATGACACTAATAATCAGTTGGTGGTGGGCTCCGAAGTATTCGAGCGTGAAGACCAACTGAACTTGGATGAATGGTTTTTGGATCAGATCAGTGAAAGTAATTTTGAAGCAGAAGCCAAACTTTGGAAAAATTACACCACAGATTACCGACCTGTTTTACGATTTGCCAAAGAAAAGAACCTTCAATTTATAGCCACTAATGTTCCCCGAAAGTATGCTTCGGCTGTCAGTAAAGCGGGTTTTGGTACATTAGATAGTTTGAGTGACCAGGCCAGATCCTATTTTGCGAAGCTTCCGATCGCGTTTGACAATACCCTTCCCGGCTATGTGGCAATGAAAGATATGATGCACGGTGCTCCTGGAAATCCTGAATTCATGATGCAGGCACAAGCACTGAAAGATGCAACAATGGCTGAATCATTGTTTGCTCCATTGCATGCAGGCAAGCAGGTTTTCCACATTAATGGTGCGTATCATTCCAAAGATGGAGAAGGGATAATCTGGTATTTGAGGAGAGAATTTCCAGATCTGGATGTGCTGAACATTCATACGGTCACACAGGATCAATTGAATGATCTTGATAAGGAAAATTCAAAATCCGGAGAAATTATTCTGGTAGTTCCGCAAGACAGTCATCAAAGCTATTGATAACGAGTGTATAGCAAAGCAGAATCATCAAAGATCCGCACGGAGTTTTGGATTGCATTTGGCCAATACATGAAGCCCGTTCCAAACGCTGAAGGAAGGCGGATCAACTGGCCTAATTATAAGACTGGAGTTCAAAATATCTATTTCAGAATGAAAGCGGAACGAACTTTTGCTTCTATAGGAATTGAAATTGCCCACTCGGATGAAGTGTTGCAGGAATTGTATTTTGACCAGTTCTTGCAGTTCAAAAAGCTGTTGGAAAGCAGTTTGGGCGAAGAGTGGGACTGGAAACTGAAGGATCAGAATGAATTTGGTCAGCCTGTTTCCAAAATTGAAAAAATTCTAACGGAAGTGAATATCATGAAGCAAAAGGACTGGCCTGCTATCATCGCTTTTCTCAAACCAAGGATTATTGCACTTGATGAGTTTTGGAATAATGTAAAGCCTGGATTTGAGAGTTAAAAGTCTTTTTTCTCGTAGCTAAACTCTTCGATGGTGCTTGTACCATAATTATAGTAAACTTGGATTATGCATAATTTAGGGATAAACACTTAATTCTGACCACATAGAGACATAGGTTTTAGTGATTAGGCAACGTATGGACAGTTGGCATACTTTGACTATCGTCTACGCTTATTGATCGTGACGCTTTGGAAGTTCTGGATTCACAAAAGTAAAACCCCGGGCCTCTTCCCCTTCAAAGAAATCAATCTGCATACCCATTAAAAACATAAAATGCCGCTTTTCAATTAACACCGGGATGCCTTTGATTTCAAATTGCTGGTCTTCTTCTTTCGGTTTGTCAAATCCTAACGCATAGGACATTCCACCACATCCACCACCTTTCACCCCAACTCGAAGGTGATAGTTGGCGGGAATGTTTTTGTTAGCCATGATATTTTTTATCTCGGCTTCAGCCTTTTCAGTGATCTTGATAGGGATTATCATGTGGAAGAAATGATTTTGGCAGGGAATTGGTTCGTCTGATTGCGAATTTACATTCCCGGGAGTTTTCTTAGGGAGATATTTTATGCAAATTCGTGTTTAATCCCCGAAAATGGAATACATAGTCGATTTATTGAAAATCCTTCTACCGGGTGGAATTGTCCTCTACGGTATGTACCTGGTAGTCGTGTCTTTTCTTTCCAAAGAACGGGAAAGAACTTTAGTGGAATTGAAGACACAAAATTCTCAGACAATTCTTCCCATTCGTCTGCAGGCGGCAGAGCGGATTTGTCTTTTTCTAGAACGGATCACGCCTAATAATTTGGTGCGACGGGCTAATCCTGGCGGTCTTACAGCCGGAGAGCTGCACACATTATTGCTTGTGGAAATACGAGAAGAGTTCAATCATAATTTTTCCCAACAGCTTTATTTTTCGGAAGAGACTTGGGAGGCGGTTAAGCGCGCGGTGGAGGAGGTTACGACCATTTTAAATCAGAGTAGACAGCGATTGGACGCGGAAGCATCGGGTGTGGATATGGCAAAAGCCATTTTTGCACAGTCTTTAGAACAAAAAAATGATGCAATCAGTTATGCCTTGAGGCAGGTGAAACAAGAAATTCAATTATATTTCTGAATGGACACATTCAAATCCAAAACTTCAGCTACTATTGATCAAGCCAAAGAACTGTTTGGAAAACAGGTAGATATACTCAGCAAGCAAAAAGATAAGGTAGGCGACCTGCTCGCAGGGGTGGGTGAAAAGATTTCTAAATTTGGAAATAATTCTAAGGTTAAGAAGTTAATAGAACCACTGACCATCTTTACCCGAATGATCAAGGCGCACTTCAATGGATCGCATAAGCTCTCCAAGAGTACGCTTGGTCTGATAATAATGGCTTTGGTTTACTTTCTTTCCCCGATTGACATCATTCCCGACTTTTTGGGATTCTTTGGGTTTGCTGATGATTTAAGTGTCATTTTAGCTATTTATGCTAAAATTCAGGATGAGATCAGCGACTTTTTGGATTGGGAGAGAACTCAAGAGTAACTAGGTCTGTTAATCTGCCAAATTCACAGATATGCAAGACCAATTAACTACCTTAATTTCGCCAGAGCTTATCGCGTCTGGTTATACTTATCCGGAGTACCGATTATTAATTGACCAACTTTTGGCTCAAAGTAGGACAACTGGGCCTAACAATTCGGAATCTTACCTCAACTACACCAAAATGAATGTGCAGCGGATGAACCGCTGGGATAAGACGGCGAAAGTTTCATCAGAACTTGAACAAACCATTACATCTATTGCTTCCTCTCAAATCTGGCTTGTAATTACTGAGGGATGGTGCGGAGATGCTGCGCAAAGTTTACCGTTCATTGCAAAGTTGGCTGCCTTAAATCCGCTGATTGAGCTGAAGTTTGTGCTTCGTGATCGGAATCCTGCGCTAATGGATGCTTATTTAACAGAAGGAGCCAGATCTATCCCCATTTTAATTGGGTTGAGTGGTGATTTATCGAACGAGCTTTTTGTATGGGGGCCGCGGCCACAATTTCTTCAGAATAGGTTAAAAG
>Ga0307414_10001383_pt1 | contig 12554 bp, 11 predicted proteins | sample DK1Ometagenome_FD_203804 | JGI IMG/M metagenome (GOLD analysis project Ga0307414, IMG submission 203804) | Maize rhizosphere microbial communities from greenhouse at UC Davis, California, United States - DK15-O-3 | ecosystem: Host-associated > Plants > Roots > Rhizosphere > Soil | place: USA...
AACAAACTTGATTAAGTTTTGAATCTCTTTTATATCCATAATTTGCTAATTAATTAATTTTTTGGTTTGGTTAGTTTACTGAATTATATGCCCATTTTAAATAAATAGATCCCCAATTAAATCCACCACCAAATGCGGCAAATATTAAATTATCTCCTTTTTTTAGTCTTGATTCGTAATCGCTTAATAACAGTGGTAATGTAGCGGAGGTTGTATTGCCATATTTTTCAATATTGCTCATTACCTTTTCATCTTCCAATTCTATACGCTGTGCAGTAGCATCCACAATGCGTTTATTCGCTTGATGTGCTACCAACCAAGAAACATCGCTTTTCGTCAAACCATTTTTCTCCATTATTTTAACCGTAGCGTCAGCCATATTAAAAACAGCATTTTTAAAAACAGTTTTACCTTCTTGAAAAGCATATTGCCCATTTTTTTCTATAGCTTCCACAGATATAGGATATGATGAACCACCATATGTGGCTTGCAAAAACTCCCGTCCAGTACCATCACTTTTTAGGTATTCATCCTGTAAACCAAGACCTTCTGTATTTGGTTCGAACAAAACGGCACCAGCACCATCACCAAAGATAATGCAAGTTGCCCGATCTTTATAGTTAATTATTGAAGACATTTTATCAGCCCCAATCAATAAGATACTTTTATATCTTCCAGATTCTATATAACTAGCTGCCACAGACATGCCAAATAAAAAGCTGGAACATGCCGCATCCATATCAAAGGTAAAAGCATTTGTTGCTCCAATTTCCGAAGCTGTATAAGCTGCAGTAGATGCTGCTTTCATATCGGGAGTTGCAGTTGCAACAATAACAACTTCTATAGTTTTAGGATCAATTCCTGTTTTATCGATAAGATCTTGGGCGGCTTTAATGGCTAGATAAGAGGTTCCTTTACCATCATCTTTAAGAATCCGACGTTCTTTAATTCCTGTTCGGGAAGTTATCCATTCGTCATTTGTGTCCACCATAGTTTCAAGTATTTGATTGGTTAACACGTATTCTGGTACATATGCACCTACAGCCGTAATTGCCGCAGAGATTTTACTCATAACTTTATAGTTAATTTGACCAAAAAATCACAAAAAATGGCGAAAATGCTCAAAATTTGTTGAAATTAGTGAAATTCGGTCTAATATTATACAAATTAAGTGGTTTTTGAACTGTTATAAAAACATATCATAAAAAAAACGCTCACATGTGAGCGTTTTGTTATATGCATGCATAATAGTTATGCTAAATTTTCTACAGCTTCAGAGTTGTCAATCAAAACTTGACCTCTATAATACAGTTTTCCTTCATGCCAATGTGCTCTATGGAATAAGTGAGCTTCGCCTGTTGTTGGGCAAGTAGCAATTGTTGGCGCAGTTGCTTTATAATGAGTTCTTCTTTTGTCTCTTCTGGTTTTAGAGATTTTTCTCTTAGGATGTGCCATTTTATATAATTATTTTTTATCCGTTAATAGTTTCTTTAATGTATTCCAACGAGGGTCTATATCCTCTTCTTTAATTTCTTTTTCAGGTTCCGTTTTCGGACTCAGTTCTTCTAATTTTTTAAGTATGTCTGAATTTAATGTGCCGTCTTTTACACCAGGATGAACCCGCTTTATAGGAACAGCAAGCACAATTAATTCATATATATATTGCTGAATATTAATTTCATAAGCACCGTGCGGAAGGATTAAAATATCTGTATCTTCATCATTAAATTCATCTCCAAATTTAACCACTAAATCAAATTCATTTTTAATCTTTTGATTGTAAGGCTCATTTGTTAAATCACAATCAACATTAACTACTCCAGAAATTTTAAAATGTAATTCCATTAAAGTTGTCTTTTTATTAAGATCAACATCAACATGAACATTTACATCATTAAAATCTTCATACTCAAAATATTCAAAGAACGCTTTATCAATGTCATAATCAAAGTGATGCGAGGCTATTTTTAATCCTACAAATGGGATTGTGAACTCTTTTAATGGCTTCATTATCACATCTAATTTGAGCCTGCAAATATATAAATTTTTATTTAAGTGGCATTACTTATAAACTTTTTTTTGTTTATAAGTTTGGTTGGATAAGATTAGCGCTTTTAATAGCATTAATTGTGGTGAAAAAGTTAGTAAAAATCAATTATCATAATCTTTTCTTTCTCCTTTTTTTAGTGGATTTGCAGTAAGTTCTTTATAATCTAACCGGTTTTTAAATATTTGAATGGCCATAAAAACAGCTTCTTTAAAAGAGTTTTCGTCGGCGATGCCCTTACCAGCAATTTCATAAGCAGTACCATGATCTGGAGAGGTTCTTACTTTGTTTAATCCCGCAGTATAATTCACCCCTTGTCCGAAAGATAATGTTTTAAAAGGAATCAAACCTTGGTCGTGGTAAGAGGCTATAATAGCGTCAAAATTTTTATAATTATTGGAGCCAAAAAAGCTATCCGCAGCATAAGGTCCAAAAACCAGTTTACCACTTTCTTTAAGCTTATTTAATGTTGGCCTCATAACGGTATCATCTTCATGACCAATAACGCCGTTATCTCCTGTATGCGGATTAATACCTAAAACGGCAATTTTTGGTCTCACTATATTAAAATCGTTTAAAAGAGAATTGTAAACCGTGTTTATTTTTTTCTCAATTAAGGTTGAAGTAATGTGCTCTACAATATCTTTTACAGGCACATGGTCTGTTAATAATCCAATTCTCAGTGAATCTGAAACCATAAACATAAGACTTTCGCCTTCCAATTCTTTAGCTAGATAATCGGTATGTCCGGGGAAATTAAATTTTTCAGATTGTATGTTATGTTTGTTAATGGGTGCCGTTACCAAAACATCAACATCACCATTTTTCAATGCTTTTGTAGCAGCTTCCAAAGATTTTATAGCATATTCACCAATTTTTAAATCTTCTTTGCCAAAATCGATAGTTACTATTTCATTCCAGCAATTAAGCACATTTACTTTTCCTAAAACTAAATCGCTTATTTTATTGATATCATTAAAATTGATTTCAGATTGAAAATGTTTTTTTAAATAAGCAATGGTTTTAGACGACGCAAAAATAACTGGCGTGCAAAACTCTAGGATTCTCTCGTCTTCAAAAGTTTTCAAAACCACTTCACCGCCAATGCCGTTTAAATCTCCAATTGATATTCCTACAATTATATTTTCTGATTGCTTCATTAAAAAAGATAACTTTTGTTTGTAATTTTGATTAACCAAAAATATTTCAAAATAATAACGATTATTTTAAAATTCATTTGGAATGGCAAATTTAACTAAATAAACAGACAATAATATGTTTACTGGAATTATTGAAGATTTGGGGGTGGTAACGGATTTAAAAAATGAGTTTGATAATCTTCATATAATAATTAAAAGTGCTATAACCCATGAATTAAAAATTGACCAAAGCGTTGCCCACAATGGTGTTTGCTTAACCGTGGTTCATATTAATAACGACCAATATACAGTCACAGCTATAAAGGAGACCTTAGATAAAACCAATTTAAAATCTTTGAAGGTTCATGATAAAGTAAATCTTGAAAGAGCCATGAAACTCGGTGATAGGCTTGACGGACATATTGTGCAAGGTCATGTAGATCAAACCGCCGTTTGCACTCATGTTGAAGAAGCTAATGGCAGTTGGATATTTACCTTTAAATATGATACATCGCTTAACAATATAACTATCGAAAAAGGTTCTATAACCGTAAATGGAACAAGTTTAACCGTTGTTAATTCTAAAACAGATAGCTTTAGTGTTGCCATAATACCATATACTTATAAGCACACTAACTTCAATACCTTTAAGGTGGGGACGATGGTAAATTTAGAATTTGATGTTTTAGGAAAGTATGTATCTAAACTTTTAAGTTTAAAAAACAATTAATTATTTTTTTAATATTTTTCTTGCACCATAAAAAAGTGCTGCAAAAGCGGCTATTAAAACGCCACCATCGATTGGTAATCCTACAGGTGGCGGTGGCCCCGGAGGAGGCAATTCCTGTGCAAAACATACAACACTTATTAATACAAATAAGATTGAGGCAATTTTTCTTTTATTTTGTATCATCATGCAATCGCAAATGTATAGAAAAAGAGAACTATCAAAAATATTAACTTACATTTAAAAATTTCATTAAATTTTTTCATCAATAAATAACATTATAATTGAGAGTTCACTATTAAAGTGAGTAGTGTATTTTTGATAAAATAATGTGAAAAATATAAAAAATTAATCCCTCTAGTTTTTTCAATTCCAAATATATTAAATCTAAGTTCTAATAAATCATAGAGTTAAAGGATTTTTGTAAATAATGTGGATGTTTAAAAAAAAGGGATGTTTACTAGCCATTTTTATAAAAACATAACTAAAATTCAAATTTTAATTGAACACTGATGCTTTTGCTTTCAGAAGGTTTAATGCTTTCAGTATTTAAATTTGATAAGGAAATACCTAATAATCTTACGGAATTATTTAATTTATCCTGAAATAATAAATCTTTGGCAGTTTCTAGAATGATTGATTTATCATTAATAAAATAAGGTAATGTTTTGCTTCTGGTTTGAAGCGTGAAATCGCTATATTTAATTTTTAGTGTAATTGTTTTACCAGAAACTTTGTTTTGTGTTAATCTCTTTGAAACTTCCTCTGCAATTTGATTAAGTTTTTCTAGCATAAAAATTTCACTGGATAAGTTTTCGCCAAAAGTGCGTTCGGCAGCTAAAGATTTGCGTATTCTATTGGGTTTCACCTCGCTATTGTGAATACCTCTAACCACGTAATAATAATATCTGCCAGATTTACCAAAATGATCATCTAAATAATCAATGGTCTTTGATTTCAAATCCTTTCCGGTAAAAATTCCTAGTTGATACATTTTTTCAGCAGTCACTTTTCCAACGCCATAAAATTTCCTAATATCTAATTTTTCTAAAAATTCTATAACCTCTTCAGGATTTACTGTTTTTTGTCCGTTAGGTTTGTTATAATCACTGGCAACTTTAGCAATAAATTTATTAATGGAAATGCCCGCCGAAGCCGTTAAACCAACTTCATTATAAATACGCTCACGTATTTCTTTGGCAATTAATGTGGCGCTAGGGTTTCCTTTTTTGTTTTCGGTAACATCTAAATAGGCTTCATCAAGAGATAGTGGTTCTACCAAATCTGTGTAGTCATAAAATATCTTTCTTATTTTTTTAGAAATTTCAATATATCTCTCAAACCTAACCCTTACAAAAATAAGATCCTTGCATAATTTAGCGGCTAAATTTCCAGCCATGGCACTCTTAACACCAAATTTTCTGGCCTCGTAACTGGCAGCACTTACCACGCCACGTTTTCCGCCACCACCAACTGCAATAGGCTTTCCCCTAAGTTCTGGATTATCCATTTGCTCTACAGACGCATAAAAAGCATCCATATCGATGTGAATAATTTTTCTAATTGGTAAATCGGTTGACATACTGTAAATTTATAACATCTTATCAAAATTTAGATGATTGAAATAGAACGTAAATTTTTAGTAATTTCAGATGCGTATAAGTTGGAAGCTTTTAAGCAATCGCGAATAGTGCAAGGCTTTTTAAACACCGATAAGGAACGAACGGTGAGGGTTAGAATACAAGGTGATATCGGGTTTTTAACCATAAAAGGCGCATCCAATAATAATGGGTTAACTAGATTTGAATGGGAAAAGCAAATATCCAAAATAGATGCTGAAAATCTTTTAATGATATGTGAACAGGGCGTGATTGAAAAAATACGTTATGAAGTCAAGATAGGAAACCATATTTTTGAAGTAGATGAATTTTATGGAGATAATGAAGGTTTAATCATTGCAGAAATTGAATTAGATGATGAAGCCGAAGTTTATAAAAAACCAACTTGGTTGGGAAAAGAAGTCACAGGAGATATAAAATATTACAATTCCCAATTAAGTAAACAACCTTATAAAACCTGGTAATCATTAATAATATTATGAAGAAATTAATTTTATCAACTCTAATAATAGCTTTTCTTTTTTCATGTAAAAAAGAATCTGAAGGTAAGGATTCAAATGAAAAAGCAGATAGTTTGGAGGTAAGTGACATATCTGTTGATACTTTAAGTTTAGAAAAAATCAACAAAAAATCCATTAAAGAATTAAAAGCAGAACTTACTGCAAAAGGATTTGAAATGGTTGATTATGTTGACGAAAAAACACAAGACACTGTTTTAATGCAACAATATTTCATGGCATTTTTAAAATCAGGTCCTATTAGGTCTCAAAATGAGGAAGAAGCAGAACTCTTGCAAAATGAACATCAAGCACATTTACAAAAAATGTATGATTTAGGTTATGCCGATATTTCTGGTCCTTTTGGAGATAATGGAAATATTCGCGGCATTACCATTTATAATGTGCCAACACTTAAAATGGCAGATAGTTTGGCAAAGTCCGACCCCATGGTTAAAAAAGGAAGATTAATAGTTGAGGTTCATCCTTGGTGGGCGGCAAAAGGGTATTCTTTAAGGTAATTAATTACTGTGCAATTTCAATAAAACGCTTGGCTTCATTACCAAATTCATCTACAACAGTAATGATATGCTTTCCTTGTTTAGGAATGATGGCGAGTTCGTGAATGTCTTTTGTAGTGCCCATAAATGTTTCATCTACATACCAAAACACCGTTGTTTCTGGTTTTGAGTGGGCTATTTTTAAAATGAGTTCGTTTGTTTTCCCATCAAAATCTTTTGGTAAAAACATGGTGTTATTTTCCTTAGGATAAATAAATTCCAACGAAACAGCATTTTCTCCTAAGCAATCATTACTAAATTTTGGCAAAGGTTTATAAAAAGGATTTTTGGTTTTATAATAATATGCCATTGCAGGGGGCAAAACAAACCATGATTTGTTGATGATATTACTTAAATCTTCACAAGAGGAATTCACTTGATATGTTTCGGTATTATCTAAATGAACCAAGATGTGATACGGACACGATTTTGTTTTTAAACCACTTAATTGAATAAATTTCTTTTCAATGTCATCACAATTCGGTGATGCTCTATGGCCGCTTTGTTTGCAAATATCAACTTCCTGCATCTCATCAAAAGGTTTTGAAAACCATTGGCTGTTTGGTAGCAAGCTAAAAACATCGAATAAAATGGGAGCTGCTGTTTGCACGCCTACTAAACCCGGTCTGCCTTCGCCATCGGCATTTCCAACCCAAACGCCAACCACGTAATCTTTGGTGGTTCCAATGGCCCAGCCATCACGAAAGCCAAAACTGGTTCCTGTTTTCCAAGCTATTTGTTTTGAAGAATCGAAAAACTCCCAGCTTTCATCACCTTCGGGGCGATTCACTTCTTTTAAACTTTCATAGGTTAAATAAATGGATGCGGCATCAAACAGCGTTTTTTCCGATGTTATCTTTCCGAAGTCCATATTATCATTCGCTAAAAAAGTAGGTTCGCAAAATTCATTGCTGTAATATTCACTGGAGGTTTCATAAAAATGATTTAAGGTAGAAGACATGGCGGCATAACTTTTACATAAATCCCATAAATTACTTTCGGCACCACCAAGAATGAGTGACAAGCCATAATGATTGGTATTGTATTTTAAATCTTTTAGGTTCAAAGCTTCTAGGTAATGGTGAAATCTGTCCAATCCAAATTCTTGCAGCATTCTAACCGCTGGCACATTCAATGAAAGCGACAAAGCTCGGCTTGCTGGCACGGCTCCGTCATAGGTTTTATTATAATTTTCTGGATTGTAACTGCCAAATTGGGTGGGGACGTCGGCAACCAAAGTATTTGGTAACATATCCCCAGCGTCCAGCATTGCCGCGTATAAAAATGGTTTCAATATACTGCCCGTACTTCTGGGCTTATCAATAATATCTACATCTTTTTCATGGGCTTTGTCAGTTGGGGAATTACCAACATAAGCCATAACTTGCCTTGTTTTGACATCTAAAACCAAAACAGCCATGTTGTGAATTTCATTTTGACTTAATTGGTTGTAATGGCTTTTAACGATGCCATTTACTTGTTCTTGTAATTTTTTATGGATGCTTGTTTTTACTTGTTTTCCCGTATAAGTTTTTGATGCTTTCTGTAATAAATGAGGAGCTATTTGCGGAATGGAATAAGGTTTTTCAGGAATACTTTCTGCAATGGATAATTGATAGGTTAAGGAATCGATTACCTTGTTTTGCAATAATTTTTTAAGAAGACGATTTCTTTTTATTAACAATTGTTCCTGATTTTTACCGGGATAAATAAGACTGGGCGCATTTGGCAAAACCGCCAGCGTGGCACTTTCTGCCCATGAAAGTTCTGTGGCACTTCTATTAAAATAACGCCAAGAAGCGGCATCTAAACCCACCACATTGCCACCAAAAGGCGCATTGCTGGCATAATAGGAAACGATTTTATTTTTAGAAGCACGAAATTCTAACCGAGTTGCTAAAATAATTTCCTTAAATTTTTCAAAATAAGTTCTTGATTGTCCTTTTCGGGATAAGCGAATCACTTGCTGGGTAATAGTGCTTCCGCCGCGTTTAACTTCACTGGATTTTAAATTATCTCGCAACGCTTTAAAAATGGAAATGGGATTAAAACCCGGATGTTTATAAAAATATTCGTCTTCAAACTGAATGATGCAGGTTTTGAATTTCTCAGGAATAGTGTCATTTTGAGGAAAACGCCATTGTCCATCTTTAGCAATTTGTGCCCCCAATAACTCATTATTATTACTGGTGATAACAGTGGCGGTTGGTTCTTTAAAAAGTTGTCTGGGTAAACAAAAATAATAGGCAATTAAAATGATGGCAATCATTGCCCATTTTATTTTGTGCTGTTTTATGTAGGGTATAATTTTTTTCAGGCGATTATGCAAAATGTCATTGCGAGTGAAACGAAGCAATCTGTTCAATTTAAAAGATTGCTTCAGTCATGCTTCCTTCGAAATGACGGTTAAATATTAAACTCATACTCACGTTCAACCTTACAAATCCTAACATGATACCAACTATACCAATCTTGTCTCCCTTTTAATTGTGCTTGTAAATGATCGGCTTGTTGCTTCCAGTTTTTTATGGATTCTAAACTTTCCCAATAACTTACGGTAACGCCAATCTCATTTCTGGCACTGTCCATTCCTAAAAAACCAGATTGCTGTTTGGCGAGCACATCCATTTTTTCTGCCATTTCAGAATAACCTTCAATGTTTTCTTTTTGGGTTGAGGTAAAAATAACGGCGTAATAAGTTGTGAAATTAGGGGTCATATTATGATTGATTTCAGTTTTAAACATCCATTTTTATTTGCCACGAATTCACAAATAAATTTTTTCATTCGTGAATTCGTGGCCATTTTAAATTATATATGGCTACTACTTCTCAACCGTAATCCATTGTCCTTTTGTCCGCACCAAATATTCGTTATCATACATGGCTTCCGCTTGAATACCCGGTAAATAATAAGTTCCTAAATACGATGCATTCAACATCACATTAAAGGTTTTTGTACCATAATTGCCTTTTTTAGGTAAATCAAAATAGAAATTTACCTTGTCGTCTCTAATATCCGTAAATCGTGCTTGACTTGTGGTGGTATCGCCAAAATCCGTAAATCGGGTGTTTACAATATCCCATCCTGACGGAAAGATTTGTGTTAGTGCAACATCGTTTACAGCTTCATCTTTTAAGTTACTGACTTTCACTGTTGCTACAAAATCTTGGCCTTGTTGAAGGTTGGATATATTTATGGTATTTCCTTTTAAATCTTTGTAAACTACAGAAACACTTAACCCGCGTTGTTCAACCAATTCTTGTCCCAATGGTAACTTCCCTGAGTTTAAAACTCGGACATACACCACATTGTCTTTATTATTTGTAAATGATAAAGTGTTATTGCCATCAACAACAAGCAAATCCCTTTGCGCCATCGCACTTTTAGAATTCACGGAAACCGTTTTTCCATTTAAAGTATAACTCACATTGAGTTCTTTACCACCGTTTGCTTGCACCATTTTGGCCATTGCCAATAAACTGTAAGCTGTTGTTTGTGTACTCATCCATGTGTTGCTCGATAAATCTTTAGCGATGTATTGTGATAACTCACGCATTTTCGGATTTTTAGTCAGCACCATCGTTTCCAATGCCATAGCACGGTTTCTATCTACGGAACCATACGTGTAATAATTATAATTTGAAGAGGTAAAATTGATATTAGCCGATTTCGAAATTGCATCACTTGCTTCTTTTTGTCCGGCCAACGCATACGCAGCCGCCAATCGCCATTTGGCTTCGTTGGAAATCTCGCTAAATTCCCTTAACCTATTCATCGCAGCCAAATCTGCATTTCCAGCCAGAGCCAAGGTATATAACCTGTAGGCTTGAGCTAAATCAGAATTATAAGAATTGTAGGTTGGTCGCCAATTTCTAGCCGCTTCTTTTTGATAGCTTATCCAATTACTTTTAAAGGAAATAGGCAATACAAAACCTTTTTTCTCTGCTTCCAATATAAAATGGCCAGCATAACTGGTGCCCCAATCATCGGCAGTATTTTCACCCATCCAGTAACTCAAGCCTCCATTTGCTCTTTGAAAATATCCTAAGCGTTTTATGGCATTTTCAATGTTCTTTTGGATTTGTTGTTTTTTGTCATACGTTAAATCGAAAATATCATTTAAAAATAACTGCGGAAAGGCGCTCGATGTGGTTTGCTCAACACAACCGTGTGGATATTGGATTAAATATTGCAACCTTCGGGAGAAATCCATTGGAGGCATGGTTGAAAATTCGATGGTTGCAGCATTGGTTCCGTACACACCAAAAGTTGAAAAGTTTAAGGTTTGTGTCGTTTTGGCTTCCAACGTTTTGTCGATGGATTTTGATGAAATCGGATTCGGATTTTCAACATCAATCTCCACTTTGTAAGTCGATTTTTCTCCATTTCCAGAAGCAATCACTTCAATGGTATTCAAACCTTTTGCCTTGCTTGCATCCAATTCAAAATACAGCATTTGTTCATCTGGTTTATCAAAATGAACGGATTTTGAACTCGTTCCAACAACGGAGATACCTTTGCTTAATTTCAAACTAATGGAAACATCTTTCACTTTAGGATCCATAGCAAAAATGGTTATTGGAAGCGTGACTTTTTCACCCGGACTTAATTTCCGCGGAAGCGTTGCCAATACCATCAAAGGTTTTTTAACTTCCACGGATTTATCGGTACTACCGTAAGCTTCGTTTTCATTATTTCCTGCAACAACCATGGTACGAACCGAACCAATATAATTTGGCAGTTTAATTTTATGCGATTTTTGTTCGCCAGCTTTTAAAGAAAATGGGCCTAAATAAACAACCACGGGTTTAAAACGATTGGCTTTTTTGTTTTTACCAGCCGCCGCATTGCCGTCGCCACCAATAGCGAATACTTGATCAACACTTCCAGAATAGGCGCCGATAACATCATCAAAAACATCCCAAGTTTTCACGCCCAAAGCTTCACGGGCATAAAAATCATCCCAAGCATTTGGTGTTTTAAAACGTGTTAAATCCAATAAACCTTCTTCAACTACAGCAATGGTATAAGTCATTGCTTTTTTGTTTTTTTCCGATACCTTCACTTCAAATTCTTGTTCAGGTCTCAAGAAATTTGGCATATTTAATTGCGGCGCTAACTTGGTACTTGGGTCTTCCACCATAATAGGAATCACACCAAATAAACGAATGGGTAAATCGTTGGCAGAAATAGCATGTGGTTGTAATAATGAAATGTTGATAAACACATTGGGAGCCATTTCTGAAGTTATGGGAATATTAAAAGTCGTATTTCCTTGTTTGGTTTTTACCCAATGGTAATCCAACACTTCGGTACCATTTTCAATACTTACCAGTGCACGCCCTTCACTACCGGATTGGAAGGTTACTTTAGCGGTTTCACCAACGTTATACTGTTCTTTATCTGCTGAAAAAATCAACATTTTCGCGGCTTCTTTATCTGCTGAAGGGCCTTTTTGCCACCAATTTTTATAAAAATAAGCCGTTCTTCCTGTGGCATGACCACTCACAGGATCTGAAACTCTAATAAGGTATCGCCCACGTTCATCATCTGGGATATTTAAATTAAAAGTGGCTTTTCCTTTAGCATCGGTATTTATTTTTTTATCTAAATGAGGCCTGTGATAACTGCTTGATGTATAGCTTGCTAAATCATCATAAGATGAATTCCACCACCAGCGCCATTCTATTTTATAGACTTTAACTTCCAAATTATCTCGTTTTACGGGCTTGCCATTGGCATCAACCACCACGACATCAAAGGTTTGATTTTCATCTGTAAAAAAGGAATCATACGCATTTCCTTCAGGAGAACGTAAACCCACAAAAGAGGTGTAAGGCGCATACTGTTTGGTAAAGGCATCCATAGAGAAATCGCCGCCATTTTCAAAAGCTCTGACCAAAAATTGTACATTAAGCATGCCTGGGGCATTTTTACCAACTTCCAATTTTGTATTGATGTTT
>Ga0307414_10001384_pt1 | contig 12554 bp, 13 predicted proteins | sample DK1Ometagenome_FD_203804 | JGI IMG/M metagenome (GOLD analysis project Ga0307414, IMG submission 203804) | Maize rhizosphere microbial communities from greenhouse at UC Davis, California, United States - DK15-O-3 | ecosystem: Host-associated > Plants > Roots > Rhizosphere > Soil | place: USA...
GGAAATTACGGATATGGAGACAGCGAGTACATCGACGGAATGATCGAGCATGACGTCACCATCGGCAAGATCCTGGATGCGCTGGATGAAATGGGAATAGCCGACAACACGATCGTGGTCTATTCCAGCGACAACGGCCCCCATATGAATACCTGGCCTGACGGAGCGATGACGCCTTTCCGTTCGGAGAAGAACACCAACTGGGAAGGTGCTTTCCGAGTGCCTTGTCTGGTAAGGTGGCCTGGTAAGATCGCTCCGGGCACCGTTACCAACGAGCTGATGTCCCACAACGACTGGCTTCCTACCCTGAGTCACATCGCCGGAGAACCGGAAATCACCAGCAAGCTAAAGGCCGGATACAAGGCCAACGGAATTGATTACAAAGTCCATCTGGACGGCTATGACCAATTTGAATTTCTAACCACTGTCAAGGGAAGAATTCAGAACACATCTGAAGTGAAAAGCGCCCGAAACAATTTCTTTTATGCCGATGACGACGGCGATTTGGTGGGCTTAAGAAAAGGCCCCTACAAATACGTGTATTCTGAGCAGCGTCTGGATGGCACGATGGGACTGTGGGCCGAGCCCTTTACGACGCTTCGTCTCCAGAAGATCTTTAATCTGATGCAAGATCCCTACGAAAGAGCTGACATCACTTCGAACACTTACTGGGACTGGAATCTCAACCACGTAGGAAGTGTCTATGGGACGATGGATGATGTCTTTGCCTTTGTCACCACCTTCAAAGACTTTCCTCCAAGATCCTATCCGCCGAGCTTTAACCCGGCCAATATCCTGGACGAATATCTGAAGGCAAACAAGGCGATTCAGTATCTCGAGGAATATTTTCCGATGCTGAAGGACGCGGAAAAAGCCAAACAGAATCAATAACTAACATGGGTAAAGTTGTATGAAAATGAGGGCGTAACTGAAAATTTACGCCCTTTTTTTTGTTATCAACACGGCAATGGTATGACATCGGCTAGTCCATTATCAGTGCTATAACTAAGGTCAGATGGGATTTATGACGCCCAACATCACCCAGGCGAGACTGGATAGGGATGTGATATTCTCTTTTGACGAGGCGGATGGTGCTGTAGGCTAGAAACATTGGATCTCCCTCAAAACAAGAACTTCAAACTATGAAAACAAATAATATCATTCTTCTCCTACTTCCTTTTTTGCTGGCGGCATGCGGTCAAGCTCCAGAAACCGAAGCCACAGCGCCGAGCGATTCCACCGAGGTCGCAGGAAACCTTTTTCTCCCATCCAATGCCGACGAGCAGATTATGCTTGGGCGGGCCTTCAACGCAGTGGTATGGGGCATGCCTGCCGTGAATTTTGAGTTGCTGCACGAAAGCCTCCTGAACGCAAAAGGAAACTTTAACCAGATCGCGTACTGGTCCGGATTGATCAACTCAAAAAACCAGACGCTGACCCCCAATCCCGATGTGATCTACATCAATCCGCTGTATGATACGAGACAGGGACCGGTTGTGCTGGAGATTCCTGCAGTAGAAGGTGTATCATCGCTCACCGGAAGTGTGGACGATGGCTGGCAGACGGCCATCGAAGATGTGGGGCCTGCCGGAGTAGACAAAGGCAAAGGCGGCAAATACCTCATCCTGCCTCCGGACTACAACGACAAAATCCCTGCAGGATATGTTCCGATGCCCTCCTCTACCTACACCGGCTTTGTGATCTTGCGCTCGAACCTTACCGACGGCAGCGAGCAGGACGTGGCGAGAGCTGTGGAGTATGGAAAGAAAGTGAAGATCTATCCCTATGCCCTGGCCGCAAACCCGCCAGAGACAGTCTTTGTCGACTTGTTGGAAGTGGACTTCAGCAATACGATCCCATATAACCTTCATTTTTTTGAATTGCTGGATCAGTTTGTACAGCGCGAACCCTGGCTAACCCGCGACCAGGCGATGATCGACCAGTTGAAGACCATTGGCATTGTGAAGGGACAGGAATTCAAACCCGATGCCCGAACCCAGGAAATCCTACAAGCGGCTATCGCTCAGGCACACGGCTGGCTTGACAAAAAATATGAGCAACTGTTTGCCTCGCCCTACTATGAAGGGACGCATTGGACTTTGCCAGCCTCTGAGGACGTGGTAAAAGCCATCACGGCCAACTATGAAGTGGCGGATATCTATCCAGTTGACGGAAGAGCAATCAGCTATTCCATGGCATATTTCAGCGCAAAACATCTGGGCACCGGGCAGTTCTACCTGATGACACCCAAAGACAAGGAGGACCGGGCATTGGACGGATCGAAGACCTACCGACTCCACTTGCCTGCGGACGTGCCGGTCAAACTGTACTGGTCAATCACTGCTTACGACCGGGAGACCCATGCACTGATCAAGGGTATGGACTATTCGAGCCGGGCATCCACCACCCCGGGCCTGCAGCAGAATGCAGATGGCTCGACGGACGTGTACTTCGGCGCAAAAGCCCCGGAGGGAAAAGAGTCCAACTGGGTTCCCACAGATCCGCAGCGGCAATTTGAGGTGCTGGCCCGCTTCTATGGCCCTGAAAAAACCTTCTTCGACAAGGTCTGGAAGATGGGCGATATCGAAGAAGTGAAGTAGGAGATTTTGTAAGGGTTTTCGGGTTGCTGGAAGACGGATGTAGTGTTCAGTGATCAGGGTTCAGTCGCAGTGGGCAGTGTTTTCAAGTTGTCGGGTTGCTGGAAGACGGAAGACGGGTTGTCGGATTGCAAATCCTATGGTAGGACCTCGACAATGCAAATGTCGAGGAGCAGGTGTTCATATTGTTATAAAACTAAACCAAAGCATATGTATAGAAGATCAATTTTTAAATCCGCGTTTTTTCTGTTTCTGATTTCCGCTACGACCTCCACGGTCATTTATGCCCAGGAAGAACAGGCAGCATCAGCAGCCAGCGCGCAGGAGCTGTCAGACAAGTTGGCCAACCCGGTGGCGAGCCTGATCAGCGTGCCGCTTCAGAATAACATGACCTATGGGATAGGGCCTTACAACGGGTCGAAGTATGTCATCAACGTCCAGCCGGTGATCCCTTTCTCCATCAGCGAAGATCTGAACCTGATCACCCGCTTCATTGTGCCCATCGTGGATCAACGCGACATCACCAAAGAAAACAGCAATGAGTTTGGAGTAAGTGATGCGACCATTACGGCTTTTTTCTCTCCCAAGCACAGCAAAGCGGTCACCTGGGGAGCCGGTCCGGCTTTTCTGGTTCCCACGGCCACGAATGAATTTCTGGGGACGGAAAAATTTGGAATAGGTCCTTCGGCTTTGATGCTGAAGCAGTTTAACGGCAAGACGATCGGCTTTATCGCAAACCAGATCTGGTCTGTAGCAGGCAATTCAGACCGTGCGGATGTGAGTCAGTTTTACATCCAGGCATTTTTCAACAAGAGCTATAAAAGCGGTGCTGGGTTGGGCGCCAATTTTGAAATTACCCAAAATTGGGAGGGCAATACCACGACGATCACCTTAAATGCGCCCTCGGTAAGTGCAGTGACCAAGCTCGGCAATCAGGCGGTGCAGTTGGCGATCATGCCCATGATCCCGCTGAGCGGGCCGTCCGGCTCCAAAGCCGACTGGGGTCTGCGGACGGTTCTTGCTTTTGTTTTTCCTAACTAGGATCTACACGGTAACGGAATTACCATGCCTGAACCTGTCAATTAATGAATACCACTAATCATCAACTTATGAAAAGAACAGCATTCTTTCTTTTGGCCCTTTCGCTATTTGCCGCTTGCAGTCAGTCGCGTAACACAGGGAATAACGAAACCACACCCGCGGATACTACCGGCGCAGCGCTGGATCCGCTTCGTGTACAGATGGATGGAGAGCTTCCATCCAAGCAATCCATTCCGGCCCTGTTTGATGAGATGGATTATCAGCAGGCCGTACAATCTTATTTGTGGGGCTTACCGATTGTGGCGTATGCCGAATGGCAGCGCATCCATTATGACGTGTTTGATGCCAGCAGCAACGATCTTGTTTTATACAATACCTACGAAGATAAGTTGGGCATACTGACGGCCAATGCTACGACCCCCTACATCATCACATTTATTGACCTTGCAAAGAATGGCCCGACAGTCATTGAGATGCCCGCCGGTCATACAGCCGGTGGCCTGGGAGATTTCTGGCAAAGGGAAATGTCTGCCATTGGTGAACTGGGAGCTGACAAGGGAAAAGGAGGAAAATACATCCTAAACCCACCGGGTAAAGAGCCCATTACTGCACCGGGTTATTACAGTATCTCTTCGACGATGATGAACGTGTTTTTCGGATTTCGTGCGCTTGACCCAGATCCTGCAAAAGCCCAGGCATTGATCCAGCGTGTAAAAATCTATCCTTATGCCCAACGCGATAATCCTGTCCCCACCAAAGTAGTAAGTCCTCGGGGGAAAAAATATTTGGCCATTCAACCCGACGGCCTTACTTACTGGGAAAGATTGCACGACATCCTGGAAGAAGAACCCGTGCAAGAGCGTGACAGGTTCTTTATGTCCTGGCTCAACAACCTTGGCATTGTAAAAGGCCAGCCCTTCAATCCTAGCGAAGCACAGAAAAAGATCCTGATGGCTGCTGCCGAAAGAGGAAAGCAACTAGCCATGGCCAATTCTTTTGACAAGCGTTTTGAGGGAACCTATCACTGGCCCGACCGGAAATGGGACTACGTGATGGCTCTCACCAACTCCAGCCAGCGTGCGGAAAATTACGATGAGTTCTTCCGCAGAAGTTCTTACTTCTTCGAAGCGGTGACTTTCTCCAATGCCATGATCTCCAAAACCCCCAACCTGGGGCAGGCCTATCTCGGTGCTTACGAAGATAAGGACGGCAATTGGCTGGAAGGCGGCAGTAACTATACCTTACACATTCCCGCCAATCCGCCTGCGGTGAACTTTTGGTCGCTTACAGTGTATGACGCCGCTACGAGATGCATGATAGACAACCCTCAACGCAATGCCGACCTCTCTTCCCGCAAGGATTTGATCAAAAACAGTGACGGCTCAATCGACCTTTATTTTGGTCCTTCAGCACCTGCCGGCAAAGAACAAAACTGGGTGCAGACGCTGGAGGGAAAGCACTGGTTTGCATACATGCGTTTTTATGGTCCGACAGAGGCATACTTTGACAAGAGCTGGAAGATGGATGATATTGAAAAAGTTAAATAGTGCATTAGTAAATAATGAAGATCAGATTCTGGTAGTCCCGGTGAACGGAGTGATTTTGGGAGAGGTCCAAAGTGAATAGCCCAGGGTGTGGTTCGACTGAGCTCACCAACCACAGATTTGGGAATTGGAAATCAGTTATCCCCCAGCGGGAAACATGACCAAATCTGAAGGAGGGAAAGTGAAAATCAAACCGAACGTGGAATCTGTGGATTTTGTGGAATCTATGGATTCTGAGGATTCTGTGGACTTGACATGAATCCTGAGGCGATCCCAAACCTAGACTATATGTAGCTTTGATGTTACTTTGATGCTACTTTGATGGTGCTTTGGTGGTGCTTTGGTGTCGCTTGTAGACTGTGCGTTGTCGGGTTGTCAACTTCTCAACTTCGCGTTATCCGGTTGTCCGAGTTACCCCGTTGTCGGCTGTGCTGTTGTCGGGTTGGGGCAGGCATCATCTTGTCTTCAGGAAGTCATAGATTGTATGAACTGGAATTGCGGAACCCGTGGGACGAAAGTGCAGGTGTCATGCAAGTATCATGCAGGTATGTACGGGGTATCATGCGGGTATCATGCGGGTATCATGCAAGTATCTAGGGAGTATCATGCAGGTATCTATGAAGCATCGTAAAGGGAGATGGGAGGTTGGTGCTCGTCTGCTGCGCGTTGTCGGGTTGTCCGCTGAAGCTGTTGTCGGGGCAGACTCGGACCACCGTGACAGAATTCTGACCAAATCCCCCTACCCCTTTGAAGAGGATTCTTCTTCCTTTTGAATATTACAATTCAAGGGGGAGTTGCGGCGGAATGAATTGACTGACGGAACGCGTGCCGTAGGTACGCCAGATGGGTAGCCTGGGGTTTCAACCCCAGGTAAAATGGATAAGATGTTTCAACCTCGGCGCAGAAATTCCGATGACACAGGGATCTTGATGCCGAGGAACGGAGAAGATGATTGATTGGTAAATAGTCCAACATTAAAGTACGACGGGGCTTGGGTGAGGCCATGGGAACCTCGATGGTTGTTTTCTTTCACGTCCTTTTGGCTTGACCCAAAAGGACCAAAAGGTCAAGATTTGGCCAAGCTCCTACCGCACAAGGCCGGAGTTTGAAGTCACGACCCAGAATGGGTCAAACCTCTCAATAGCCGTGGGTGAGTCCTGAGGTACGAAGGCCGTAACCCACGGTAAAATTGATCAGATGTTTTGGCCTCGGCGTAGGAATTCCGATGACACAGGGATCTGGATGCCGAGATACGGAGAAGGAAGTTGATTGGTAAATAGTCCGGCACCGATACGAATCGCCGGAGAAGCGGGACAAGGAAAAAACGTGCGTGAGGACCCTGCTCCGGCGGACAGGCACTCCCGTCGGCGGACCGAAAGTGGACTATTTGGAAACAAAGGAAAATAAAGCATTCCGGGGAAAATATGGACAAAACCCAACGTATGTGTGACGTATGTATGACGATGGTATGGCGGAACCCCAACGCAGCAGTGGCTTTGCTGCAAAGGAAATTGCAAGTCAGCAGCCTCGCTATGTACTATCACAATGTGGTTGGCTTTGAAGTCATCCTGCCGGTGTACGCTTAGAATTGAACCAGTAAGACCGCATAATGAGCTCTAACAGCGGCTTATCAATCCCATAGTTATTCCTCTGTCGTTACCGGTTCTGTCCTGCTCTGGTATCACTTCTGACGGGAGCCTGAGCGAAGACATGCCGGACCGTGCCGGTACAATCCCCGAACTAAGTATGAGACTGACTGCACGTTGATAAGGGATTGCTATGGCGTTGCATAACCTTGTGTAGGAGAAAGAAGCGGAGGGTTGGAAAGCTGAGCGTTGTCCGCTGCGCAGTTGTCGGGGTGTCCGCTAAAGCTGTTGTCAGGTTGGGACAGGTCCTGAAGCGACAGTCCCGATGAACGGAGTGATTTCGGGAGAAGGCCGTTTATAGCAGCCTAGGGTGAGCGCAGTGGAACCCTAGGCGTAAAAGAACAAAGGCTGTTGACCTCGGCGCAGAAATACAGTGAGTGATAGTAAGCCGATGCCGAGGAGTTGAATACAATGTTGAGGAGCGTGGGCCCCGCCTGCAGCCTGGCTGCTCGCTAAAACAGTCCGCCGCGGCGGACTGTTTCTTCACGCTCACCCCTCTGGAGAAGCAGGACAACAAGGGAATTTTAAGGGAAAGGTGGTTGCGTGTAAGTGAACCTCGATTCCCCATTTGAACGAGCTCGCAGATTTTTTCCGTCGTCACTTTTTGTGGGGCAAAAAGTAACCCAAAACCCTCAGGCCCCAGTCTTTACTTCCAATCGGTGGTGGTTTCTGCTAGACAGGTATTGGTGGACGATTGGATTTTGGTCCTGCTCCAAACCTAAAAACAGGTGGATCTCGCTCGCACACTCACGAGCTAACCTGTTTTTTTACGGTTTTCCGCAGAATTACAATCCTCTACCCCACCCCGAAAGCTCAAAAACTCAGCCCCAGCCAGCTTTCGATTCTGCCCCAGGTTTCCTGGGGGTTGATCTTTGGCGGGAGCTCATTCCGGATGAGCTGCTTCTTTTCCCGGTTGTCGAAGGCCTGCTCCAGTCTGGGGTAAAAGTCACTTTCGAGCTCGTTCCATTCCATGGAGAGCGCATAGCCGGACTCCAGGTTTTGCTTCAGCCTCTCGGGAATGTTGGGATTTGGAACCGGAAGAAATACTGCCAAAAGTCCCTTGGGCTTAAATGCTCTACGGGAAGGGCCGATTGCTTTCAGGCTCCGCAAGGAGTACCAAATCTCCCAATCCACCCAATCGCTCCCCGCTGTCTGGTCACCTACCAATACCACAGTCACTGAGGAAGCCCATATCCGGTTCTGTATCGATCTGGAGATGGTGTACTTGGAATTCTCTCCTAGATCAACCTGTCGAAACCCGTAATCTTTGACATTCGGATCGTTGAGCCTTTGACGCATCTGCTCAAGAAAGCCTACACTCGAACGGTGATGATAAGAAACGAAAAAATGTCTCATGGTCTGCTATGTTTTATGGCACATGGAATCTCAAGCAGCATGTCGTTGGCACCTAGCAAACCTCCAACAAAGTGCTTGAGCAAAAGAGCAGTATTCCCGGGTTCACTACGCGATGTCTTTGTTGTACTTATTTCGGTATTCCATTGGAGTTAGCCCTGTCGTTTTCTGAAACAGATCCCGAAATGTCTTCATGTCGGAATAGCCAATATCCCACATGACTTCATTGATGGTCTTTCTTCCCAGCTCCAACTCTTTTTTTGCACCCTCGATCTTGATACGCTGAATATACTCGACGATGGAATTCTTGGTGGCCTTCTTGAACCTGCGCTCTAAGGTTCGCCTGACGATTGAGAACTCCGAAGCAATATCGGTGATGTTAAATTTCTCGCGAAAATTACTTTCTACATACTCCTGAACAGCTTTGATCAGTTCATCATTATGTTCTTTCTGGCCTCTGAACATCATGAATGATGCCTGGCTGGTCCGCTGGATATCCAGTAAAAAGAACTTGGTGATGGCAATCACAATTTCCCTACTGGTGTACTTATCAAGCAAAAATAAAAGCAGGTTCCAATAGGACGTGCCTCCCCCGCAGGTGTAGATGCCGTTTTGCTCCGTCACAATGGTATCATCCACCAAGGTGATATCCGGATAATAAAAGCTAAACTCATTCGAATACATCCAGTGCGTTGCGCATTTCTTGCCTTTCAGAAGGCCTGTCGCAGCCAGGATGAAAGCCCCAACGCAATAGCTGGCAATCTCCGCTCCCTGTTTGTATTGCTTTATCAGCCAGGGGAAATAATGCCTGTTTTGCTGGGTGGATTTAATCACATCTCCTGCGATGGCCGGGATGATGATCAGGTCGGGATCGCTCAGCTCATCCAGTGTTTTGTCAGCCCTGAAAAACAAGTTGGTGCTGCCGATAAATATCTCTTTGGAAAATCCCACGAGGCTTACCGTGAACATTTTTTTCCTACCGCTTGCCAAAAGAAGCTCGTTGGCTCTATCAAAGAGTCTTAGGGTGTCTGTTATGCTTGAGGCTACAGCATTTTCCGCGATTATAATAGCGACTGTCTTCATCGTGGCAAATATAGCCAAACATGATGTCGCAATAGCCCTGTCGGAATGTCGAAATACCCATATTCGCCAGGGATATAAAGACATAACTTTGATCAAAAATCAACACAATATGATACGGTTAGACACTTATCTTAATTTCAATGGGAATACCGAAGAAGTATTCAACTTCTATAAGAGGGTATTCAACAGCGACTTCAGCAAGCTAATGCGCTTTGCTGATATGCCAGGTGGTGAAAAAATGTCCGCCGGTGACCGGACCAAGATTCTTCATGTCGCACTGCCCATCGGCTCCAATGTCCTGATGGGAACAGATGCGCTGGATTCGATGAACCAAAAGATCTCAACAGGAGACAATGTGAGCATCAGCATTACACTTGATGATGAGACTGAAGCGACGAGGATCTTTGAAACATTGGCTGAGGATGGCGATATCATCATGCCATTGAGCAGGGAATTCTGGAGCGACCTTTTCGGCATTTGTAAAGATAAATTTGGGATTCAGTGGATGATCAACTTTGTATCGAAACAACAATGAAGAATATAAAAACAGAAGTCAAATGGGCTGTCGTCTATGTGATAATGACTATGGTGTGGTCGCTGCTCGGAAAAGTCCTGGGCTTTCATGACTCGAGGATTGATCAGGGAATTATCTTCAACACCCTGATTATTATTCCTTCGGTGATCCTATATGTACTATCGATGCGGGAGAAAAAACTCAAGTATTATCATGGTCATATTTCCTACAGGCAGTCTTTTATGAGCGGCCTTATCCTGACCGTGTTTGTCACCGTCTTGGGGCCGGTATATCCTTTTTTTACAAACATAATCTCTCCGAACCTGTTCGAAGATTCTATCCGGTTTGTTGTTACATCAAATCAAATGAGCGAAGCCGATGCGGTCAAACAGTTTACACTTTCAAGTTTTGTTGTCCAGGGGATATTTGGATCTATTATTTTCGGGGTGGTTTATTCCGCAGTCATTTCAATTTTCCTCAAATCAAAAAAATCAACCCGCTAACTATATTTGAAGATGGCTACTGCGAAGAGGAAATTTGACAGCGTCGACGACTACATCACCAGCTTCCCTGTTGAAGTTCAGGAGGTTCTTCGACTTGTTCAGAAAACCATTCAGGAGGCTGTTCCTGAGGCTGAGGAAGTGATCAGTTATCAAATGCCGGCGTTTAGGCTTGATGGGGTGTGGATCTTCTATTATTCTGCATATGCAAAACATTACTCACTTTCGTGTCCGCCACCCTTTACTGTTTTTGAAAGATACAAAGAGGAATTGGCGGAGTTCGAGGTTTCGACAAGTTCGATCAAATTCCCATTTGGGAAACCGGTGCCGGTAAAGTTGATAGCAGACATGGCAAAGTTCCGAAGTTTGGCTAAAAAAGCCCGATAAACTGAAGGGCTGGTCCGCAATACTCTGCACGGGTGGTCATGGAGAATTGCTTTCCTGATATACGCTTATGAGGCGCCTGCCCCGGTTTTCTTTTCACCTGAGTAAGTATTTTGTTTTCAATGGCTTAGCACGTGTATTCAGGTCTTATTTGGCGCTAATTCAGTGGATTTTTTGCGACAACACAGGGTTAAAAAGACTGGCATGGACCGGAGACCGAAGTGGCGGAACGGACTCCTGATCCCGCTACTGGCATAATAGCGGATATACGTAATTTTGGGGAAGACAGGAGACGTAAAAATTCAGATGAATTCTAGCTAAATCCCCCTAGCCCCCTTTTGATTAACTCTCAATTTCCTTTCAGACTATAGAATTCAAGGGGGAGTTGCCGCCGAATGAATTGGAGATTGGTGTGCTAATCCGGGCATCGATAGGTATCGGTTGAGATGCAGATAACGGAGATTCTCCTTGATTGATTAGGATTGCTTCGGGATCGTTGATTTTGAGAACAATTGAACAGCTCGTTTGATCCCTACCAATGACGGATTTGATTTTAGGGCAGCCAAATTGTGTCAGTCCGAGCGGAGTCGAGGACCCTTCGAACTTCCCAACTCCCGTTGGTCAGGTGCTCAGGGTGACCAAGATCCTGCTTCATGGATCAATTACAGTCATTTCTCTTTTGTAAATCCAAATTTTTCCGACTCGCAATGGCGATCGGCCGTAATCCATTCACAATAATTTGTCAATGATCTGGATGGGCTCCTGAACCGAATAAACGTCTTCATCATTGAGGTATACCTGGGATGCCAGCTCCAGTTCGAAAATCAATCCCATCACAAAGACCGGCTCCATCTTCAGATCATGATAAAGATTATCGAATTTCCTCTCCCCGGAAAGTCTGATGCCGTACTGATGAAACACTTGGATGATCCTGCGGATTTTAGAAAAATTAGTCATTAGATAGTATGAGTTGAGGGGCTCTTTTTGGATTTCATCGTCAATCTCCCAGGGGTAGGACAACTGAACCAGCCGCTACCCCTACTGACAGGTTCTTACTTTGGAGTAATTGCTTGAGCTTTTGGTTCTCAATTTTTGATAGAAGTAAAAAGAAACGGTTCAAATCATTGCCATTCATTTAGTTAAAAATCCTAACCCGCATCTTCATTTAACACTTTTTCGTAGAAAAAGCGCCGATTCACAGGGCTCAGCGATCCCATCTCAAGATCAAACAAAGAGGTATGCGGGATTGAATAAAGAATGTTCGCTATGCGGTACGAATCCCTGTCGATTGAGTCCGATTTGTAGCTAAAAAGCCGCTGAGTTGCCGATATGAATCTGCCGAAAATGGCAGCAGGGGTGGGAAAAGAGCCGCTTCAGATGGTAGCCCAGTGGATATAATCTGACGGAACAGGCTCCAGGCCGTTGCTGCGCATCAGCAGCGCAAGCTGGCCGCGGTGGTAGGTGGAATGGTTGACCACATGGATCAAGATGTCGGAGAGTTTCTTTTCAAACCGAACTCCCGCAAAAGTCTTAAACGAGATAATTTCTTCGAGATCCCTGGATTCAGGCAGCTCCATAGTCCGACTATGGAGCTCCTGATTCCTAAAGGCAAAAGTCTCAATGGGAAAATCGTCCCAGGGGCTTTTTAACGAACTCTTTCCATTGATCCTGTCCAACCAGATCTGATGTGCATTCAGCAGGTGGTTTGCAAGTCTGATGATCTCCGGATCAAGCTGGTAATCATAGGACTTGAATCGGTCATCGAGATACCGATTGATCTGGAAATTGTATGAAAAGAGGTTTCGGAAAAGCGGCGTCATGATTCGTGTTTTAGGCGACAAATGATGGGAAATCGATGTTCCGAAATTAACATTCCCGCAGCGCTTATTCAG
>Ga0307414_10001385_pt1 | contig 12554 bp, 10 predicted proteins | sample DK1Ometagenome_FD_203804 | JGI IMG/M metagenome (GOLD analysis project Ga0307414, IMG submission 203804) | Maize rhizosphere microbial communities from greenhouse at UC Davis, California, United States - DK15-O-3 | ecosystem: Host-associated > Plants > Roots > Rhizosphere > Soil | place: USA...
TTTCGCCAACAGTCCCGAGCCGCTGGCGCTGATCCTGCGCGAGTTGGGCAGCCCGCTCGCGGCGCAATATCTGGCCGTTTCGGCGATCATCGCGCTGCCGACGGTCATCCTCGCTTTCTTCTATGGCCAGAGCCGCATCTTTTTCACCATGGCGCGTGACGGGTTGCTTCCCGCGAGCCTTGCCAAGCTGTCTTCACGCGGGACACCGGTGCGCATCACTATCTTTACGGCGCTAGTCGTCGCCGTGCTTGCGGGTTTCATTCCCTTGGGTGAGTTGGCGGCGCTCGCCAATGCGGGGACGCTCGCGGCCTTTACCGCTGTGTCGATCTGCATGTTGATCATGCGCCGCCGCGCGCCCGACGCGCCGCGCACCTTCCGCGCGCCAATGCCGTGGGTGATCGGCACCATTGCGGTGCTTGGCTGCATCTATCTCTTCTTCAGCCTGCCCGCGCAGACGCAATTCTGGTTCCTGCTGTGGAATATCGGCGGGCTGGCGGTCTATTTCCTTTATGCAAGGAAGAAGGCGATCGTCGGCTGATTGACCGCAGAATAGCGGGGCGGCCATGCGCCGCCCCGCTATTTTTCTACTTCTCCACCGCGCGCCAGCCGAATGGCAGTGGCGCTTCGCGAAAAGCAAAGCGGTCGAGGTGACGCGCCACCGCGCCCTGCAAGGCTTCGAGTTGCCCTTCGATGCTGGCGTCGATGCGGACAGCCAGTGCATCGGCCCCGGCGTCGAATGTCACGAGGGCGTCGCCCGGCCAGTCGGCGCCGCGTGCGTCCTTGGGGAAGGTCACGGTGCCGTGCGCCGCGGTGAATTCCACCGACAGATTATGCTCCCAATGTTTGCACAGCTGCTGCAGATATTTGCTGGCGTGCGCGGTGGGCACGCTTGCGGTTGCTGAAATCGTCATGCCGTTCCTCCTTACAGTCGCTCGATCTTCTGCGCCGCCTCGTCGATCAGTGCGACGACGGCGTGCAATGTGGCGTCGTCGAGGTCGCGCTGGCCGAGCCGGTTGAGCAATACCTGCTTCAAATTGCCCATCGCACGGCGCACCGATGCGCTATCGGTCCGCTGCCGTTCCGCACCGACCGCGGCGAGCCGGGCGATCAGTGCGTCGACAATGCCCTTGCTGGCGTCGAGTTCGGTCTGGCCATCGGCGGTGATCGCGAACAGCTTTTTCGCACCATCGCTCTGCTGCGCCTCAATCTGTCCCATGTCATCCAGCAGGGTGAGGGTGGGATAGATGACGCCGGGGCTCGGCGCATAGGCGCCGCCGGTCAGTTCCTCGATCTGGCGGATCAGATCATAGCCGTGGCGCGGTTCGTCGGCGATCAGCTTCAGGAGCACGAGCCGCAGTTCGCCGCTGTCGAACATACGGCGGCGCGGGCCGCGTCCTTCGTCGTCATCGCGGTGGCGCCCGCCAAAGCCGCGCCCGTGGCCGAAGCCATGACCGCGCCCGCCGCGGTGCATTGCGTGCCGCTTGTTGCAGCCATGGCCGCTCATTTTTCCGTAAAAATGCATCATATCGTTCCTTAGAGTGATTCTCGATAGCTCTAAGATATATCTTAATAGCGGACGTGCAAGGGGTCTCATGCGAAATTTCGCATCCCTGCCATGTGGGCGACCTCGGGTGTGATCAGTTCCGGGCGTCGAAGCGCAAGTGAATCAGCGGGTAAGCGCGTCCCTGACCATCGCGTTCCGAGCGCCCGGTGGGGACAAAGCCCATGCGCTCATAAAAGCCGACTGCTTGTGCGTTCTGCTCGTTGACCTCGGTCGTGAGGGCAGGGTGGAGCGCCAGCGCATGGGCGACGAGTGCGCGCCCGACGCCTCCGCCACGATGCGCCGGGTCGATGAACAGCGCCTCCATGCTCGCGCCATCGAGCAGCATGAAGCCGATCGGCCGGTCGTCCGCATCGACCGCGAGCCAGAGCGGGGCGGCGGGGAGGAAGCCCGAGACCTCGCGCTCGATCGCGACCCGGTCTTCGGGCGTCAGAAAGTCATGCGTCGCGTCGACGGCGTCACGCCAGATCTGGAGCGCGCGCTCGCCGTCGGCGGGGGTGGAGGTTCGGATTGCTATCATCGCCGCGACGCTAACCGACGTTGCTGCGCTGCGCCATCGCAACTTGACTCTGCTGCGGCCGCCGCTATTAGCCGCAGCCGTGTTGCCATCGCTCCGGCGGTGGCAATTCCGTCCGAGACAGTTGGTGAAGGGAATATGCCCTTCTTAATTTCCAGCCGAGACGGGGAACAGTCTTTTTCGGTCGCCCGCCTGTTTGATCAGGCGACGCGTCTTGACCGACCCCTTCGGACATCGCCAACGCAAATGCAGGTGAGCCTTGGCTCGCGCCTGTATCGGCGTTTTTTAGCCGCCCGGCGGCGCGTGCGTTTCGGCGTGTGCGGTTCCGGGCAGAAGAGTGGAGTATAGGCATGGATCGTACGGAAAAGGCCGAAGCCGTATCCTCGCTGAACGCTACCCTGTCGTCAGCTGCTTCGGTTGTGGTCGTCCGCAACCTTGGCATGACCGTCGCTCAGTCGACGGTGCTGCGTCAGCAGATGCGCGATGCAGGAGCCGACTTTCGCGTCACGAAGAACCGTCTTGCCAAAATCGCGCTCGACGGCACGTCCTACACCGGTATCGGCGATCTGCTGACCGGTCCCACCGCACTTGCATCGTCCGCCGACCCGGTGGCTGCTGCGAAGATCGCTGTGGAATTTGCCAAGACCAACCCGAAACTGGAAATCGTTGGTGGCGGCATGGGGGATGTGGTCCTCGACGCGGATGGCGTGAAGGCGCTGGCTTCGCTTCCCTCGCTCGACGAGCTGCGCGCCAAGATCATTGGTCTGGTGCAGGCTCCGGCCACCAAGGTTGCGCAAATCGCCGCAGCCCCGGCTGGTCAGTTGGCGCGGGTTTTTGGCGCATATGCCGCCAAAGAAGCTGCATAAACTTTCGAACCGAACTTGAACTGGTACCGGGCATGTCCCGGTTTTAATGGAGAAATATCATGGCTGATCTCGCAAAGATCGTTGAAGAACTGTCGACCCTGACCGTCCTCGAAGCAGCTGACCTGTCGAAGATGCTCGAAGAAAAGTGGGGCGTTTCGGCTGCTGCTGCTGTTGCTGCTGCTCCGGCTGCTGCCGCTGCTGGCCCGGCTGCTGAAGAGCAGACCGAATTTGACGTCATCCTGACGGGTGACGGCGGCAACAAGATCAACGTGATCAAGGAAGTCCGTGCGATCACCGGTCTGGGCCTCGGCGAAGCCAAGGCGCTGGTCGAAGGCGCACCGAAGGCCGTCAAGGAAGGCGCCAGCAAGGCTGAAGCTGAAGAGCTGAAGGCAAAGCTGATCGCTGCCGGCGCGACCGTCGAACTGAAGTAATTCGGTTTGCGGGTTCCGGCCGGATCGAACCGGCCGGGTTCCAGCGAAAAAGAAAGGGCGGTGCCGCGAGGCACCGCCCTTTTTTGTACCGCGAACGGGCGGTGATTTAGTGGCGGATGAGACCCGGACGCAGCGTGCCGGGGCGTACATTGCCGCGTTCGGGACGGCGCACCTCCTGCTGCGCAGGGGGCGAAATCTCGCGCTGGGCGACTTCCCACGCACTGACAGGCTTGCGCTGCAGATCCTTCTGCGCGCCAAGAGTGGCTTCATATTGCACACGTTCCTGGCGATCGAGGAAGCGCGCACGTTGCAGTCGCTTCTTGAGCGTTTCGAACGGATTTTCGGGGGTGGGCCCGGCAAGCGCCATCGCCTCATGTCGTCCCATGCTTCCGTGCGGTGCGGCGGCAAAGCTGGGGGTGCTGCGCATCGCGGGCTGCGGAGCGATTTCCGTGCGCGGACGATCATAGGGAACCGCCTCGGCCGCTGCCATTTCTTCGAAGCTCATCGCGGCGTCGTCGGCGTCATGGTTTGCGCGGCGGCGGCGGGCGAAGGCGAGGCCTGCGCCGCCGACCAATAACAAGGCTGCAGCGCCGCCTGCAAGTTCCCAAGGGAAGGCATCACGCGGTGCGGCTGCCTGTGCGGGCGCCCCGTCAACGGGAGGCGGGGCGGTGGTCGATGCGGGTTCGACCGGTGCTGCCGTTTCGGTCGGGGCGAGGGGCAGCGCGCCGCTGCTAGCCAAGGCGGCTGCGGCCGGAACCACTGTCTGTTCGGCAGCGGCAGCAGGCTCGGCGCTTCGCGTACTGGCTGCGCTACGTTCCGCGCGCGGCGGTGCTGCCTTGGCGGTCGCGGCCGGGCGTTCGGCGGCCTTCGCTACAGCTTCGGCGGGTTCGGCCGGCAGGTCGATCGGGACACGAATGACGGGTTTGGGCGCCGGGGGCTCGGCGACTTGAGGTGCCGCTTGGGGCGCGGCAACAGGTGCGGGCGCACTCGGCTCGGGCACTGCAACAGGCGATACCATTGCCGGAACGTCGGTGGGCGTGGCCTGCGCAAATGCCTGCGGGGCGGAAAGAACCAGGAACGCGGCAATCGCGCTCGTGGCGGGGCGGGAGAGGGGGATTGCTTTCGTCATAGTAAGGCGGAAACGAGCCGCGCCTGCAAAGCGATGCCAAAAAGCGTCTGTTTTCAAGGTGAGCCGTGGCTGTGCGGCGACTGGGCGAAGATTCGGTCCCGGTTGGTCGCGCACAACGACCGCTTTTGCACCCGGGCGAGGCGCCGGGGTCGGCGGGGGCGAATATCTCCCCGCCCGATCCCGGGACCGCGATCAGTCGGCGATCCAGTTGCCGTGAAAGCCCGGCGGTACCCGGTGCGGCAGATGGACGACGGCTTGAGGCGACCCACTGAAGTCATCGGCGTTCAGGACCACCAGATCGGTCGTCTGGTCATTCATGTCGACGACCAGCCCGATCAGCCAGCCGTCGTTTTCGGCGCCATCGGCGCTACGCGGCACGAAGACGAATTCGCCGGGGTGGCGGCCGGGGCCGAAATCACGGATGTCGGTTGTACCCGCGTCGAGGTCGTGGCGGAACAGCCGTGTGTCGGCCATGGCCCACTCGATGCTTTCGCCGTCGGGCATCGCGACACTATATATATAGCGATAGGGGCGCGTGGTCAGACGTTCGTCGTAGCGTGGGAATTCCTGTGCATGGTCATGAATGATCGTGCGAAGCGTGGTGCCCGCCACCGGGTCGATCGTCCATCGCTCCATCCGCGATTTTTCGCTGTCGGGTCCGCGCGTCGATTGCGCGAACATGGTGTCGTGCGCGACGACATCGACGATCACCTTGCCGTCGACGGTCTCATAGGCGTTGGCGGGGTGAAAGACATAGCAGGGTTCGACCGGCACCCAGATGACGCTGTCGCCGCTGCCGTTCCGGGGAAGCAAGCCGACGCGCGCGGCGTGCGCCGCATTCCACGCATAGGGGAAGCGAAAGCCGCTGATCAGCATCTTCATCGAGAAGGTGACGGGCAGGTCGAATATCAGCGCGTAATTCTCTGTAATCGCGCAGTCGTGGATCGATGGGCCGTCGCTGACCGCCACCGCTTCCTCGCGGATCACATGGGCATGTTTGTCGAGGACGACGTGCCACACCTTGTTCGGCGTATCGCCCTTATAGGTGATGGCGTGGGTTTCGCCCGTGACGGGGTCATGGTGCGGGTGCGCGGTGTAGGAACCGGCGAGCGTACCGTCGAAGGGATTATGCGCGATCGTATCGAGCTGGTAGCCAAGCTCGACCGGCTTGCCGCCGGCTTCGACGATGGCAAAGGTGCGCCCCGCGAGGCCGACGACATTGGTGTTCGGCGCGTCGCTGGTTTCGCGGGGGCCAGGGGGCAATTCTTCGCCCAGCGCGGCACAGGCTTCGGCGCCGCGCACCCAGCGGTTGCGATACCAGTCGGCCTTGCCATTCTCGATGCGGATGCCATGGACCATGCCGGCGCCGGTAAACCAGTGATAGCTGGCGGGGTCGGGGGCGACTGCAGGATTGGGGCCATTGCGCAAATAGCGCCCGGTCAACGCCGCCGGAATCTCGCCATCGACCTGCAATGTTTCCAGTGTTAACTCTGCGGTCATCGGCGCGTGGATGCCGGTGAGGAAGGGGTGGGCGTCGGTCGGGCTGGGAAGCCGCTTGCGGTTGAACTCGGCGACCTTGACGATGCCTTTGGTCACCGCACCGCGAATCAGGTTTTCGACATTGCTAGCCATGGGGACGCTCCTTATGCGGAAGGTTGCAGGCGGGCCGCTTCGCGGGTTGTGCTGGCGACTCGAAATGTTTACGGTGACAACATGACGAACGAAGATAACAGTGTCAACATAATTGAAGCTGACGGGAAAATAGCGCGTGCCTATCATCATGGCGACCTGCGCGCGGCGGTGATTGCCGCGGGGATGAAGCGGTTGCACGACGGCGATGACGGCGAACTGGGGCTACGCGCCCTCGCGCGCGATGTCGGCGTCAGTGCGACCGCTCTTTATCGTCATTTCCCCGACAAGGAGGCGCTGCTCGACGCCCTCGCCGACGAGGGGCTGCGGCGGTTGGGCGCATTGCAGGCGCAGGCGTGGCTGAAAGCGGGCGGCGGGCGCCATGGTTTCCGGGCGACCGGCGTTGCCTACGTCCGCTTTGCGCATGACGAGCCTGCGGTGTTCCGGTTGAGTTTCACGCGGCAGAGGCCCCAACGCTATACCGAGGGTGAAGGCGATGGCGGCGAAGTCGCGTATAATCTGTTGCGCGCGGGCGTGAGCGAGGCGCTGCCGGGGGTCGCAAACCCCGACACCGCGGCGCTCCACGCCTGGGCGCTCGTCCACGGTCTCGCGATGCTGATCCTCGACAAGCGGATCGCGTGGGACGAAGCCATGGTCGAAGAGGTCGTCGGCCTGACCTTCGGCGGTATCGACTGATCATCGCCGGCGGGCCGAAAAGCGCCTGCGCGTTATGTGCATTGTATCTTTACCAGCTTTTCGTAGCGTGGCGGCATGACACGATCGCTCACCCCCAGAGTCGAACCAGTGTTCTGGCTTTTGCTGACGATGCTCGGCTATTTCTTGCTGGCCGGCCTGTCGCTCTATGCGACCAAGGGCGCCGACAATATCGCTGCGATGTGGCCGCCCAGCGGATTCTTTTTGGCGTTGCTGTTGCTGATGCCGACGGGGATGCGCATCGCGTCCTTTGCGGGAATGGTTGCCGCCAGCCTTGCGGCCAATATGCTGAGCGGGGCGTCGCTGCCGACCGCGACGGCGTTCACGCTGGCCAATGGTTCCGAAGCGATGATTGCGCTGTGGCTGCTGCGCCGCCGCGAGCCGGGGGCGATTTCCTTCATGGTGCCGCGCACGGTCGGGAATTTCTGTTTTGCGGCTTTGGTGGCGAGCCTCGCCAGCGCAGCGATCGTCACGCTGCTGACCGGCGGGGGCAGCGACTTTTTCTTTTCGTGGATGACCACGGTTGCGCTGGGGTTGCTGATCGTCACACCGCCGATCGTCATGCTGTCGCGAATGATCGTGTCGGGCGCGCTGAACAACGCATCCCTTGCGATGCAGGGCGAAGCGGCGGCCATGTTGACCGGCGCGGCGCTGGTCACTGCGCTGTCCTTTTCGCAGTCCAATTTTCCGGCGACATTTCTTCCCTGCGTCGCGGTGATCCTCGCTTCCTATCGGCTCGGCCCCTTTGGCGCCGCGGCCGGGATGCTGATCGTTGCGATCATCGCTTCATTCCTGACCGGGCAGGGGCTCGGCCCGATCGCCGCGATCGACGCGGCGCCAAAGATCCGGATCTTCTTCCTGCAATTCTATCTGGTGACGATGCTGTTCGTCGCGCTTCCGCTCGCGGCGCTGATCGTCGTGCGCAAACGGCTCGCCAAGCGACTTGAGCAGAGCAATCGCTGGCTGCTTCAGGCCGAAGCGGTCGCGTTGGTTGGCCACTGGCGCGTCGATCTGTTGCGCCGGACGATCCAGTGGTCGGATCAGGCCTATTGCCAGTGGTCGGATCAGGCCTATTGCATCCACGGGCTCGAGCCTGGCGCGGGAATGACGGTCGAGGGCAGCCTTGCCTGCTATATCGAAGAAGACCGGGTGCGCGTGCGTGCGGTGCTGAAGCGGTCTATCGCGACCGGAGCGCCGTTCGAATTCCAGGGACGGATCATGCGCGCCGATGGCGAGGTCCGCTACGCCAAGTCGCACGGATCGATCGAAATGGGGCGAAATGATGTGGCTGTCGGTATTTTCGGAACGATCCAGGATGTAACCGAGACGGTCGAAAATGCCCGGATATTGGAAGCAGCGCGCAGCGCGGCCGAGCGGGTCGCGAACACCGACATGCTGACCGGTCTGCCCAATCGGCGCCAGACGCTGGCGTTTCTCGAAGAGGCGCTCGCTGCCGCCCGCGAAAATGGCGCGCCGCTGGCGGTCGCCATCTTCGATATCGATCATTTCAAGCGGATCAACGACAGCCACGGCCATGCTGTGGGCGACAATGTAATCCGCCGCGTGGCGCAGCGTGCCAAGGCGCCGCTTCGCGATGAGGATATGGTCGGCCGTTTCGGGGGCGAAGAATTTGTCTGCATCCTGCGCGGCGACAGCGCTCTCTCGTCGGGAATGGTCGCCGAGCGGGTGCGCAAGACGATCGAGACGGAGGATAACGCTACCAGCGGGTTGCCGAGGGTGACGGTCAGCATCGGCGCCGCCATTTATGCGGGTGAGGCGACGGTAGAAGACCTGCTGCAGCGCGCCGACAAGGCACTCTATGACGCCAAGCGGGCCGGCCGCAACCGGCTCCGCATGGCGGCGTGATCCGACGGCCCCGATCTGGCGGGCCAGGACGGGTAAGGAAACTGCCTGCGCGTTGCCCGTTTTCGGCGCGCCCGGGTATGTCGATGCATGCTATCGAGCTTTGGTGACCGCAATTTTTCTGCTAGCCTGATCTTCGAACGCAGGGCAGCGGAAGGCGTGCTATGAAATGGGACGAGGAAATGGTCGGGCGGCGAGCGATATTCGCGGGCGCAGCCGGCATCCTGGCTCTCGCTCATGCGCCATGGGCCGTGGCGAAGCTGCCGAAGAGCGGGGTAAAAGGTCTGATTGCGGGCGCTTCCGATGGCGCGCTCGACAGATTGGCTGAGCCCGGCGCTTTTTATCGCGATACTGCGGTGCGCATCCTGTTGTCGGGGGCGGGCGGGAAGCTGGCCTCGAAGCTTTTCGGCATGGGCGACAGGCTGGGCCTCACGACCAATTTGACCCGGAGCCTGAACGATGCGGGCGGCCACGCCGCGGGCGAAGCGAAGCCGGTGTTTCGCGCCGCGATCGACAATCTGCGCTGGACCGACGCGCCCGCGCTGGTGTCGAAGAACGATGGGGCGACGCGCTATCTTCAATCGAGCGCGGGCAGCGTGCTGTTCGGCAAGGTGTCGCCGCTGATCGGTTCGGCATTGGAAAATGTCGGCGCCTATCGCCAGCTCGACCAGCTATCGAGGGGCAATCAGCTGATGGCCTCAGCGGGGCTGACCCGCGACGGGTTGACCCGATCTGTGACCGAACAGGCGCTGAAAGGTATCTTCCATTATATGGCGGGCGAAGAGGCAGCGCTTCGCCGGAACCCGGCGGCGTTGCTGAAGGGTGTGTTTTAGGTTTTGCCGTGGGCGTGATGAAGGGTGGAATGGCCGCTCCCCACCCCAAAGCTGTCGCTTACACGATCGCTTCGCCGCGCTCCCGTTGACAGCGCGCGCCCCAAATCCTATATCGCCGTCTCACCCCATCGTCCGAGATAGAGCCTGACTTTGCGCAGCGGGCTGTACGGATAGGTCGCTGGGATTTCGACAGGCGTTAGAAAGCTGCGGTAAACCGGTGACGGTTGCCTGCGGCTTTTTTCGCGTCGGAGCGCTCGCGATTTTGATTTTTGACAGGCGAGACAATCACTTATGGCGACCAAGGCGAAGTCGGTGGGCAAGGCCCTCGAAGCAACCGCGACCAAGCGAATCCGCAAGTTGTTCGGCAATATCCACGAAGCCGTGGAAATGCCCAACCTCATCGAGGTTCAGCGCGAATCCTATGAGCAGTTCCTGCGGTCCGATCCGTCGATCGGCTATGTCTCGGGCCTTGAAAAGACGCTGCGCAGCGTTTTTCCGATCCGCGATTTCGCCGGTACCGCCGAACTCGACTTCGTTCACTACGAACTCGAAGCGCCGAAATATGACGTCGACGAGTGCCGCCAGCGCGGCATCACCTATGCGGCACCGATGAAGGTCACGCTGCGTCTGATCGTTTTTGAAGTCGACAGCGAAACCGACACCCGCTCGGTCCTCGATATCAAGGAGCAGGACGTTTACATGGGCGACATGCCGCTCATGACCGGCAACGGCACCTTCTTCGTCAATGGCACCGAGCGCGTTATCGTGTCGCAGATGCACCGTTCGCCTGGTGTGCTCTTCGACCATGACCGCGGCAAGACCCACTCGTCGGGCAAGTTCCTGTTCGCTGCGCGCGTGATCCCGTATCGCGGTTCGTGGCTTGATTTCGAATTCGACGCCAAGGACATCGTCAACGTTCGTATCGACCGCAAGCGCAAGCTGCCAGTCACCAGCCTGCTGTACGCACTGGGGATGTCGGGCGAGGAAATCCTCAACCATTTCTATGACCGTCTCGTCTTCGAGCGCGCCGAAAACGGCTGGCGCGTGCCTTTCATGGTCGAAAACTGGCGCGGCGCGAAGCCCGCGTTCGACGTCGTCGACGCCAAGACCGGCGAAGTCGTCTTCGCTGCCGGTCACAAGATCAGCCCGCGCCTTGCCAACAAGGCGGCGAAGGACGGTCTCGACACGCTGCTGATCCCGACCGAGGAAATCTTCGGCCGTTACAGCGCCTATGACCTGATCAATGAGTCGACCGGCGAGATTTACATCGAAGCCGGCGACGAAGTGTCGGCCGAAAACCTTGAAAAGATCGACGCCGCCGGCATCGAAAAGCTCGAGCTGCTTGACATCGATCACAACAACACCGGTCCGTGGATCCGCAACACGCTGAAGGCCGACAAGGCCGAGGATCGCGATCAGGCGCTATCGGATATCTACCGCGTCATGCGCCCCGGCGAACCGCCGACGCGCGAAACCGCAGAAGCGCTGTTCGGCGGCCTGTTCTTTGACGCCGAGCGTTACGACCTGTCGGCTGTCGGCCGCGTCAAGCTCAACATGCGCCTTGGCCTCGACGCCGAGGACACGGTCACCACCCTGCGCAGCGAGGATATTCTCGCCGTGGTCAAGGAACTGGTGAACCTCAAGGACGGCAAGGGCGAAATCGACGATATCGACAATCTCGGTAACCGTCGTGTCCGTTCGGTCGGCGAGCTTCTGGAAAACCAGTATCGCGTCGGTCTGCTCCGCATGGAGCGCGCCGTGAAGGAGCGCATGAGCTCGGTCGACGTGTCGACCGTCATGCCGAACGACCTGATCAACGCGAAGCCGGCGGTGGCCGCGGTGCGCGAATTCTTCGGTTCGTCGCAGCTCAGCCAGTTCATGGATCAGACCAACCCGCTGTCGGAAGTCACCCACAAGCGCCGCGTGTCGGCGCTCGGGCCGGGCGGTCTGACGCGCGAGCGTGCGGGCTTCGAAGTCCGCGACGTTCACCCGACCCACTATGGCCGTATCTGCCCGATCGAAACGCCGGAAGGCCCGAATATCGGCCTGATCAACTCGCTCGCAACCTTTGCGCGGGTGAACAAGTACGGCTTCATCGAAACCCCGTATCGCAAGATCATCGACGGCAAGGTGACCAACGACGTCGTCTATCTGTCGGCGATGGAAGAGCAGAAGCACACCGTTGCGCAGGCGAACGCCGATCTCAACGACGACGGCAGCTTCATCGACGAGCTGATCTCGGCACGCGAAGCGGGCGAATTCCTGATGGCCCCGCGCGATCAGATCACCCTGATGGACGTGTCGCCGAAGCAGCTGGTTTCGGTCGCGGCATCGCTCATTCCGTTCCTGGAAAACGATGACGCCAACCGCGCACTCATGGGATCGAACATGCAGCGTCAGGCTGTGCCTTTGCTGCGTGCGGAAGCGCCCGTGGTCGGCACCGGCATGGAAGAAACCGTTGCGCGTGACTCGGGCGCAGCCATCGCGGCGCGCCGCGGCGGCATCATCGATCAGGTCGATGCGACGCGTATCGTTATCCGTGCAACCGACATGATCGAACCCGGCAAGTCGGGCGTCGACATCTACCGTCTGCAAAAGTTCCAGCGTTCCAACCAGAACACCTGCATCAACCAGCGTCCGCTGGTGAAGGTGGGCGAAGTCGTCCGCACCGGCGACATCATCGCCGACGGCCCGTCGACCGAACTGGGCGAACTGGCACTGGGTAAGAACGTCCTCGTCGCGTTCATGCCGTGGAACGGCTATAACTATGAGGATAGTATCCTCATCAGCGAACGCATCGTGAAGGACGACGTCTTCACCTCGATCCACATCGAGGAATTCGAAGTCACTGCACGCGACACGCGCCTCGGGCCCGAAGACATCACGCGCGACATTCCGAACGTCGGCGAGGAAGCGCTTCGCAACCTCGACGAAGCCGGGATCGTCTACATCGGTGCCGAAGTCGGCCCGGGCGACATTCTGGCCGGCAAGATCACCCCCAAGGGTGAATC
>Ga0307414_10001386_pt1 | contig 12552 bp, 10 predicted proteins | sample DK1Ometagenome_FD_203804 | JGI IMG/M metagenome (GOLD analysis project Ga0307414, IMG submission 203804) | Maize rhizosphere microbial communities from greenhouse at UC Davis, California, United States - DK15-O-3 | ecosystem: Host-associated > Plants > Roots > Rhizosphere > Soil | place: USA...
TCGGTTCGAGCTTGTCGAGAACCCCTTTCTCAACTTCTCGACCAGCTCGAAGCTCGAACCTTCGCTCGAAACAAACGGAAGCGAGTCTTTGAATGACCAATGAAGTCCTGATCTCAGTCGAAAACGGCGTTGGCCGCATCCGGCTCAACCGCCCAAAGGCCATTCACGCGCTGACCCCCGGCATGTGCGAGACCGTGATCGGTGCGCTGCTCGAATGGCGCAAGGATGACGGCGTGCAGGCCGTCATCATAGACCATGCGGAGGGTCGCGGTTTTTGCGCGGGTGGCGACATCGCGCTGATCGCCAATAGCGCCAAGGACGATTGCAGCGAGGCGGAGCATTTCTTCTTCGTCGAATATCGCATGAACCATCTGCTGTTCGTCTATGAAAAGCCGATCGTCGCCTTCATTGACGGCATCACCATGGGCGGCGGCGTCGGCATATCCCTGCCCTGCCGCTACCGGGTAGCGACGGAACGCACGACCTTCGCCATGCCCGAAACCGGCATCGGCCTGTTCCCGGATGTCGGCGGCGGCTGGTATCTGCCGCGCCTGCCCGGACGGATCGGCGTCTATTTGGCCACGACAGGCGGGCGGATCGATGGCGCTGACTGCAGGGCGATCGGATTGGCGACCCATTATGTATCTTCGGAGGCTCTGGACGCCCTGAAAGCCAGAATCCTGGCCGATCCCAAGGCCCTTGCGGACCTGCTGGGCGCGGTGGATGAAACGCCGCCTCCGTCCCAACTGACGGAACAGCGCGCCCGGATCGACCGCCTTTTCGCTTCTGACCGCTATGAGGACATATTGGCCGCGTTGCAGGCCGATGGTTCGGGATGGGCGGAGAAGCAGCTTTCGGTCCTGGTCGCCAAGTCGCCGCAAACGATCAAGGTCGCACTCCGCCAATTGGCGAAGGGCGCAAAGCTGACCGACTTTGCCGACAATATGCGCATGGAATATCGCCTGGCTTGCCACATCATCCGCCGTCCCGACTTTGTCGAAGGCGTGCGCGCAGTGATCGTGGACAAAGATAATGCGCCTAAATGGGACCCGGCGGCACCCGAAGCTGTTACAGACGAAATTCTCGACTCGCTCTTTGCACCGCTTCCCGCCGGCAAGGAGTGGACTCCACTAGCTGAACTGGAAAGCTGAACCATGGCCTATGAAACCATCCTCGTCGAACAGCGTGGCGCGGTAACGCTCATCACCCTTAACCGTCCGCAGGCATTGAATGCCCTCAATGGCCAGGTGCTCAAGGACCTGATCGGCGTGTTCGCGCAATATGACGCCGATCCCTCGCAGCGCTGCGCCGTCCTGACCGGTAGCGAAAAGGCCTTTGCAGCAGGCGCGGACATCAAGGAAATGGCCGACAAGCCTGCCGCCGATTTCTTTCTGGAGGACTTTTTCTCCGAGTGGACGAGCAAGGTGACGGCCACCCGCAAGCCCTGGATCGCGGCGGTCGCCGGCTTCGCGCTGGGCGGCGGATGCGAGCTCGCCATGATGGCCGATTTCATCATTGCTGCCGACACCGCCAAATTCGGCCAGCCGGAAATCAAGCTGGGCGTTGCGCCGGGCATGGGCGGATCGCAACGCCTGACCCGCGCCGTCGGCAAGGCCAAGGCCATGGAGATGTGCCTGACGGGGCGCATGATGGACGCGGAGGAAGCCGAACGTGCCGGCCTTGTCACCCGCATCGTGCCTGCCACCGATCTGGTCGAAGATGCGCTCAAGACGGCGCAGGTCATTGCCGCGATGCCGCCCATGGCCGCGATGATCAACAAGGAAATGGTGAACCTTGCCTTTGAAACCGGGCTTAATCAGGGGTTGCTCACCGAACGCCGCCTGTTCCAGATCCTGACCGCTACCGAGGACAAGAAGGAAGGCATGACCGCCTTTGTCGAAAAGCGGCCGGGCGTCTGGAAGGGGCGGTAATTCCCCATTGCCGTTCGTGTCGAGCGCAGTCGAGACACCAAAGCGCAAAGCCACCGTCCCTCGACTGCGCTCGGGACGAACGGCAATGAGAAGCAAGAGGACCTGACATGAAAATCGCATTTATCGGCCTGGGCAATATGGGCGGCGGCATGGCCGCGAACCTGGTGAAGGCGGGATACGAAGTCGCGGCCTTTGACCTGTCCGAAGCCGCGCTCGCCCAGGCCGAAGCGGCGGGATGCACCCGCGCCACCTCCACCAGCGCCGCCGTAGCGGGCGCGGACGCGGTTGTGACGATGCTGCCGGCGGGCAAGCATGTCGATGCGGTCTATTCCGGCGAAGTGTTCGGCGCGGCGGCGAAAGACGCTCTCTTCCTCGATTGCTCCACCATCGATGTCGCCACCGCGCGCAAGGTGATTGCGGCCGCGGCGGAAAAGGGCTTCGAGATGGTCGATGCGCCGGTGTCGGGCGGGATCGCGGCTGCCGCGGGCGGCACGCTCACCTTCATGGTCGGCGGCACCGGCAGCGCATTCGAGCGGGCCAAGCCGATCCTTTCGGCCATGGGCAAGGCGGTGATCCATGCCGGCGACGCGGGCAATGGCCAGGCGGCCAAGATCTGCAACAACATGCTGCTTGGCGCGACCATGGTGGCGACCTGCGAAGCCTTTGCCATGGCGCAGAAGCTGGGGCTGGATCCGCAGACCTTTTATGATATCTCCAGCGTCTCGTCCGGTCAGAGCTGGTCGATGACCAGCTATTGCCCGCTGCCCGGCGTCGGTCCCAAAAGCCCCGCCGACAATGGCTATGAAGGCGGCTTTGCGGTCGCGCTGATGCTCAAGGACCTGAAACTGGCGACGCAGGCGGCCCAGACGGTCGATGCCAGCGTTCCCATGGGCAACGCCGCCGAAGCCCTGTATCAAATGCTGGCGTCGGCAGGCGAAGGCGGCCGGGACTTTTCCGCGATTATCGAGATGCTTCGGGGGAAGTGACTGGGAGGTAAGGACGACTGAGGTTGGGTGGTTGCTGCCATTTAAGTGGTCGTCACCCTGAACTTGTTTCAGGGTCTATAAGCTCAGGGATAGAGGCTCTATCGTTCCTCCCTATGGATGCTGAAACAAGTTCAGCATGACGGGTTTTTATGGCAACACCTACGCTTCCCCTAGCAATTCCCCCTAGCCCTCCCGGCCCCCTTGGGTTAGCAGGCGGCGCATGTCCGATCCCACTACCTTGAACCGTCTTTACGGCCGCCGTCAGGGGCACAAGCTCCGCATGGGGCAGGCGCAATTGCTTGAGGAATTGCTGCCGCAGATCGAGGTGCCGGAGGATGGCCCCGTCACCTCCCGGACGCTGTTCGGCGATGACCGGCCGCTGCATTTCGAGATCGGCTTTGGATCAGGCGAGCATCTGGCCTATCGCGCCGACCTGCTGCCCGATCATGGCTTTATCGGCTGCGAGCCGTTCCTGAACGGTGTGGTCGGGGCGCTGCAGCATGTTCGCGACGGTGTGCTGCCCAACATCCGCCTGCACATGGGCAATGCGCTGGACGTACTGGCGCGGGTTCCCGATGGCGCGCTCAGCTTTGTCTATCTGCTGCACCCCGATCCCTGGCCCAAGGCGCGGCATGCCAAGCGCCGGATGATGAACCCCGGTCCGGTCGATATGATCGCGGCAAAGCTGAAGCCCGGCGGCGAATTCCGCTTTGGCACCGATCACCCCGTCTATTGCCGGTGGGCGATGATGATCATGAACCAGCGCCGCGATTTCGACTGGCTGGCGGAAAGCCCGAAGGACTTCCTCACCCGCCCCGGTGGCTGGCCCGAAACCCGCTATGAAGCAAAGGCACGCCGACTGAGACATGAGGTCTGGTATATGAAATTTCAACGTCGTTAATACGAGAACCCACCGGGTAACTGCGATTTCCGGCTTAACCATGTGTAAATAAGGAAAATTCCTTCGGCATCTCGTGATTGTCCGGTGATTACTTTTCGGGGATGGGTCATAAGGTTTTTTGCTTCTGCTATTTCGAAGCCTGCCAGTTGTGGCAAACAAGCGATCCGGCCTGAGGAGGAGCCAAGCAGCCAAGGACGGTTCCGCGCCGGTTTTCCTATAGTGTTAGCGGGAAGATTAAGGCAGCGGATACACCTTACGAGAAAAGGCACATGGCGAACGCGACTTCTGGTTAGCACGGATGCACAGGCCTAAACTTGTGAGGTCCGATATCCCAGCAGGACTTGCGTGAAATCTGGATGCTTGCTGATGCATGGACACACATCTCACGCTTCGGCGCGGGCAGGTTCGCCATAAGTAGCCCGACTCTCGTTTGCATAACGGCGCGCCAGAAATGCACATACGATCAACTGGATTTGGTGGAAGACCATCAGGGGCAGGATAACCAGACCCACTTGCGCGGCCGGGAACAGCACGCCCGCCATGGGCACTCCCGATGCGAGGCTCTTCTTCGACCCGCAGAACTGCAGGACGACCAGATCTTCCCGGGCGAGACCAAGGACCTGGCCCATTGCCCGCGTGGCGAGGAGCACCAGCGCCAGCAACAGACAGCAGAGCAGAGCGACGACGAGCAACGCCATTGGGGAAACGCGGTGCCATAACCCCTCCCGCACCGCTGCGCCGAAGGAACTGTAGATGACAAGAAGGATCGAACCGCGATCGACATAGGAGAGGAGCGATTTGTGCCGAGCGACAAAGCTGCCGATCACAGGGCGCAGGAGATGCCCGGCGAAGAAGGGCACCAGCAATTGCAGCACGATCGATTCGAGCGTCCCCCAGGAAATGCCGCCTTGCCCGGCCACCCCTGACATCAGCAGTGCAACCAGCAACGGTGTCACGAAAATGCCGAGCAGATTGGAGAAGGATGCGCTGCAGACCGCCGCCGCCACATTGCCTCTCGCCACGGCCGTGAAGGCGATGGAGGACTGGACGGTCGAGGGCAGCAACGTCAGGAACAGCAAGCCGGCGGCCAGCGGCCCCAGGCCGAGCGGCACGGCGGTGAAGGCAAGGCCAAACAGGGGAAACAGCAGGAACGTCGTCGCCAGCGCGGCGATGTGCACTTTCCAGTTGCGCGCGCCTTCGCGGATGGCTTCCCGCGACAGCTTGGCCCCGTGCAGGAAGAACAGCAGCGCAATACCGGCGTCCGCAAACCCGTCCATGACCGGGACGAACGCTCCGTGCGCGGGCAGGAGCGACGCCAGCAGCACCGTACCCACCAGCGCGAGGACGAGCGGTTCAAATAAGCCGATTATACGCACGATCATCGATATGTCCTGTTGCAAAACATGATGGGGAAGCAGGTCACCAGGCCGCGACCGCGCCGTCGGAGCGCGGGTCCCCGGCGCCTTCGATCATCCCGTCGGGATGGCGAACGATTGCGCCGGCATGACCCATGACGGAATTGAGCGGTGCAACCGGTTCGATTTCATGCCCCGCCTTTGTCAGAGCCGCGACGAGGCCGGCATCAAAGCCGGCTTCCAGCTTCAGCGTCGTGCTCTCCTCGCCCCAGGTCCGGCCGAGAAGCCAGCGTGGTGCGCACAACGCTTCCTGCAACGGCGCACCATAGCGGGCATAGCGAGTGAACAGCGCCGCTTGTGTTTGTGGCTGACCTTCGCCACCCATCGTCCCATAGGCCATGACGCGCCCGTCATCGAAGCGGGCAAGGGCCGGGTTCAATGTGTGAAAAGGCCTGCGGCCAGGTTTCAGCGCATTCCAGCCATCGGCTGCAAGACGGAAGGACGCGCCCCGGTTCTGCCAAGTGATGCCGCTGCCGGGCAGCACGATGCCTGAGCCGAATTCGAAATAGGTGGACTGGATGCAACTGACGACCTGCCCCCGCGCGTCCGCCGCCCCGAACCAGGTCGTGTCGCCCAGCGCCGAGGGGTGCGGCCACGGCAATGCGCGGGCCGGATCGATGCGCGCCGCCATGGTGTCAAGGGCGGCGCCATCGTCGAGCAACGCCTGGGCATCGACCGTCATGTAGGCCGGATCGCTGCAATGCGCATCGCGCCAGATAAAGGCCTGCTTGGTCGCTTCGATCAGCCCGTGAATGTGCGCAAATTCATCTGGGCCGCCAGCCTCGAGCCGGTCGAACAGGCCCAGGATCAGCAGCGAGGCGATGCCCTGCGTCGGCGGTGGCATGTTGTAGAGACGCGCACCGCCGATGGACAGACTAAGCGGAGCGACATGCGAAGCCGTGTGCCGGGCCAGATCGTCCTGCGTGACCGGACTGCCCAGCGCGGCAAGGTCGGCAGCGATGCTACACCCCAGCTCACCGCGGTAAAAGCTGCCGAGCCCGTCGCGCGCCAGTCTTGCCAGGGTTTCGCCGAGCGCAGGCTGTCGCAGCCGATCGCCCTCGCGGAGCGGCCTGCCTTCCGGCTCGAAGATGGCGGCGTAAGCGCCCGGCTGGTAGCGAAGTTCATCGCCCTTGGCTGCCGCAACATTCGCACCGCCGCGCGTTATCGCCACGCCATCGCCGGCGAGCGCAATGGCAGCGCGCAGCAAGCGGTCAAGCGGCAACATCCCGCTGTCCCCGGCCAGCGCTGCTTCCCAGCCCGAGACAGTGCCCGCCACCGTATTCGTGGCGAGCGGTCCGCGCCAAGGGATGACCGTATGCCCTGCGTAAAGCGTGAGGTCGGCCCCGGAAGCGGCTTTCCCGCAGGCATCGATCGCGCGCACCGTTCCGTCCGGCTCGGCGATCAGCCAGAAGCCGTCGCCGCCGATGCCGGTCATGTGCGGATAGACTACCGCCAGCGTCGCCGCGACCGCAACGCACGCTTCGACGGCCGTGCCGCCATCCTTGAGAATGTCGAGGCCAGCCTGACTCGCCAGGTGGTGCGGCGCGGTAACCATCCCGCGATAGGCACGTGGCGTGTGCAGCATCAGGAGGTCTGCCCCATCAGCGAGACATGCGCGGCAACGATGCGCCAACCCTCTGGCAAACGGACCCAACTCTGGCTTTGCCGGCCGATCGTCTCGCCGCCAAGGCGCTGGAACTCGACGTTGGCGACGGCGAAGTCGCGCCTGAACGTGGTGATCGCGATCCTGCGCACCGTGCGCGGCGGGGATCCTCCTTGGCGCTGCCGACGGAACGCCGCGATTTCGGCCTCGCCATAGAGATTCTCGCCCACGCCAAAGCGCACCACTTGCGGGGAGTGCCAGAACATGGCGTCGAGCGCCCCGATGTCGTTGCGGTCAAGCGCATCTTCGTAGCGCTCGACCAGCGCGGCGATCTCGGCATGAGTTTCAGGTTCGTCGATCATCATGGCGGCGCACTGGTCCTTTCCGGTAGCGCATCCGAGCTATCAGCGTCGCCACTGTGCAAAAAGCATCGTTATTCGTCTGTTGCGATGCTTCAAAGGCAGCAATAGAAACCTGGTCCGGCAAAGCGCGGAAATAGGTCGCTTGATCAAGCGACATCCCCTGCGTCCCCTTTTTAGCATCAATATTGAGCAAAAACGGTTCTTTTAAGTGCGCACAGACTGCGATTGTATGAGCAGCAGCAACACCGCGTGATCGGAGCAGGAGCATCGGCCTGGTGCGCCCGACAAACGTCTGGGGAGAGGTCCGGGAGGGGCCGTGCTCAACATCGCTGGCACAACCATGCCGGCTCTTCGGGGGACCATATCATGACGATCTTCAATACCGGACATATCAGAAACCGTTTCCGCACCGGCGCATCGCTGCTGCCGATGCTGTTGCTGCTTCCCGCTGCTGCGCATGCCGCGGATGCATCCGCAAATGCGGATGAAGCTTCCGACGCGGGTGCCGGCGAGATCGTCGTTACCGCTCAGCGGCGTGAGCAATCGACCATGGACGTCGGCATCAACGTGACGGCGATTTCCGAAGAACGCCTCAAGGTGGAGCGCGTCGAGCGCATCGGCGAGCTCAAGCAGCTGACGTCCAACGTCGAGGTCCGTGAAATCCGGCCCGGCGGCGGCCAGCCGGTGATCACCATCCGCGGCGTCGGCATGAACGACTTCACCGTTGCCAGCAACCCATCGACCTCCGTCTATTTCGATGGCGTCTACAGCCCGAATATCGGCACGATCAGCCAACAGTTCTTCGACGTTCAGAGCGTCGAGATCCTGAAGGGCCCGCAATCGACGCTTTATGGCCGCAATGCCACGGCGGGAGCCGTCACGGTTAGCTCAGCACAGCCGACAGATACCTTGTCCGGCTATCTGACCGGCGGCCTCGGCAATTACCGCGCTTTCGAAGGCGAAGGAGCCATCAGTGGGCCGATCGGCAAGAGACTCACCGCGCGCATCTCGGTCAGAACGCGGCAAATGTACGACGGCTGGATCAACAACCTTTACCCCGGTGGCCATGATATTGGCCAGATCCACCAGGTGGCCGTACGCGCGCAGCTAAAGTGGGAAGCGACGGACAGCCTGACGCTGCGGGGCATCTTCGGGTATCAGCACGAGGACGACGAGCCGGGCGCCTTCACCGCCTTTGGCCGTCACGTCCCTGGCGGCGCGCCGGGAGCCACGACGCCTTTCTGTCCAGTATCGCTGGCCAACCAGATCGATTTCGGCAACACTTGCGCTTCGCTCTTCGGCGCGCTGCGCACCTCCACCGATGTCCATACGATCAGCGAGAACGATCCATGGACCGTGAAAGGCAAGGCCTATACCGGTACGCTGATTGCGACTTGGCGCGGCGATGGTTTTGCGGTCACTTCGACCACCGGCTATCTCCACTGGCAGGAAAATTACATCAAGTCCGACGCGCTGCCGATTACCGAGCAGACGGCAATTCTCGACCAGCGTACCTGGCAGTGGTCGCAGGACCTGCAGATCGCCTCGACCGGTACTCGCCCGTTGGAGTGGATGGGCGGTGTCTATCTTTCGACGGCGAACACCAATAACCCGACCTACACCATCGCTCCGATCCAGAACGGCAACTTCATCGGCACCAACAGCGCCGACACGCGTACGGCGCAAGCCTATGCTCAACTTGACTGGAACGTGACCCCTACGCTGCAACTCACCGCCGGGGCACGCTACATCCACGAATTCAACAGCAAGATCGGCGGCACCTGGAAGGACGTCAACAAGAACGGCGTCGTCGACGTCGGGGACGTCAACCAAGCCTTCATGGACGACTCTATAAAACAGGATGCCGTGTCCTGGAAGGTCGGCGTCAACTACAAGCCAAGCCGCGACACACTGATCTATGGTAGCATCACGCACGGCTTCAAGAGCGGCGGCTTCATAGCCCCTGCGGTCGCGACGAACTCCTCGCAGCTCCTGCCGTACAAGGGCGAACACCTCTATGCGTTCGAAATCGGCTGGAAACAGAACCTCTGGGACAATCTGGTCAGCCTCACTACCAGCCTGTTCTATTACAAGTACAACGACATGCAGACCAACCAGCAGCAGCTGGTCGGCAACCTCCTCGTCAACCGCTTCGCCAACCTGTCCGACGCCCATATCAAGGGCGTGGACTTCGAACTGGCGGTGCGACCGGTGCGCGGAATGGAGCTGCGCTTTGACGGTGGGCTTATCGATAGCTGGGTCGGAGCTTTCACCAGCGGCGGCGTGAATTTCCCGGCGGGCAACCGCTTCGCCAATGCGCCGACCTTCACCGGCTCGGCCTCAGCCCGCTATCGCTGGGCTGTCACCGATGATCTCGACATGTCGCTGAGCGGATCTGTCCACCGCCAGAGCAGCGTTTTCACCAATACGGAGAACACGCCGATCTACCGGATCGACAGCGACGCGACGCTCGTCAATGCCCAACTGCAGCTCATCATGCCGGAAACGGGCTGGACCGCGTCGCTCTGGGCGAAGAACCTGACCAACGACGAATATACAAACAGCACGTTCCAGAACGGCTCGGCGGTGAACACGGTCTACAACATGCCGCGCACTTACGGCCTGTCCGTCACCAAGAAGTTCTGAGGAAGATCATGCGCATCTACACGCCACCAAGGCCTGCCGCGGTAATCCCGGTGATCGACATTTCGGGGCCTCCGGCGGCGGTGGGGAAGGCGATAGGCAAGGTCTGCCGCGAGATCGGTTTTTTCTACATCGCCGGCCACGGCGTTCCAGAGGAATTGATCGCGCGGCAGTTCGCCGCGGCCAAGGCGGTGCTGGACACGCCGCTTGCCGAAAAACAAGCACTTCACATGAAGAACTCCCCCGCCGGTGCCGGCTTCGAGCCGATCGGCGCGCAGATACTCGACAGCCAGGAGGATGGCGGCGACTTAGCGCCCGTCGATCTCAAGGAAAGCTTCTACTGCACCACGAACCTTCCCTCCGAGAACGCGCGCACGCAGGCCCGGACATCCGGCCACAATCAATGGCCGGATCTCCCCGGATTCCGCGAGCAGACCCTGGTCTATGGCGATGCCTTGCAGCTTCTGGGCGACCGGGTTCTGCAACAGATCGCGCTCTCGCTCGAGCTACGGGCGGACTGGTTCGCGCCGTACTATGCCGGTGCCGAAGCCAAGCTCAGGATGCTGCGCTATCCGCCGCAAAAGGCCGATGCGGAGTTCAACCAGATCGGCGCTGGCGCGCATACCGACTGGGGCGGCATCACCCTGCTGGCGCAGGATTCGCTTGGTGGACTGGAGGTGTGCGACGTCAACGGGACGTGGGTCAGGGCCGATCCGATTCCCGGTACGTTCGTCGTCAACCTGGGGGACCTGATGATGCGCTGGACGAACGGACGCTATGCCTCGAACTTCCACCGGGTCCGGAACAATCACGGCGCAGCGGATCGCTATTCGCTCGCCTTTTTCTACAGCCCGCGCAGCGACGCCGTGATCGATCCGATCCCGTCCTGCGTCAATGCCGACCGGCCTCGCCGCTTCGCCACCTGCACGGCGGGCGAGCATGTCCGCGAGATGTTCCGCCGCTCATACGGCTATTGACCGTCTTCGCAAAAGAAAGGACGCGCTGGTTCGCCATGCGGATCGGCGCGTTACATTTCGTTGGCAGGCAGCGCCGCGCATCAGGCTCGCCGGGCATAGAGAAATAGCGCCGCTGCGCTCAACAGCAGGAAGGGCCCGAAAGCGACCGCAACCGCTATTGTCGGCAGGTTCCAGGCGAGCAGCCAGCCCCCGGCCAGCGGGCCCAGACTGCCACCGATCAGGCGCGCGAGGCCGATCGTGAACCCCAGCGCGGTTGCCCGCATCTCCTGGGGATAGACCTGTACCGGCGCGGCAAGAGCGCCGCCGAAAGCGCCATTGATGCACAAACAGATGCAGCAGCAGCCAAGCACCAGACCCACGAAGCTGCCGGGAAGGCCCACCGCTGCGGTCAACACGATCGCGGTTACGGCAAAGATCGCGGCTAGAGCCCGCAATCCGTTGCGGTCCATAGCCCAACCGGTGAGGAGCGCTCCAGCAAGACTGAATGTTTGCGCGAGCGCGTTGGCAAGCGCGACCTTCTGCATATCGGGATCGTGCCGCAGCAGCAGGGAAGGCAGCCAGAAGTTGAAGAAGAAGGAAGTCGCGTAGATCGTCGTCATGACGAACAGGAGGACGAGGGTCGCACGCCGATAAACAGGAGCGAACAGCGCTCCAACATTATGCGAAGGTCCCAGAGCTGCGGTCGCTTCATGGACGGGCTCGCGCACGAGTTTCAGGATCGGCAGCGCAAGCACCAGGGCGAACAGCCCGCCGACATACATCAGCGACTGCCAGCCGTGGTCCGGCACAAGTGCCGCCGCCGCCAGACCCGAGGCGACAATGCCGATGGCAATGCTGGCGGACAGCAAGGCCGCCGTCGCCGCCCTCCGCGACGGGGTAACCGCGTCGCATGCCAGTGCGATGGCGCTCGGCACCGAGGCACCGAGCGCCAGGCTCGACAAAATGCGCACAGCCGCCAGTTCAGCCATATTGGCGACATGCGCGGTGATCAGCGTAGCAAGGCCAAAGACCACGAGGGCGACGATCAGGCAAGGCTTTCGGCCGAATCGATCGGCGATCACGCCAATGCCCATCGTGCCGATCGCCGAAGCGACGACACTGGCGGCGAACAAGTTGCCGATCATCGTTGGGCTGGAGCCCCATTCGCGGATGATGATCGGGGCCGCATAGCCCACGGAGTAGGTATCGAAGCCTTCGGCCACCATCGCCAGCGCGCAGAGCGCCACGGCCGGTCTTGCCGAGGGGACACTTTCCCGGGCCTGCGACAAGTGAGGCGTGATCGTTTGAACACCTGCTGGACTCGTCATCACCACGCGCTCCCCTTAACTGGCAGACACACGCAGGATATGAAAACCGCTCTACAAGAAAAGCATCACTTTGCGCCGCGTGCGCTGCCTTTATGGCAGCAGTCTGACCGGGCTGTTTCTTGCAAAACTATCCGACACGCGCATCCGCAACGTCCCCGGCAAGTGCTGTCACGCGCTCGATCAGATGCTGGGCAAAGTGGCTGGCGATCGAGTCGAGCGGATCGTTTGAGCGCGAAATGAGCCTTAGGGTCTGCGGGTGGAGATTTTCATCATCCAGAGGTATGAAGGCGAGGCGCTGCGAAGCCAGTTCCGTCACGACATCGAGCGGATTGAGAAGCGCGACCGCATCCGAAGCCGCAACGAAATTGCGCATCAGTTCAACAGAATTGGTCTCCAGCACCGGGGCAACCACCTCGAAGCGGCTGAA
>Ga0307414_10001387_pt1 | contig 12549 bp, 8 predicted proteins | sample DK1Ometagenome_FD_203804 | JGI IMG/M metagenome (GOLD analysis project Ga0307414, IMG submission 203804) | Maize rhizosphere microbial communities from greenhouse at UC Davis, California, United States - DK15-O-3 | ecosystem: Host-associated > Plants > Roots > Rhizosphere > Soil | place: USA...
ATAGTTAACAAATTATTAAGAGTTTTGCGAAACTAATTCAAAATATTTAAAAATGAAACTAAAGTTCAATGGATTTCTAGTACTTTTATTAGTACTGGCAGCGCAACTAACTTTTGCGCAAGAAAGAGCTGTTTCGGGTATCGTTACCGATAATGCAGGTATGCCTTTGCCAGGTGTAAGTGTATTAGTAAAAGGAACGAAATCTGGTACGCAAACTGATTTTGATGGTAAATATTCTATCAAAGCATCAACAAGCCAAGTTTTGGTATTTAGCTACATTGGGATGAAAACCCAGGAAATAGCTGCAAGTTCATCTTCTGTTAACGTAAAATTAGCTGGTGATGCACAAGAACTTGAAGGTGTTGTAGTAACAACTGCTTTAGGTGTTAAAAGAGAAAAAAAATCCTTAGGATATTCTTCTCAATTAGTAACTGCTGAGCAAATAAACAGCAGCCCAACAAACAACTTCTTAAATAACCTATCCGGAAAAGTTGCAGGTTTGGAAATTAAAGCAAACTCAAACTTTGGGGGATCTACAAACATTGTATTAAGAGGTGTAAAAAGTATTACTGGAAACAACCAAGCGTTAATAGTTATTGATGGTGTTGCTGTAAGTAATGCAAATTTAAATGATGCAGATTCGCAAAACGGAAGACAAGGATTTGACTTTGGTAACGCAGCTTCTGATATCGACCCTAATAACATTGAATCAATCAACGTTTTAAAAGGTGCTGCTGCAACTGCTTTGTATGGTAGCCAAGCATCTAATGGAGCAATAATGATTACAACTAAAAAAGGAAAAAAGAACTCTACTTTAGGTGTTTCTGTTAGTTCAACAGTATCTATTGGAACAATAGACAAAACTACAATGCCAACTTATCAAAACAAATACGGTCAAGGATATGGCGGAGAAGACAGTAGCTATTCAGCAGATATTTTTGGCAACCCTAATGGACTTGTTGCTTCTACAGGAGATGATGCTTCTTATGGAAATGCATTTGATCCAAACATCATGGTTTACAACTGGAATGCATTCGTATTAGGCAATCCAAACTACGGAAAAGCCACTCCATGGGTTGCTGCAAGCAATACACCCGTAGATTTCTTCAGAAAATCTACAACTTACACCAATAATATCAATTTAAGTGGTGGTGATGAAAAAGGAGCTTATAATTTAGGCTTTACAAACAGTAACAACACTGGTGTATTACCAAATAGTTTACTAAATAAAAATAGTTTAAATGGTAATTTCTCAAGAGATTTATCAGACAAATTAACTTCATCTTCTTTCTTTACTTTTACAAACCAAAACACCACCGGTAGAAATAATACTGGATACGGCGACAACTTTATTGGAGGTTTCAGACAGTGGTGGGCAACTAACGTTGACATCAAAGAATTGGAAAGAGAATATAATAGAACACAGCAAAACGTAACTTGGAACATGACTGATCCAACAAACGGTAATTTAGCGCCTGCTTTTTGGAATAATCCATATTTTGACAGATACCAAAACTATGAGCAAGATTCAAGAACAAGATTTTTAGTTGGTACTAGTTTATCTTACGACATCACTAAAGACTTTACTGTTTTAGGTCGTGCAACAATTGATTATTCAAATGATCAACAAGAATTAAGAAAAGCTGTAGGAAGCCATGCTGAAACATTTGGTATCAGTGGTGCTAACGACAGTTCAGGTTATTCTTTATACAAAAGAGATTTTATGCAACAAACGTATGACTTCATAGCAACTTATAATTTCCACTTATCAGAAAATATCGGTGCTAAAGCTTTGGCTGGTTATACTTTCTTAAGATCAGACGCTTATTCTATTCAAGCTTCAACAACAGGCGGTTTAGCTAAACCAGGCTTATACAGCTTAGACAACTCTAATGTATTTTTACCTGCAAAAGAATCTCAAGTAACTTACGAGAAATCAGGCTTATACGGACAATTGTCTTTAGATTTCAAAAAGACTCTTTTCTTAGAGGGATCTTACAGATTAGACAAGAGTACAGCTTTACCAACAGAAAATAGCAACTATAGCTACTACTCAATCGGATCAAGTTTAATCTTCTCAGAATTATTACAAGCTGATTGGTTATCTTTAGGAAAAGTAAGAATTAACTACGCACAAGTAGGTAATGACCCTGCTGCTGGAAGATTAGGTGCAAAAGTAAACAACTACGGTTTAGAGGGAAATCCATTATTTGGAAATAGTTCTACTTACCTAGATTTCTCAAACTTAAAACCTGAAATTCAAAAAGCTTGGGAAGCTGGTTTAGAGTTAGCAATGTTCAAAAACAGATTAAATTTTGATTTGTCTTTATACAAAACTAACACTGAAAACCAAATTTTCAATGTACCACAATCTACATCAACAGGTGTAAACTTTGCTACAGTAAATGCTGGAGAAATTGAAAACAAAGGTATTGAGATTGCACTTTCTGGAAAACCAATCAAAACAGAAAACTTTACTTGGGATATCGGTGTAAACTGGTCAACTAACAAAAATACTGTAATCTCTCTTAACCAAGGAAGAGATAACTTATTACTTGCTACTTTCCAAGGCGGCGCTTCATTAAATGCTACTGTAGGGGAATCTTATGGTACTTTACGAGGAAAAGATTATACTTATGATGCTAGCGGAAACAAAGTAATTGATGCTAATGGATTTTATGTACTTGCTTCAAACAAAGTGATCGGTAATACTCAAGCAAAATACATTGGTGGTGTTTCAAACAGATTCACATACAAAAACATTGCATTAAACTTCTTAGTTGATTTCAAAAAAGGTGGAGATATCTTCTCTTTAGATCAAGCTTACGGAAGAGAAACTGGAATCTACGACTTAGGAGTAAATGATTTAGGAAATTCTGTAAGAAATCCTTTGACAGCTGGTCCTGATAGCGGTGGTGTTATTTTAACTGGAGTTCATGCTGATGGAACACCAAACACTACTAGAATCGATGCATCTACTTCTGGAGGTACTGCATTCAGTTCAGACACTAACCCAACAAAAGCTTATGTTTATGACGGTTCATTCGTAAAACTAAGAGAAGTTGGATTGACTTATAGTTTACCATCAAAATTCTTAGATAAAATGTACATCAAAGGTATGTCATTTAGTGTAATCGGAAACAACCTATGGATCATTGACAAAAACCTTCCTTTTGCTGACCCTGAAGCAGGTTCTTCAGCAGGAAATATTCAAGGATACCAATCAGGAGTTATGCCAGCTACTAAAGTGTACTCATTTAATGTAAAACTTAACTTCTAAACAAAATGAAAAAGATATTTTTATCAATAGTAACACTAACATTTTTGACTCTATCGAGTTGTGTTAGCGACAATGAAACATTCAATGATGATATCAAGAAGTCTTATGACGTTTCTGCAGAATCATTATTATCAAATGCACAAAAAGAACTAGTTGATCAATTGACTACTCCCAGTGTTAATAATAACCCATTACGTTATTATGTTCAATATTGGGCTGCAACTTTATACACTGCGGAATCAAGATATAACTTAACAACAAGATTAATTCCTGATACGCATTGGACAAAAATGTACCAAGATGTTTTAGGAAACTTGAAAACTGCCGAAGAAGTTTTAAAAGCTGAAACTAAACCTGCTGCAATTTCGGATGCAGATTGGCAAAAACAGCAAAAAAACAAAGTTGCTATTCTTGAAATCTTAAGAGTTTACACCTACCAAATTTTAGTTGATACTTTTGGAAATGTTCCTTACACAGAATCATTACAAAATCCAGCTATCATTTTGCCTAAGTATGATAAAGATTCTGAAATCTATACAAAACTAATTGCTCGTATTGACGATGCAATTGCTCAATTGGATGTTACAGGAGAAAGTTTCAACACCGGAGATCTTATTTACAAAGGAAATGTTGCAAACTGGAAATTGTTCGCTAACTCTGTAAAATTAAAACTAGGAACTAATATTGCCGATTTTAACTCTGCATTAGCAAAAACTACTATTGAATCAGCTTATGCTGGAGGTCTTTTAGTAAAAAACACTAACAATGCATTATTAACTTACGCTTCTTTTGCTCCTAACTATAATCCTATTTTTGATAACCTTGTAGCTAGCCAAAGAAATGATAACGTTCCTGCTAAGCCATTAGTAAGCAGAATGAACGACACTTCTGATCCAAGAAGACCTATATTCTTCACTCCTATGGCTGACGGAACATATGTTGGAGGTGTACCTGGAGGGCGTAACTCACTTCCTTATGAAACAACTTATTCTCATGTTGGTGATGTTATCAAAAATCCTTCAGCTCCTGGAGTTTTATTAGAAGCTTTCGAAGTTAATTTCTACTTAGCTGAAGCTGCTGCAAGAGGCTATGCTGTTGGAAAAACACCAGCTGAATACTATACAGATGCGATTACATTATCAATGGAGTATTGGGGAGTTGCCGCTGGAGACATCGCGACTTACTTAGCTAATCCACAAGTTGCGTATGCTACTGCCGCTACTACTCCTGTTCCTGGAGCACCCGGAACTGGAACTGGAAAATGGCAAGAAAAAATTGGATACCAAGAATGGATCGCTTTGTACAACAGAAGTTTCCAATCCTGGACAGCTTTCAGAAGATTAGATTTTCCTAAATTAGTATCTCACCCAAGTTCTGTTTCTATTGCTGGCGGAAAAGTTCCGGTAAGATATACTTACCCAACTGCCGAGCAAACAGTAAATGGTGCAAATTGGACTGAGGCTTCTAATGCATTAAATGGAGGAGACAAGTTAACCACCAAAATATTCTGGGATGTTAACTAATTAGCATTGTTCTTAGAACACATTAAAACCACTAGTTTAAACTAGTGGTTTTTTTATTTAATAATGTCTTGTCCTGAAATAGCGATACACAAAAAGTATCATTATGGAAAAAGATCAAGAATTGCGCTATATAAGCGCACCCAGAAAGATTACAGTATGTCTTTTAAACTTCAAATTGTTCAGGAAATAGAACAGAGAAAAACTTCAATTTCTCAAGTCAAAAAAGATTATGCCATTCAATCGCGCTCAACAATCGTTCAATGGCTTCGGAAACTTGGTAACTTTGATTGGGACAATCAAACACCTTTTACTATGTCAAAATCTCCTGAACAAAAAATAATGGAACTTGATGCCAAAGTGAAGTTATTGGAAAAACAAAAAGCATTTTTAGAACAGCAGGCTTATGTTGCTGATAAAAAAGCTATTATTTTTGATATGATGATTGATATAGCTGAAAAAGAATATCAAATTGACTCCGAAAAAACTCACCACCCGAACAATCGACCATTTTAAAAAAGAACATCAACAAACTATAATGTTTGTCTGTACTTTGTTCGGGATAGATAGACAGGTTTATTATCGAAGAATAAAAAAGAACCAGTTCCAGACAGCATCTGGCTTCGGAAGTTATCAGCCTGGTTTTGGAAACCAGGCAGACAATGCCTCGAATAGGAGCAAAAAAACTGTATTATCTTTTAAAAGTTCAATTGCATCAACTCAAAATCGGCAGGGATAAATTTATCGATATCCTTAGGGCAAATCATTTGTTGATAATACCAAAACGTTCTTATCACATAACAACAAACTCTCATCATCGATTTAGAAAGCATCAAAATCAAATATTAGATTTCAGATCTGGAGACCAGAGTAAGTCTGGGTATTAGACATAACTTATATTGGAAAAAGAGATAATCCTTGTTATTTAAGTCTTATACAGATGCTTACTTTAAAAGAATAATGGGTTTTAATGTGGCCGATAACATGAATACTCAAAGTACCTTAACGGCTTTAAAAAATGCAATATAACAGCGCAGTGATAAAGGCTCAGTATTAATCCATCATTCCGATAGAGACTACAGTATTGTTCTGATCAATATCAAAAACTATTAGATCAAAAATAATATAAAATACAGTATGACTCAAAACTCGGATCCATATGAAAATGCAGTGGCAGAGAGAATAAATGGAATTCTAAAACAAGAATTTAATATTGATAAGTTTAATCAGCAGCTTGCTGTGATGAAGGCTATGAAATATTATCTTTAAATAAAAGTATTCTTAAACATTTCCATAATAAAACAGTGACATAGTCGTACACACAATCCAATTAACTTACAAAAAAGATTAAACAGCTGTTAGCAACTTTTTCCATAACATGGATCTGCGCTACTAAGAATTAAGTTCTCCTAAGTATGGCTTTCTTTGTAAATTTAACATTACTAATTCAATGTATCAAGTAACAATAAGAGAGTTCCTAAAAAAACAAAATTAAACAAACAAAGCAATTTCTTACAAAAAATACAAACAAAAAGCATTATAGTGTTAAATATGTCCTTAAAAAATATATCAAATGTTAAATTATCACTATACTAACGTAAAAAAGAAGAAAATTAACTAGGAATATTAACAATTAATTAAGATTTTTGTTTTAACTAATTCAAAATAATTTAAAATGAAACTAAAGTTCAATGGAATCTTAGTACTTCTTTTAGTACTAGTGACGCAATTAACATTTGCGCAAGAAAGAGCTGTTTCAGGAACTGTATCTGACAATTCAGGCATGCCTCTACCGGGTGTGAGTGTTTTGATTAAAGGTACAAGAACCGGAACACAAACAGACTTTGATGGTAAATTCACTATCAAAGCATCAACAAGTCAAATTTTAGTATTTAGCTACATCGGGATGAAATCCCAAGAGGTATCTGCCGCTACTTCAACAATTAATGTAAAATTAAAAGATGATTCAGTAGAATTAGAAGGGGTTGTAGTAACAACAGCTTTAGGTATTAAACGTGAAAAAAAATCACTTGGATACTCATCTACTACTATTAATTCAGAACAATTAAACAGAGCCTCTCAAGGAAATGTTGCCGACGCACTAAAAGGGAAGGTTGCCGGGGTAACAATCTCAAGTGCTTCTACTGATCCAGGAGCTTCATCTGGAGTTATTATTAGAGGTTTTAGCAGTTTGTCTGGTAACAATCAGCCTTTATATGTAGTAGACGGAATCCCGATAAACAATGGATCAACATATTCTGACAGTTTAAATGGAGGATATGATTTTGGTCGTGGTTCCGGAGATATTAATCCGGAAGATATTGAAACAATGTCTATTTTAAAAGGTGCAGCTGCAACAGCACTTTACGGCTCAAGAGCTGCAAGTGGTGTTATCCTTATTACAACTAAAAAAGGAAAAGCCGGAAAACTTGATATCAGTTTTTCTAATGCAACATCATTTACAGAAATTTTAAGAACTCCAAAATATCAATCTGAATTTGGACAAGGTTGGAATGGACAGCATTTTCTTGGAGAAAATGGCTCATGGGGACCTAAATTTGATGGTGTTGTAAGACCATGGGGGAACGTAGTTGATAATTCTCAATTAATTAAACCCTATTCTTTTCAAAAAGATCAGTTAGAGCATTTCTTTGAAACTGGTACAAATGCTTTAAATAGTCTTTCTATATCTGGAGGGAATGGAGATTCATCTGTTAGACTTTCATATTCAAATTCACAACAAGACGGAATTATGCCTTCTAATGCTGATCAGTTTGAAAGAAACACTTTGGGCTTATCCGGGACTTCTAAAGTAAACAACATAACTATTACAGGTAGTTTAAACTATGTTAATACTGGCGGTAGTGCTGTTGCAACAGGACAAGGATTAACTGTTATGAATGACTTAATGCAAATACCAACAGATATTCCAATTACTGAATTTAAAGATTATAACAATAAGTTCCATAATGTATCTAATTATTATACTCCTTATGGTGTAACAAACCCATACTTTACATTAAACGAAAATGGTTCTAAGTATGCAAAAGACAGAATTTACGGATCTATTGAAGTTAAAGCTGACATCAATAAATGGTCAAATATAATTTATCGTTTTGGGCTAGATCAATCAAGCGAAAGCTTAGCTGTTTGGGAAGAAAGAGTTGATGCTGCTCCAGGAAGTCCAAATGACGGATCATCTACTGAACAACCAGGTTCCTATGGAGAATCAAAAACTATTGCTAAACAAATAAATCATGAGTTTTTATATAACCTTGATTTAAAACTAAGTACAGATTTAGAATTGCAATCATCATTTGGTTTCAACATGAACCAAAGAACTGGAAGCAGTATATCAGGAACAGTAGGAAGTCAAGATATTGCTGGTTTTCATTCGTTTGACAACTCTACAGAAAATGCAAAAGCGACATCAAACAGAACTGAAAGAAAACTTTACGGTATTTACAACAGTACAACCGTAAGTTATAAAAACCAATTATTTTTAACTACAACATTACGTAATGACTGGTATTCAACCTTACCTGAAGAAAATCGCTCTGTATTATACGGAGGTATAAATGCTAGCTGGGCATTTACTGATACTTTTCCAGGAATTAAAGATGTTGTTAATTTTGGTAAGTTAAGAGCAAATTATGGTGAAACTGGAGTTGATACAGATCCTTATCAAATTTTACCTGTTTATGTTAAAGGCGATATTGCGCTTGGTTTTGGTAATTTAACCTATCCTTTCAATGGAATCAATGGTTATGAAGTTGGCAACAGAGCCGCAAATCCAGACTTAAAACCAGAAAGAAGAAAAGAATATGAGTTTGGTTTAGAAGCATCATTTTTCAAAAACTTTATTAACATAGATGTCTCTTACTATGATTCTAAAGTGGTAAATCAAATTATCGCTTTACCATTAGCAGCATCAACTGGTTACACCTCACAAACTGCAAATGTTGGAACAATTGGAAACAAAGGCTTTGAAGGTTTAGTAACATTTAACTGGATTAAACCTAAAAGTACTGGTTTTGGATGGTCTACAACTGTAAATTACTCAACTAATAATTCTGTTTTAGAAAAACTAGATCCACGTTTAGGGCAACTAAATTTAGGCGGAACGTCAGCAATTGCATTAATTGCTAAAGAAGGCTCTCCTCTAGCATTGATTGAAGGAAATGTTCCTGAAAGAGATCCTAATGGAAATATTGTAGTAGATGCAAACGGTATTCCGGTAACTTCTACACAAAAAGAAGTTTATGGCGATACACAATATGACTATACTATGGGAGTTGGAAACACATTGAGTTATAAAAACTTCTCACTTGATTTCTCATTTGATATTCGTCAAGGAGGTTTAATGTTCTCCAGAACTGCAGATATTACACGTTTTACAGGAAATTCAATCACTACAACATATAATAATAGACAGCCTTTTGTTGTTCCAGGATCAGTAACTAAAGCAACTGCAGCAGACGGATCAGTTACATATACTCCAAACAGCACACCAGTTGATATAGAACATCAAGATGATTATTACAGTGCTGCAGCATTAGGAAGAGAAACGGTAATAGACAAATCTTTTGTAAAACTAAGAGAAGTTGTTATTGGATATGAGTTTCCAAAAAAATTATTAGGTACTAGTCCAATCCAATCACTTTCTTTCTCAGTAATAGGAAGAAACCTATTCTTGTGGACACCAAAAAGCAATCAATATATTGATCCTGAAACTTCAACTTTTGGAACTGATTTAAGAGGACAATATGGTGAATTTAGCTCAAACCCATCAACAAGAAGTATAGGTTTTAGTGTAAAAGCAAACTTTTAATAAAAAAAAACATGAAAAATATATCTAAAATATTAACAATAATCTTTTCAATAGGAATTCTTACTTCTTGTGATGGAGATTTGGACGTAAATACTGATCCTAATACGCCTGGTAATATTACACCAGCACTTGCCCTCGCATCAGCAGAAGCATCTATAATATCGATGACAGGTGGTGAATTTGCTAATCTAGGGGGGTTTTATGCACAGTATTATACTCAAGCCCCTAGTGCAGGCCAATATGATCTTCTTGATGAATATAATTTATCTACATCTTTTGGAGATAGAGCGTGGAATGAGCTTTATTCAGGTGGTTTAAATGATTTAAAATACGTTCAAACGGAAGCAAGTAAAGATGGAAATACTGGACAATTTTTAATTGCTACGTTATTACAATCGTACACGTTTCAAGTTCTAGTAGACGTTTTTGGAGATGTTCCTTATACAGAAGCTCTAGGCGGTGTGTCCAACATCAATCCGAGGCCAACACCTGGAGACGAAATCTACAAAGATCTTCTTGTAAAAATAGATGCCGCATTAGCAGCTTATAACTCTAAACCGGTTGCCTCTGGATTTGGAACCCAAGATGTAATTTACGGAGGTGATATGACTCATTGGGTAAAATTTGCTAATACTCTTAAGCTGAAAATTTATTTACGTATGGCTTACACTCCACTTGCAAATCCAGCTGCTGTTCAAGCATTATTGGCACAAAATAATTTCATTACAGCTGACGCAGCATTTGCAAAATTTGGAACCGAACTTTCACAGCGTAATCCATTTTATGAAGTTAACTTATCATCTTCTCCCGGGTTAGGTGATATCAACCACATTGCAAGTAATACTTTATTACAATTTTACCAATTAAATAATGATCCAAGACGTGATGCCGTTTACAGACCAAATACAGCTACTATTCCTGCTTATTTAGGACTAGATCAAGGTAATGGCGAAAACCTTACAAATACAGCCATTAGCTATGCAAGACCAAACATTGTTGCACAAACGCCTGTATATTTATTATCTGTAGCAGAAAGTAATTTTTTGAAAGCAGAAGCTCTTATAAGATACTCTGGTCAAGTAGGTGCCAAAGCGGAATATGATCTTGGAGTTGAAAACTCATTTAGAGCTTATAAGTTACCAGTCACAGGTGCAGCGGTATTGACTGGAGCTGGTGGTGCATATGAATTTGCACCGGGACTACCAACAGAACAAGCTGTAAGGCAAGTAATTGTTCAAAAATGGGCTGCATTAGCGAATTTGAACAATATTGAAGCTTATATTGAGGCTACAAGAACAAAATTCCCTGAGGTAGTGCCTTTTGGAACACAAGACTATTCAATAGGAAATAGAATACCATCCCGTACTTCTATATTGACTGGTACTACTATTCCTAGTATCTTATTCTATCCACAAAACGAAGTAGACAGAAATACGAGTATAAAACAAAGAACATCGATTACTCAAAAGGTATGGTGGGATCAAAAAAATTAATATAATACTTTAAGTATATGAAAAATTTAAAAATATTTAAAATACTTGGAATTTCCGCATTAGTACTAGCAATATCATCTTGCAGTCTAGAGCCGGTAATAGATTCTAAAGTAACGAACTATCCGATTATGACTTTAAATGGAGATGAAACTGTTTTTGTTGAGCTTGGAAGCACTTACAATGACCCAGGTGTTATTGCTACAGAAAATGGGACTCCTATCACTTACACATCTACAGCTACAGGAAAATACCGTTTTGGTAAAACATTAGATACTAATATCGCTGATCAGTATGTTCAAACATATACAGCAGTTAATAAAGACGGTTTCGCAAATACCATTAGTAGAACTGTAATTGTATATAAAAATGGCGACTTGGTAAACAGTATTGAAGGGATTTACGTATCAACAACAAGAAGAAATGGATCATTATTACCTGCTTCTCAAGGAAGTTCAGTTGGTATGGAATACGTTTATATCTGGAAAAACAGCAATGGTACTTATCAAATATCAGATGCATTTGGTGGATGGTATGAGTTGGGTCGAAATATTGTAGATTCAAACACTCCTGGAGGAACAATTACTGGGAATATTCCAACCAATACTTTTACTTTCCCAGGAAATCCATTAACTAATACATATTTTAAAGGAGTTGCAAATTTATCAGCATTAACAGCTGATCCAGCCACTAAAACAGTGGTAGTAACTTGTGATTGGGACTCTGCTCCTCCTGTTACAAAATATAAATTTGTATCTACATTAACTCAATTTCAACCTTAAATTGTAAAAAAAATGAAAATAAAAAATAATATAAACAAAACTCTTTTCGGGATTTTTACGATAACACTTTTAGCTTCTTGTGACAATAGCGGCTACGATGATTACAAACCAGAATTAACACCATCAGTCGAGATGAATGGTGAATGGTACATCGACATTAGTGACGCCAATGGTTTACAAGTTGAGCATGCGAAACATATTACCTATGATTCCAATCTTGGTAATAATACCATGTATATAAACGACAATAAAACAGGCTGGTATGTAAAAGGTAAAGTTACGGTTGACACTAAAAACTTAACTTTTAGTACTACTAACGAACCTAACTTAATTGATTCAGGTACTTTTACAATTACTGAAGGAAAAATTCTGAAAGGTGCTGCACATTCAAAAGCAGGCAATGTTACAGATAGTATTTACTTCAAAGGTGAGTTTAGCTATGACCCAGGACATATTCTTACATTTTCAGGTCATAAAAGAACTGGATTTTTAGAAGATAACTATTAATGTAGCTCTAATCATTAAATGAAACCACCCCATTCATTTGGGGTGGTTTTTTTTTATATAAACATTATACCTATATTTGCCTCATGGAAAAAGAACATCAAATATTTGGAATCAGAGCCATAATAGAGGCAATTCAGGC
>Ga0307414_10001388_pt1 | contig 12548 bp, 14 predicted proteins | sample DK1Ometagenome_FD_203804 | JGI IMG/M metagenome (GOLD analysis project Ga0307414, IMG submission 203804) | Maize rhizosphere microbial communities from greenhouse at UC Davis, California, United States - DK15-O-3 | ecosystem: Host-associated > Plants > Roots > Rhizosphere > Soil | place: USA...
TTCACAAACTCCCACAAGGTGAAGCTTTTGATGAGGTGGGCAATGGTACTCATGAATACCTCGTCAGCATCAGATAGCCGGAGATCAGGAAGATCCAGATCAGCGAAATCGGCAGGAAGACTTTCCAGCCCAGCCGCATCAGCTGGTCATAACGGTAGCGCGGGACGGTCGCCTTGACCCAGCTGAAGACGAAGAAGAAGAACAGGATCTTCGCGAACAGCCAGATGACGCCCGGAACGGCATAGAGCGGCGCCCAGTCGATCGGGGGCAGCCAGCCGCCCCAGAAGAGCACGGCATTGAGCGTGCACATCAACAGGACGTTGGCATATTCGCCGAGCCAGAAGAGCGCGAAGGCCATCGACGAATATTCGGTCTGATAGCCTGCGACGAGTTCGCTTTCCGCCTCGGTCAGATCGAACGGTGCGCGCGCGGTTTCGGCGAGCGACGAGATCAGAAACATCACCGCGAGCGGGAAGAGCAGCAGGTTGAAGCCGAAGGCGTTGACGACGCCGAGCCCGTGGCCCTGCTGCGCTTTGACGATCTCGTTCATGTTGAAGCTGTCGGCGAACAGTACCACACCGACCAGGATGAACCCGATCGAGACTTCATAGCTGATCATCTGCGCCGAAGCGCGCATCGCCGAGAAGAAGGGATATTTGGAGTTCGACGCCCAGCCCGACAGGATTACGCCATACACCCCGAGCGACGAGATCGCGAGAATGTAGAGCAACCCGACGTTGATGTCGGCCAGCACCGCGCCCGAATTGAACGGGATCACCGCCCATGCGAGCAGCGCGACGGTGAAGGTGATGATCGGCGCGATCAGGAACAGGCCCCGGTTCGCGCCCGACGGGACGATCGTTTCCTGCAGAAAGACCTTCAGACCGTCGGCGAACGACTGCAGCAGGCCGAAGGGACCAACGACGTTCGGACCACGGCGCAGCGCGATCGCCGCCCAGATCTTGCGGTCGGCATAAATAATCATCGCCACGCTGAGCATCAGCGGCAGCGCGATCAGCAGGATGCCTGCGACCGTCGCGACGCCCCACGCCCATTCATAGGACATGCCAAGGCTCTGGAAAAATTCGGTCATTTCCCTGCCCCGTCCTGGTTGCGCCAATTGTTATGCGGACCGGGCTTGTCCGATTTGCGCGGATTGAAGCCGCGCCAGACCGAATAGCCCATTCCGGCCAGCAACAGGCTGGCGATTGCATGCACCGGGGTCATTCCGCGGCCTCCGCATAGTCGGCGCCATGGAGGATTTCATCCGAGCAGCGCTGCATCGTCGGCGACGCGCGGCAAATGGCGTTGGTGAGATAGAAATCCTTGATCGGCGACGGAATTTCGCGCGCCTCGGGCTTGGCGGGGAGCTTCGGCGGCGCCCAGCCATAATCGGCGAGCCCTTCGACGCCCAAGGCAGGCACCGCAGCGATCATCGCCGCGCGGCACGCATCGAAGCTGTCGAAGCCGACCGACACGCCCAGCGTATCGGCAAGCGCACGGAAAATGCTCCAGTCCTCGCGCGCGTCACCCGGTGCGAACACCGCCTTGTCGCTGCGCTGGACCCGGCCTTCGGTATTGACCGTCGTGAAGTCCTTTTCGGTCCATGCCGCGGCCGGCAGGATGACGTCGGCGGCATGCGCGCCCTTGTCGCCATGATGGCCAACATAGACCTTCAGCGTGTCGGCGAAGTTGGTGAAATCAACCTCGTCGGCGCCGAGGAAGAAGGCGAGCTTGGGCTTCGCCGCAACCACATCCTTGATCCCGCCCGGCAAGCCATAGCCCAGCATCAGCGCACCCATGCGCGCGGCCGAGAAATGGACGACGTTGAAGCCGTTCCAGCCATCCTTGATCGCGCCGACCGACTTGGCGAGGTCGAGGGCCGCGCCATGGACGCCGGGGACCGACAAGGCGCCGCCGCCAAACACCAGCATCGGCCGCTCGGCACCCTTGAGCGCGTCGAGCGCCCCCTTGGGCAGCTTGGCGACCAGCGAGGCATCATTGCCCAGCCATTCGACCTTGTAGGTCAGGTCGGTTTCAGCGCCGATCCCGTAAACCTTCGCGCCCTTCTTCCACGCCGCCTTGCGGACGCGCGTGTTGATGAGCGGCGCTTCCCAGCGCAGGTTCGTGCCGACGAGCAGGATCACGTCGGCATTTTCAGCCTCGGCGATCGTCGTGTTGAAATTGACCGCCGACAGGCTGGTGACATCATAGTCGAGCCCGGTCTGACGCCCTTCGAGCAGATTTCCGCCGAGCGCATTCACCAGCGCCTTGGCGGCGAACATCGTTTCGCAATCGGCCATATCGCCTGCAATCGCGGCGACCGACGAACCGGCGTTCGCGGCCTTGATCGCCTCGAACGCTTCGGCCCAGCTGGCTTCGACCAGCTGGCCTTCGCGGCGCACATAGGGCTTGTCGAGGCGGCGACGGATCAGGCCGTCGACATGGTGGCGCGTCTTGTCGCTCGCCCATTCCTCGTTCACATCGTCGTTGACCCGCGGCAGCACGCGCAGGACCTGACGGCCGCGCGCATCGATGCGGACGTTGGTGCCGACGGCGTCCATCATGTCGATGCCGAGCGTCTTGGTGAGCTCCCACGGACGCGCTTCGAACGCATAAGGCTTCGACGTCAGCGCGCCGACTGGGCACAGGTCGATCACATTGCCCGACAGCTCGCTCGCGACGGCGCGTTCGAGGTACGAAGTGATCTGCATATTCTCGCCGCGACCGATCGCGCCGATATCCTCAACGCCCGCGACTTCCTCCGCAAAGCGGACGCAGCGCGTGCACTGGATGCAGCGGGTCATCACCGTCTTGACGATGGGGCCCATATATTTTTCGGTGACCGCGCGCTTATTCTCGTCATAGCGCGTCGCGCCGCGACCATAAGCGACCGACTGGTCCTGCAAATCGCATTCGCCGCCCTGATCGCAGATCGGGCAGTCGAGCGGGTGGTTGATGAGCAGAAACTCCATCACCCCTTCGCGGGCCTTTTTGACCATCGGGCTGTCGGTCTTGATCACCTGCCCCTCGGCGGTCGGCAGCGCGCACGAAGCCTGCGGCTTCGGCGGTCCCGGCGACACTTCGACAAGGCACATGCGGCAATTGCCGGCGATGCTCAGGCGTTCATGATAGCAGAAGCGCGGAATTTCCTTCCCCGCCAGCTCGCACGCCTGCAGGACGGTCGCGCCCTGCGGGACGTCCAGTTCTACGCCATCTACGGTAACTTTAGGCATTATTCGGCTGCCTCCAGAGCGCCACCATTCTCGCGAATGCGGCGTTCGATCTCGGGACGGAAATGCTTGATCAGGCCCTGAATCGGCCACGCGGCGGCATCGCCGAGCGCGCAGATGGTGTGGCCTTCGACCTGCTTCGTCACGTCAAACAAAGTGTCGATCTCGCTGACGTCGGCATCGCCGGTGCGCAGCCGCTCCATCACGCGCCACATCCAGCCGGTGCCTTCGCGGCACGGGGTGCACTGGCCGCAGCTTTCATGCTTGTAGAAATAGCTGATCCGGCTGATCGCCTGAACGACGTCGGTCGACTTGTCCATGACGATCGCGGCAGCGGTGCCCAGCCCCGATCCGACGGCTTTCAGCCCGTCGAAATCCATCGGGCAGTCCATAATTTCGGCGGCCGGAACAAGCGGAACCGACGAACCGCCGGGGATGACGGCGAGGAGATTGTCCCAGCCGCCGCGAATGCCGCCGCAATGCTTGTCGATCAGCTCGCGGAAAGTGATGCTCATCTCTTCCTCGACGACGCACGGCGTGTTCACATGGCCGCTGATCTGGAAGAGCTTGGTGCCCTTGTTATTCTCACGCCCGAAACTGGAGAACCACGTCGCGCCGCGCCGCAGGATCGTCGGAACGACCGCGATGCTTTCGACATTGTTGACCGTCGTCGGGCAGCCATAAAGGCCCGCACCTGCCGGGAACGGCGGCTTCAGGCGCGGCTGGCCCTTTTTGCCTTCGAGGCTTTCGATCATCGCGGTTTCTTCGCCGCAGATGTATGCGCCGGCGCCGCGATGGACGAAGACGTCGAAGTCATAGCCCGACTTGGCGGCATTTTTGCCGAGCAGGCCGGCGTCATAGGCCTCCTGCACCGCAGCAAACAGCGTCTCCGCCTCGCGGATAAATTCGCCGCGGATATAGATGTACGCGGCGCGCGCGCGCATCGCGAAACCGGCGATCAACGCGCCCTCGATCAGCTTGTGCGGATCGTGACGGATGATTTCGCGGTCCTTGCACGAACCCGGCTCGGATTCATCGGCGTTGATGACGAGGAAGCTCGGGCGATCGGCGCGCGGCTCCTTCGGCATGAACGACCATTTCAGGCCGGTCGGGAAACCCGCACCGCCGCGGCCGCGCAGACCCGACGCCTTGATCTCTTCGATGATCGCGTCCTGGCCGCGCTGAATCAGCGCCTTGGTATTGTCCCAGTCGCCACGCGCCTGCGCGGACTTCAGGTTCCACGGCTGATAGCCATAGAGGTTGGTGAAGATGCGGTCCTTATCGGCGAGCATCGCTTACCACTCCTTCCGATAGTCGTGGTTGGCCGACACCATATCCTTCAGCGACGTCGGGCCGCCTTCGGGATCGCTCGTCAGGCGCTTCGGATTCTGCGTACCGGTCTTGGGCTGCTCGCCCGCCGCCAGCGCTTCGAGAATGCGCGTCATGCTGTCATAATCGAGATCTTCGAAATTATCGTCGTTGATCTGGACCATCGGCGCGTTGGTGCAGGTGCCCATGCATTCGACCTCGGTCAGCGTGAACAGCCCGTCGGGCGTGGTCTTGCCCTTGGTCATGCCGCGATTCTTGCACGCCGCCATGACATCGTCGGACCCGCGCAGCAGGCACGGCGTCGTGCCGCACACCTGCACATGATAGCGGCCGACCGGCACGAGATTGTACATGGTGTAAAAGGTCACGACCTCATAGGCGCGCATGAACGGCATATCGAGTTCGGCCGCGACATATTCGATCACCGGCACGGGCAACCAGCCCTGCGTCTGCGTTTCTGCACCGACCTGACGCTGTGCGAGATCGAGTAACGGCATCACCGCCGAACGCTGACGCCCCGCAGGATAGCGCGCGATGATCGTCTTTGCCTTTTCGGCATTTTCAGCCGTCCATGCAAAGGCGCCCCAGCGGGCACGGGTTTCGGCTTCATCGGGAATTTGGGGTGCGTCAGCCACGGACCAGACCTCGTTCAATATATCGTCCGACATACAGGCCGAGCGTCGCCGCAACGGCCGTAGAGACGATTTCCTTTATCGGCGCTTCGCCATGAAAGGCGGCGAGATAGGCCGCAACAGCAGCCCCGAATCCCGCGAGAGCGAGCGCCAGAATTGCAAGCTCGCGCAGCATCACCGGTCGCACTCCCCGAACACGACGTCGATCGCGCCGATGATCGCGGTGGTGTCGGCGAGCATATGCCCCTTCGACATCATTTCCATCGCCTGCAGATGGCTGAAGGCGGTCGGACGGATTTTGCAGCGATACGGCTTGTTGGTGCCGTCGCTGACCAGATAGACGCCGAATTCGCCCTTCGGGCTTTCGGTCGCGACATAGACTTCGCCCGCCGGGACGTGGAAGCCCTCGGTGTACAGCTTGAAGTGATGGATCAGCGATTCCATCGACTGCTTCATCTCGCCGCGCTTCGGCGGGACGACCTTGCGGTCGAGGCTGGCGACGGGGCCGGTCGGCATCTCATTGATGCACTGCCGGATGATGCGCGCCGACTGATAGACTTCCTCGACACGGACCATGAAGCGATCATAGCAATCGCCGCGGGTGCCGACGGGAATGTCGAATTCCATCTTGGCATAGGCGTCATAGGGCTGCGACTTGCGCAAATCCCATGCGATGCCCGATCCGCGGATCAGCGGGCCGGAGAAGCCCCACGCCAGCGCATCTTCCTTGCTCACCGTCGCAATATCGACGTTGCGCTGTTTGAAGATGCGGTTGTCGATGACCAGGCTCATCGCGTCGCCGAACAGCTTCGGCAGGCGCTTGTCGACCCATTCGCCGATGTCATAGAGCAATTTCTCGGGAACATCCTGATGGACGCCGCCCGGACGGAAATATGCGCTGTGCATGCGCGCGCCCGAAGCGCGCTCGAAGAAGTTCAGGCAATCCTCGCGCAGTTCGAACACCCACAGGTTCGGGGTCATCGCGCCGACGTCCATGACGTGCGACCCGATGTTGAGCATGTGGTTGCAGATGCGCGTCAGCTCGGCGAACAGCACGCGCAGATACTGGCCGCGCTCCGGAACTTCGAGGTCGAGCAATTTCTCGATGGCGAGCACATAGCTATGCTCCATGCCGAGCGGCGAGCAATAGTCGAGCCGGTCGAAATAGGGCAAAGCCTGCAAATAGGTCTTGTACTCGATCAGTTTCTCGGTGCCGCGATGGAGCAGCCCCACGTGCGGATCGACGCGCTCGATGATTTCGCCATCGAGTTCCAGCACCAGACGCAGCACGCCGTGCGCCGCCGGATGCTGCGGACCGAAGTTGATCGTGTAGTTGGTGACGGCCTGATCGCCCGCGGTATCGGCGGTATCGACCGGATAGCCTTCGAACATGTCGCCGCCATAATGTTTGACGTTCGGAGCGTCGGTCATGCCTTATCTCCCTTGGGCTTGCGCGGCGCGCGCGGCTTGGCAGCGGCTTTCGCCTTTGCGCCATCGTCGCTGGGCTTCGCTGCGGCCTTGTTCGCCTTTGCGCCCGCACCCGTTTGCGCGGTGCTTTCGGTGGTCTTGGGTGTCGGCGGCGGCGAAGCCTTCGCCTTATCGTCGGACGCCTTGACCTGCGCGGCGGTCATCGAGGTCGGAGCCCCCTTCCCCGGCGCTTCGCCCGTTCCGCCAGCCTTTTCGTCGCCGGGCAGCACATAGTCCGCACCTTCCCACGGCGACATAAAGTCGAAGTTGCGGAAATCCTGCGCGAGACGGACGGGTTCGTAAACGACGCGCTTGTCTTCTTCGCTGTAACGCAGCTCGGTATAGCCGGTCAGCGGGAAATCCTTGCGCTGCGGATGCCCCTGAAAACCATAGTCGGTCAGGATACGGCGCAAATCGGGATTGCCCGCGAACAGCACGCCATACATGTCGAACACTTCGCGTTCGAGCCAGCCTGCGACGGGCCAGACCGGAACGATGCTCGGCACCGGAGTCGCCTCGTCGGTGCAGACGCGGACGCGCAACCGATGGTTCTTGGTAACGCTGAGCAGATGGTAGACGACCTCGAATCGCTCGGCGCGGTCGGGATAATCGACTCCGGCGATTTCCATCAGCTGCTGATATTCCAGCTTGTCGCGCAGCGCGACCATCACACCTGCGACCGCTTCGCGGTCGACGGTGATGCTGTCTTCATCGGCAGCAAAAACATGGACGAGCAGGTCCGCGCCAAGCGCAGCCTTGATCGCGTCGCCAAGCCCCGAACGGGGTGCGACGAGGGGAGCATTATGGGCCATCAGCGTTCGATCGTCCCGGTGCGGCGAATCTTTCGCTGCAACTGCATCACGCCATAGAGCAGCGCCTCTGCGGTCGGCGGGCATCCGGGGACATAAATGTCGACAGGCACGATACGGTCGCAGCCGCGAACGACGCTGTAGCTATAGTGATAATAGCCACCGCCATTGGCGCAGCTGCCCATCGAGATGACATATTTCGGGTTCGACATCTGGTCGTACACGCGGCGCAGCGCCGGAGCCATCTTGTTGCACAGCGTGCCGGCGACGATCATCACGTCCGACTGGCGAGGCGATGCGCGCGGTGCAGCGCCGAAACGCTCCATGTCATAGCGCGGCATGTTGACGTGGATCATCTCGACCGCGCAGCAGGCAAGGCCAAAGGTCATCCACCACAGCGAGCCGGTGCGCGCCCAGTTGAACAGATCCTCGGTCGAGGTGACGAGAAAGCCCTTGTCGCCGACTTCGCTGTTGAGGTCGTCGAAAAAGCCAGCGTCGGGGTTCGTCCCCGGCGCCACGGGCATGAATCCGGGGTTGGTCCCCGGGGCCACCGGCATCTGGCCGGGCATCAAGATGCTCGAATTGCTCATTCCCAATCCAAAGCCCCTTTCTTCCAGGCATAGACAAGGCCGATCGAAAGCTCGGCGAGGAAAATCATCATCGTGGCCCAACCGGCCCAGCCGATATTCTCGAGGCTGACCGCCCACGGGAACAGATAGGCCGCTTCAAGATCGAAGATGATGAAGAGGATGGCGACAAGATAGAAGCGGACGTCGAATTGGCTGCGCGCGTCCTCGAAGGCCGGGAAGCCGCATTCATATTCGGTCAGCTTCGCGGGATCAGGCTGGTGCGCGCCGGTCAGCCTCGCGACGCCCATCGGCAAGAAGACGAAGGCAGCGGACAGACCGAGCGCGATCGCAAGAAAGATCAGGATCGGCAGATATTGCGTCAGATCGACCATGGGGGGCTCGCAGTTCAGTTGTTCATAATTGGGGTGTCTCGGCACCCTTGTTGCGGGCGCTTTAGGCCAGCGAGCCGCGCCTCGCAAGCATATCGGGCAGGAAATTTCGGCCTCCGATGGCCAAAAGCTGGTGACAGGCCCCAAGCCTGTGATACGCGGGCCAAAGTGGGTCGGTTCGCTGCGCATTGTTGGCGCCGCTTCGAATTGAGGAGTTTCCATGAAATCATATATTTCTCGCGCTGCTTTCGCACTGGGTGCGGCCGCCATTTTTGCGGCAACGCCGGCGCAGGCCGAACTGGTCAACGCCAAGAACCCGGCGAAAATCAAAGAGATCGTCGAGTCGCAGGGCTGGCCCGCGACCCTGATCTCCAAGGCGGGCGACGATCCCTATATCGAAAGCAACCGCAACGGCCTGAAATTCCTCGTCCTGTTCATGAACTGCGAGGACAATAAGGACTGCAAGACGCTGCAATATTATATGGGATTCAGCGACGCGAAGGACGTCACGATCGAAAAGCTGAACTCGTGGAACAAGGACAAGCGCTTCGCGCGCGCCTATCGCGACGATGCAGGTGATCCGGTTCTCGAAATGGACGTCGATCTCGACTTCGCGGGCATCCCGCGTGAAAATGTCGGCGAAACGCTCAACACCTGGGCTTCGCTGATGGACAGCTATCGCGAATATGTCTTCGGAAAAGAAGACGAATAAGAACGGACGCCCCTCCCTCGTCGAGGGAGGGGCCCGCCGTCAGGCGTTGCGCAGCGCGCCCGCCACCAATTTCTGCAACTTGCTATGCACCGCGGCACTGCCGGCAATATATTCGCTGCGCTCGATCGCGCGGTCGCCGCCACGATAATCGCTGACGAAGCCACCGGCCTCACGCACAAGCAGCATGCCTGCAGCGACATCCCAGACCTGAAGATCGCTTTCCCAGAAACCGTCGTAGCGGCCTGCCGCGACCCATGCGAGGTCGAGGCTGGCCGCACCGAAACGGCGAATACCGGCGACTTCGGGGGCAATGGCACCGAAAATCCGGCTCCACTGGCCCATATTGCCATGCCCCATATACGGGATCCCGGTCGATATCAGGCATTCGTTGAGATGGCGGCGCGATGCGACGCGAAGGCGACGGTCGTGAAGCCACGCGCCGCGGCCACGCTCGGCCCAATAGCTTTCATCGGTGACGGGCTGATACACGAGCGCTGCGGTGACATCGCCCCAGCCGCCACCGGGCTTCGGTTCCTGCACCGCGATCGAGATTGCAAAATGCGGAATGGCGTGAAGGAAGTTCGAGGTGCCGTCGAGGGGATCGATGATGAAGCGCGGCTTACCCGGATCACCTTCGATCTCGCCGGCCTCTTCCATCAGGAAGCCCCAACCGGGACGCGCGTAGCTGAGTTCGTCATAAAGCGTGCGCTCGGCCGCCTGATCAGCCTTGGACACGAAATCGGCGGGCCCCTTTTGCGAGACCTGCAGATGCTCGATTTCGCCGAAGTCACGGCGGAGCTTGGTGCCCGCCTTGCGCGCTGCGCGTTCCATGACGGTGATGATGCCGGATATGGCCATGATCAATCCACTAGTTTGAGGTTATATGTATAGAAATCGGCTTCGCGCTGCCAGCCGCCAGCTTCATAGACGTGCTGCGCGCGTATGTTGCCTGTCTGCGTCGACAGGGTCAGCCTGACGGCGCCCTGCCCCCGTGCATAGTCGGCCGCTGCGTCGATCAGGCCCTTACCGACCCTGCTGCCGCGTGCGTCGGCCGCGACATAGAGGTCGTTCAGAACATAGATCGGTGCCATGCCGACCGAAGTGAAGCTCGGGAACAATTGGGTAAAGCCAACTGCCCGATCATTCAGCTTGGCGAGCAGGATGACCGAATCGTTCCGGGTCAGGCGAGCCTCGATGAAGCCCGCACTGCCCGTCGGATCGGGCTGGCGTCCGTAAAATTGCCGGTACAGGTCGAAAAGCGGCGCGACGCTTTCAAGATCGCTCAGCGTTGCCCTTCGTATGTCCGGCGCATCGGTCACGGATTATTCCGCGCGACGGACATATTCGCGGTCATAGACATGCACGACGATGCGAGTGCCGCTGGTGATGTGCGGCGGGACCATCACGCGCACGCCATTGTCGAGGATCGCGGGCTTGTACGACGACGAGGCCGTCTGCCCCTTCACCACCGCGTCGGCCTCGACGATCGTCGCTTCGATCGTTTCGGGCAGTTCGACCGAAATCGGGCGCTCTTCCCAAAGCTCGAGCACGACGTCCATGCCGTCCTGCAGGAATTCATGCGCTTCGCCGACGACGTCCTTGGAGATGTTGATCTGTTCGAACGTGTCCTTGTCCATGAACACCAGGTCATCGCCCTCGGCGTAAAGGAACTGGAAATCCTTGGTGTCGAGACGGATCTTTTCAACCGTATCGGCGCTGCGGAAACGGTTGTTGAGCTTGCGCCCGTCGATCAGGTTCTTGGCTTCGACCTGCATATAGGCACCGCCCTTGCCCGGCTGGGTGTGCTGGATCTTGGTGACCTTCCAGATCCCCTTTTCAAATTCGATAATATTGCCGGGACGGATTTCAACGCCGGTGATTTTCATCGCGCACACTCACAGTTCAAGGATGGAAAGAGCAAAGCAGCGCCCCACCGGGCACAGCTATCAGGTGCGCGCCTTTAACCGCGCAAGGGCCGAAGGGCAAGATGCCGCATCACGGCGTCGCCACGACCATGGCGCGCGTGCGGCGATAGCTGTGCCAGACGAGGCCGACGAACAACAGCAATCCGACCCACGGCGCATAGGGCGCATAGCCGTCGCCGACGACCGCGAGCGGAGTATCGCTGCCGCTGCCCGCGACGATCCCGGCATAAAGAACGCCGAACAGGCTTTCGCCGACGATCATCCCGGTCGCGGTGAGCACGCCCATGCGGTGCGCGAAGCCAGCATTCGGCCGCCTCGACGCCCAGCGGTCATAAAACCAGCCGCCAACCGCGCCGATGATGACGGGCAGGATCACCGACATCGGCAGATAAATGCCGATCCCGATGGCGAGCGGCGGCAGTCGCAGCTTGCCGGAGCGGCCGAGCAATTCGTCGACAATGATGAAACCGACACCGGCAAGCGCACCATATCCCAGCATCGTCCAGTTGAGATTGCCGCCGAGTACGCCCTGCGCGAGCGACGAGATCAGCCCCGCCTGCGGCGCCGCAAGTGCATTCGGTCCGGCGCCCGGTGCACCGACAAAACCCAATGTCTCGTTGAGGACGTTGAGGACCGGCGGCACGACGAGCGAGCCGAAGATAACGCCTATGATCAGCGCGACCTGCTGCTTCCACGGCGTCGCGCCAACCAGCTGGCCAGTCTTCAAATCCTGGAGATTGTCGTTGGAGATCGTCGCGATGCCGAACACGAGTCCCGTGACGATCAGCGCATAGGCGACCATCGCGTTAATCTCTTCCTCGCCCCCCGCACGGCCGAGCAGGCCGAGAAGCAGGAGTGAAGAGGCGATGATCGCGAGAATGCCGATCCCCGATACCGGCGAATTCGATGCACCGATCAGGCCCGCCATATAGCCGGTGACCGAGGCGATCATCAGCCCGACGACGATGATGAACAGGATCGCACCCGCGATCAGAGTCATCGACGACCCTGCAAGCGGTCCGCCAGCAAGCACCGACCAGAGCAGCCAGCCGATCGGCAGCATCAGCGCCACCGATCCCCCGAACACCCATGCGATCGGCATATCCTGTTCCTCGATCGCCAGCGCATGGCCGCCCTGCCGCGCGCGCGATGCCGCCATCGCCGAGCGGATACCGCCCAGCACCGGCCCCGCGATCTTCATCAAGGTCCAGATGGCCGCAATCGCGATGACGCCCGCGCCAAAGAAGCGCACATCGGCGCGAAACACTGTGTTCGCCAGCGTCTCGGGATCACCCACCCCGCCCTGGGTCAGGATCGGCAGCAGCACCCACCAGCCGGTGATGAGACCGACAAGCTGCGCCATGCCGACCGACAGGCCGACCAGATGACCGACGCCGAACAGAGCAAAGGCAAGCCCGCCCGCAACGCCCGTCGCGCCGGTACCGACCGCAAACCAGCGCGCGACTTCGGCGCCCGCAAGCTT
>Ga0307414_10001390_pt1 | contig 12536 bp, 9 predicted proteins | sample DK1Ometagenome_FD_203804 | JGI IMG/M metagenome (GOLD analysis project Ga0307414, IMG submission 203804) | Maize rhizosphere microbial communities from greenhouse at UC Davis, California, United States - DK15-O-3 | ecosystem: Host-associated > Plants > Roots > Rhizosphere > Soil | place: USA...
TCCGTGCCGCCCGGCTGTTGCGGTTGGATATTGCGGGCATTGACCTGATTATGCCGGATATCAGCCGATCCTGGCGTGAGGTTGGCGGCGCAATCTGCGAGGTGAATGCGCAGCCGCAATTTTCGGCCAGCGCGCCTGCCGCGCCATTTCATGCTGTGGCGGGATTGTTCGCAGGTGATGGCCGCATTCCGGTGATCGTCATGCTTGGCGCGGACGGGTTCGTTGCTGCCGAGCTGATGCTGGAGGCCTTCCGCGCGCAGGATCTGAAGCTGGGGCTTGCGCTTCCGCAGCATCTTTCTGTTGATGGCTGCGTGCTGGCTCAACCGGCAGGCGGGGCGTTCGCCGCCATGCAGGCGCTGTTGCGCGACCCGGGTGTCGACGCGCTGGTCGCATTGGTCGATGATGAGAGCTGGCTGGCAACCGGCGCTCCGGTCGATAGCGTCGATCTGCTGTTGTGCGCCCCCAACGCCAGCCCCAGAATGAAGAGCCTGCTCACGCCCATGAGCCGGATCGAGGCAAGAGCGGTGGGCGAGGGGCAGTTGGCCTCGCGTGCCGGGGCCGGCGCGCTCGCGGCAGACGTCGCGAAGCTGCGGGACTGGCATGATCGTCGCAAGTTGCCGGTGGATCGCGTGGCGTCCGCCGCTTTGTCTGCATCGCCCTATTGCCGCACCGAGCCTGCGATGCGGGGAAGCATTGGCCTGTGTATGATCGCGAAGGACGAGGCAGCGATTATCCGCGAGAGCCTGGATAGCGTGCGCGGGCTGGTTGATTTCGTCCTGGTCGAAGATACCGGCTCGACCGACGGCACGCAGCAGGTGGTGCGGGACTGGCTGATGGAAAATGGTACCGAGGGCGACGTGATTGAAACGCCGTGGCGCGACTTTGCCTGGAACCGGACGCTCGCGCTCGCCCATTTGCGTGCGCGCCATGAGATTGATTATGCGCTCATCCTTGATGCTGACGATGTGCTGATGCGTGACAAGGGTTTTGACGCCGAGCAGTTCAAGGCTCGGTTGAGCGCCGATATATATGAGCTTGATATAGCGTATGGCGGTCTGCGCTTTTCCCGGCCCCAGCTTTTGCGTAATGCAAAGGCGTTCGGCTATCGCGGTGTTCTGCACGAATATGTCGAGCCGCCAGCGGGCAGTAGCACGCGGCTCAAAGCGCAGGGCTTGCACATTCAGGCCCACTCACGCGGTGCGCGCAGCCGTAACGCGCAAAAATATCAGGATGACGCAGCGCTGCTGGAAAAGACGTTGGAGCTGGAATGCGATCCCAAGCTGCGGTCGCGCTACCTCTTCTACCTCGCGCAAAGCTATGAGGATGCGCGTGCGTTTCCACAGGCGCTGGAGCGCTATCGCGAGCGGGCGGGCATGGCGTTCTGGTCGGACGAGAGGTTCGTCGCGGCCTATCGGGCGGCCCGCATTCAGGCGCATCTCGGGCATCCAGCCCAGCAAATCGAGGCGGCGTTCCGCGAGGCAATCCGCATCGCGCCGCACCGCAAGGAGGCCTATCATGGTCTGGCGCGCCATCTCCGCATGGCGAAGCGCTTTGATGAAGCCTTTGCAACTGCGAGGGATGGCCTGATTGCCAGCCAGAAAGCCGCGCCGGAGGGCTTGTTCGTCGAAAAGCGAATTTGCGCGCATGGCCTGCTGGAGGAAGCTGCGCTGAGCGCCAATCTGGCGGGCCACCATCGCGAATGCACCCAATATTGCGCGTCCATATTAGCGTTGGACGACCTGCCAGATCAGGTGCGAAACGGGATATCCAGCCTCAGCGCCCGCGCCCGAAATCACATGGCCGCGCAAGTCGAACCATCCGTTCAGCGTCTGGCCGCAGTTAAGGCGCGCGGCACACAGTTTCATGAAATCAGGAGTCAGGGATGAGACCGCCAGCACGATTGTCGCGCGTGAATTTGCGTGCTTCGCGGGGCAGGGGAATGCCATCGATGCGTGAAGAGGCGGTGCCCGCTGCCGTAAAGCTTCAGGATGTCGATCGGCTGCTCGGCTTGATCGAGGAAGCCGTGGGCGCGCTGCGCAGCTTACTGCGCGATGAGGATGTGGGACAGGTTGCGCAAGCTCCCGCGCAGCCCGTGTTTGAACCTGCTCCAAAGATCATTGGCGGCGACATGGTCTATGCCGAAAATCTGGGGCATCTGGATTGGGATAGCGTGGTTCGTGGGCGCATTCGAGAGCGCTTTTCCGCCGTCGGGCAGGTGGGCGCAGGTGTGTTCCTGCGATTGCTGCGCACGCCGGGCGCCTTCGTTTCCGTGGATGATCTGGCGGAGGCCGCAGGCGTGAGGGCCAATTCCAATCGCGTGATCAAAGTCTATGTCTGCCGCCTGCGTCAGGCGCTTGCCGAGCATGGCTTGCCCAACGGGGCGATCGAGAAAGGACGTCGCAGCTATAGCCTGCAATCGGATGTTGTGCCGCGCATCACGACTTTGCTCACGCATGGCTGAATGCGGCGCGGGGTGGCCGGTTCGCGTGATGGGTCGGTCCGAGAATGGGGCCGCCCGCTATGCCTGATCATGCGCGCTTCTTCTGGCGACGGCTCGAAATGCTGGTGATGGCCGCAGCCTGCGGAACGTTGCTTGGCACGGGCCTGCTGGCGGGCGTCATCAGCTTTGGCAGCGGCGATCACGCTGCCATCCCCGCGGGCGATGCGTTGTCTGGCGCGGTGTTCGTTGAGGACCATGAGGGTGCCTACAGTGCGCGCGTTATTGTCGACGGCGTTCCGGTGCGCATGATTGTCGATACGAGCGCCGCTCAGAGCCGCCTTTCAATGCAGGATGCAAAGCGCTTATTCTTTTTGGCGCCGCACTCGGGCGCAGCGAGAGCCTCCTATACCGCTTCCAACGTGGATGTTGGAGGACATCGCCTGCACGGGATGACCCTTGAGATCAGCGCTACATCGCCCCGCTCGGTTATCGGTTTGGACTGGCTCACGCAGATGGGGCCAGTAATACTTGCCCCAGGGCCAAGCCCAGACTGACGCGTGCCGTGCCGACTGAACAGGCACGCTCATCCATCACCTGCTATGCGACATCAGCGTTGCTAATATGCAACATGATGAACGCCTTGGCGCGTCTAACGCCTTCCTGCCGCTCAGCTTTGGCGAAAACTGTTGAGATATCAACAGATCGTTGATAGCCAGTGTTCGTTGCTTTTTTAGAGGAACGATTCAAGCCGCTTTAAGCCGGTCAAATCGTCCCGATTTTGGCGTTTAACGCCATCATTCAAGCATTTGGTTTTCAGGAGAGGAGTTAGAGGCATGTCCCCATTCATCACTCGTTCGCGAGGCTCAAGCCTGAGCGCGCTGGCGCTCAGCCTTGCATTGATCGCAAGCCCTGCCTTTGCGCAGGATGCTCCGGTTGCACAGCCGCAGGGCGGTGCCCTTGATGACGAGGCAATCGTCGTCACCGGATCGCGCATCGCGCGCACGGGCTTCGATCAGCCAACGCCAGTCACCGTGCTGGGTGCAGACCAGATCGAGCGTCAGGCCGCGACGAACATCTCACAAGTTCTGAACGACCTCCCATCGTTCCGTGCGCAGTCAACACCTGCAACAAGCGCGATCTTCCTGAGCAACCTTGGTGCAGCAACGGCCGATCTTCGTGGTCTTGGTTCCAACCGCACACTGGTTCTGATCGATGGACGCCGCGTCGTTCCTGCGACCGTCTCGGGCGGTTCGTTCACGCCTGCCGGTGCAGTCGATCTCAACCTGGTGCCATCCTCACTCGTTCAGCGCGCTGACGTTGTGACCGGCGGCGCGTCTGCCGCTTATGGCTCGGACGCTGTGGCCGGTGTGGTCAACATCATCCTCGACACCAATCTGCAGGGACTCAAGGGGTCGGCGCAATATGGCATCACCCAGGCAGGCGACAATGAAGAGTATCAGCTCTCGCTCGCTGGCGGCACGAGCTTTGCCGATGGGCGCGGCCACATCATTGCTGGCGTGGAATATTCCGACAGCAAGGGCAGCGGCGACTGCTATTCGCGCGATTGGTGCTCGCAGTCTTACAACACGATCACCAACCCGTTTGTTGCTGGCTCCACCACGCAGCGCGTTGCCGCTGGTCAGGCCGCGACGATCATCGTGCCGAACGCGCGAACATCGACGTCCACGGTGAATGGCATCATCACCAGCACCTCAGTGAATGGCATCCCCACCAACACGGCGCTGCGTGGCACCGAGTTCAATCCTGATGGAACCACGTTTGCCCATAATTACGGCACTTACTATGGCACTGGTATTTTCCAGAGCGGCGGCGGTGACCCACGTCTCGCTTTCTACGAGAATTTCGCCATCTCCGCGCCAGTTCAGCGCATCAACGCCTTCTCGCACCTCAAATTTGAAGTGTCGGACAAGACCGAGTTCTTCCTCGAGGGAAGCTATGGTCGGGTAAAGGGCAACACGATTGGCGCGCAGCGTCGTGACCTTGGCAACATCGTTATCACGCGTGATAACGCCTTCCTGCCTGCCCCTGTTCTGGCGCGTATGGTCACAGCCGGTGTCACTTCGTTCAACATGGGCCGCATCTGGAACGATATCGGTCCGCAGACCGGTGAAGTCGAGCGCGAAACCTACCGCATCGTTGCAGGTGCAAACTTCGACATGTGGGACGACTGGACCCTCAACGCTTACTATCAATATGGTCGCACCAACTACTCGCAGATCGGCTATAACACCACGATCACTCCGCGCATGACACTCGCGCTGGATGCGGTGAACATTGGCGGAAACATCGTCTGCCGCAGCGCAGCTGCACGTGCTGCTGGCTGTCAGCCGCTCAATCCTTTCGGAGCTGGCAACACATCTCCTGCAGCCCGCGCCTACGTCACCGGCACGGCCACACAGGAAACACAGCTGACGCAGAATGTTCTGTCCATCTCTGGTCAGGGCACGCTGTTGCAGGGTTGGGCGGGACCAATCAAGATGGCAACTGGCGTTGAGTATCGTAAGGACATCGCACGCGGCACTGCCGATCCGATCTCGACGGCGCTGCAATTCTACACCAGCCCCGGCGCGCCGATCAGCGGCGATATTGACGTGATCGAAGCCTTTGGTGAGCTCGTAGTTCCTGTTTTCGAGGGCGCAGAGCTTAACGGTGCTGTGCGCCGCACCGATTATTCGAGCAGCGGCGTCGTGACGACCTGGAAGGTCGGTGCAGACTGGGCGGCAACCGATTGGCTGCGTCTGCGTGGTACACGCTCGCGGGACATTCGCGCTGCGAACATCTTTGAGCTCTTTGGTCCACTGCAGTCGTCGTTCCAGTCGGTCAATGATCCTCGTCCACGCAATCCAGCCATCCCGGCTCAGACGGAGTCCGGTGGTCAGGTGCTGACATCAGTGGTTCTTGGCGGCAATCCAACGCTTGCACCGGAAGTTGCAGATACATGGACGGTTGGCGCCGTATTCCAGCCCGATCTGGGTTCGGCTGGCCGTCTGCGGCTCTCGGTCGATTACTACAACATCAAGCTGAAGGGTGCGATTTCGACGCTCGGTGCTCAGGTTGTGGTGAACGATTGCGAGGCTGGGGTAACAGTTCGCTGCGCCGACATCACGCGTAACGCTGGTGGGTTGATCACGTCGATCCGCAACCTCAACCTCAACCTCGGCACGATCAACACCAGCGGCTGGGATATCGAGGCGCTCTACACCTTGCCAGTCGGTCTGTTCGGCGGCCAGATATCGCTCCGTGGTCTTGCGACCATCGTCGATGACCTCACGACCGAATCAGCCGGTGTTGCGGTTGATCGTGCAGGGATGAACGGTTCGCCAACGTCGCAGCCTTCCGGCGTGCCACGCTACACGATCAACGGCTATCTGTCCTTCAACTCGGATAAGGTGAGCGCGCAGGTTCAGGTGCGTCACATCTCGGGCGGCACGTACAATGCCTCGCTCATCGGTCCCGGTCAGGATGGCTACGACCCGATCCGGGCGAACAGCGTGAGCGATAACTATATCGCGCCATGGACCTATGTGAACATCAACGGCAGCGTCGCGGTGTGGAGCCGTGACGAGCAGAAGGTGGAAATCTTCGGCGTGATCAACAATCTGTTCGATAAGGATCCGCCAGTCGATGCACCGTCGAGCTTCGGCCCGACCAACAACGTTCTTTATGACGTGGTTGGCCGCACCTACCGCATCGGCGCGCGCTTCAAGTTCTGAGGCTGATTAAATGCCCGGCGGCCCAACCAGGTCGCCGGGCTTTTCTTTTTTGAATTTCAGGAGGATGCCGATGACTGGCGATGCTGGCTTCACGCTCATCATGCAGGATAGTGTCGACCCTACGACAGCATTCGGCAAACCGCCGCTTCCTCCGCGCGAGCATGTTCAGCTGACGCAGGATGGCCTCCTTATCGATCGCAATGTCGAAGTGACGATGCGCGATGGTATCCGCATTCTCGTGGATATTTATCGCCCTGCCGATGCGCCCGATGGCCCTCTGCCGATCCTGCTCGGCTGGAGCCCTTATGGCAAACATGGCCTGTCTGACTCGCTCTTCCCGCCGCACTCCGGTGTCGAGCCGGGCTGGATGTCCCCCTACACCGCGTTCGAGGCGCCCGATGCGGCCTGGTGGTGCGCGCGTGGCTATGCCGTGTGCAATGCTGACTCGCGCGGGATGTGGCTCAGCGAGGGCGATGTGCGCCACAATGGCCGGGGCGAGGGCGAGGATTGCTATGATCTGATCGAGTGGCTGGGCGTGCAGCCTTGGAGCAATGGCAAGGTCGGCATGTCCGGCGTATCCTATCTGGCCGCCGTTCAATATCTCGTTGGCGAATTGAAGCCGCCGCATCTCGCTGCGCTCAACCCGTGGGAAGGCTTCTCCGACTGGTATCGCGAGTTCGCTTATCATGGCGGCATTCGCGAGACGGGCTTTGTGCCGCGTGGCGCCAGCAATCTCCGCTTTGGCAAGCAGCGCTATGAGGACACGAACGCCAATGCGCTCGCGCATCCGCTTTACGATGAATATTGGGCGAGCAAGGAAACCGACCTTAGCGCCATCGATATTCCGGCGCTTGTCGTTGGTAGCTGGGCGGATCAGGCGCTGCACACGCGCGGCACCTTCGAGGCATTCCGTAAATTTTCCTCGGCTGATAAATGGCTGATCGGGCATGGCCGCAAGAAATGGGCGCATTATTACCAGCCTGAGAGCAAGGAACTGGCGCTGCTCTTCTTCGACCGCTTCCTGAAGGGCAAAGAGACGGCGATCAGCGAATGGCCCAAGGTGCAGATCGAGGTGCGGGAAAGCGCATCGAAATGGGAAATGCGTGGCGAGCAGGAATGGCCGCTGGCGCGCACGCAGTACCGCCCGCTCTATCTTGATGCGGCGAGCGGCACGCTATCGGCTGAACCAGTCCCCTCGCACGCGCAGGTCAGCTATGATCCGCTGGATGAAGCAGGCGAGGCGCGGTTCGATATCCGGTTCGATGAAGATACCGAACTCACCGGCTATATGAAGCTCAAGCTCTGGGTCGAGGCGCAGGGCGCGGACGATATGGACCTGTTCGTCGCGCTCCAGAAGCTGGATGCAGATGGCGCGCCGGTCGGTATGACCTTCTACGCCTTTTTCGAGAATGGCCCGGTGGCGCTGGGCTGGCTGCGCGCCAGCCACCGCGCCCTCGACATGGAGAAATCCAAGCCCTTCCAGCCAGTCCACCTCCACACCAAGGAGGAGATGCTGGAGCCGGGCGTGCCGGTTCCGGTCGAGATCGAGATCTGGCCATCCTCCACGCTGTTCCGCGCGGGCGAGCAATTGCGCGTGGTCGTGAAGGGCATGGATATTTATCGTGAAGGCCTGCCGATGCTGCCATTCGCGCGGCATGAAGAACTGCGCAATGCTGGTACGCACATCATCCACACGGGCGGCGACTATGACAGCCACCTGCTGGTGCCGGTGATTCCGGCAAAGTGAAGACATTCAGCGCGCGACCCACACGCGCGGCTGGCAAAAGAAGAAGGGCGCGGATCACATGGTCCGCGCCCTTCTTCCGATGTCTGCAACGAAAGGTCGTCGCTCAGTCGATCGTTTGCTTCACCGCATAATAGGTGAAGATGGAATGATCCGCCGGCTGCGAGCGGCGGCTGCCTGTGCCGATGATCAGCGTCTTGCCCATCCACTCATGCGGCCCGGCGGGCACGATGAAGGTGGGCGAGAAGCAGAAATAGGCAGGCTGCGGCGTCTCATGATCGATCCGGCCCTCGCCGGGCTTCGCCGGAATCAGATAGCCATTATTGTTGATGTAGATCTTCGTCCCATCATCGGCTTCCAGCATATAGTGGGAGTTGATGACGATGGTGCCGTCACCCCGGATGGAAGCGTAATCAGCGCCGCTATCGGGGATGACTTTGCCAGACAGGCGCGGGCCGTAGATGGTCCCGCCAGCGCAGGGCGTATAGCCATGATTGCCGCCGCCGGGAAGCGGCCCGAACATGCAACGCTCCGGGCGGAAATCGACACGCATCTCGAACACAAATTCAAGATGGGCGGGGACTTGGGGATTGGTCATGGGCAACGCGCCTTTCAGAGCAGCATGAAATAATGGATGCGGTTGGCCTTGGGCACCTTCTCGGCCACGCCCACGAAGATGTGCTTGCCGAGCCACTCATGCGGGCCTTCGGGCACATCGAATTTGGGGCTCACGCGCATATAATATTCGTCCGCGCCGACCTCTTCATTGCGTGCCATGCGCTCGGCAATCTCGCCCTCTGCCCAGCGATAGCCGCGGCTCTGCAGATAGATTGGCGTGCCATCATCGGCTTCCAGCAGATAGCGCGCATCGAAATCGATCACGCCATTGGGGCGCACCAGCGGATAATCGCCACCGCTCATGGGAATGACGCGACCACGGATGCGCGGGCCTTCAAATGTGCCCTGCGCTGCCCAGACGGCCGCGCGCATCGCGCCCATGCTGCTCGGCTTGATCCACACAGGTGGGGTCAGATCGATCGCCACGGTGAAGGCGAATTCGAACTTCGGCGCAAAGGGATGTGCAGGTGGCGTGGGGATGTCCATGTCGATCAGCTCCTGTAAGTCATCATTGGTTTCAAGCGGGGGAGGCGGGCATCGTCTTGTAGCGCGCGCCCAATATCTCGGAGAATTTGCCGTCGCGCAGATGGTAGAAGCCCAGGCTCTCGATATTGATGGACTGGCCCTTCATGAGCGGCCCTGCGATGAAATCGGGCCAGTCGGCGAGGCCGAAAAACTCGGTCCGCACATGGCAGGCGAGCGTATCTTTGTCCGCCGCCACAGCCAGAATATCGAGCGTCTCACGCACCTTGGATTTTACGTCGCGGTAAAAATCGAGGATCGCGTCGCGCCCGATGATCTGCCGCTTATCGCCGAGATTGAAGATCACATCATCGCAATAATAGCGGCCGAACCCCTCAAAATCATTCGCATTGAAGCGCGCGATATAGTCGGCATAATCCTCTCTCGTCATCGTGCTTCCTCAAGGGTCTGGCGACCATCTTTGTTGATTCTTCAACACCTAAGCGGCTCTTTTGTCCGGATCAACCGATTAATGAGCATTGCATTGTTGCGGCATTATGTCCGAAAGCATTCAATGATGAGTGAGATGCCAGTTCAGGACGCGACCGCGTGACCGCTATGGGCCAAAGACGTGTGCAGGCGGAAAGTCGCTTTGACGGTCGACAAGACGCGCAACCAATGCCGATCGAGCAGGTAATGCGCATCTTCGTGAACAAGCCGGGCTTCCTGCTGAACCGTATCGATCAGATTGCCAATGTGATTTACGGCACCTGCGCTGCTGGCGGCGAGACACTGGCGCAGGCCGAGATGCTGCTGGCAATTGCGCAGGGCGAGCGCATGGATCAGGTGGGGCTTGCCCGAGCTTGCGGCATCGATACGTCCACCGCCGCGGTCATCATTGCCAATCTGGAAGTGACCGGGCTCATTACCCGTGAGCAGGATCCGCTGGATCGGCGCCGCAGCTTGCCGCTCATCACCGCGAAAGGTCGGGCGCGGCTCCCTGCGGTGCGCAAAGCGTTCGCGCAGTTGCAGGATGAATTGCTCGATGGCGTGCCGCCCGCCAGCCGCGCGATGCTGATCGATTTGCTCGCGCAGATTGCGCGCACCGGCAATGGCATGGCGCCGCCCTGGACGATGGAGGGATCGCTGTTCGAGGCGACGCCCAGCATGTTGTTCCGCCGCGCGCTGCAGATATCCCACGCCCAGTTCACCGCGCGGGTTGCGCCTCTCACCATCACGTTGCGGCAATTTTCCGCGCTGCTCATCCTGCATCTGCATCCCGGCATGTGTCAGGTGGAATTTGCCCGGGCCTATGGGCTCGATCCATCGACCTGCGCCGTGGTGCTCAAGAATCTGAAAGCACGCGGGCTGCTGATGACTGAGCGGGCGGCGGATGATCGCCGCAAGACGCTGTATTTCGTCACCGATCAAGGACGTGAGGATGCTGCGGTTCTGCAACGCCTTGCCGAACAGTCCGAGGAGGAGATGATGTCCTCCTTGCCGAATGACACGGTACGGCGACTGCTGCCGCATCTCCACACCATCGCCAAAGCCCAGTCACACCGGTTGCGTTATCCCGGCTGCCTGACGTGGGACGAGGCGGGCTGACCGAAATTTAAAATAGATGTTGTCAACCAGTTGATCGGTCTCGAGTATCGATATACAACGATGTCTGACTAATTGAGTGAGTCTCTCACTCGGGAGAGGATATTGATGGCGGATAGCGAACAACGCAGCCTGCCCGTGCGCAATCCACGCACCGGCCAAGTCGATTTCATGTTGCCTGTCGCATCGGCGGCGGACGTGGCGGCCAAGGCTGCTACGCTGCGGGCCAACCAGCAGGCATGGGCCGCCAAGCCGCTTTCGGCGCGGATTGGCATCATGCAGCGCTGGCTGGGCGAAGTGGCCAAGCGCGCCAAGGATATTGGTGAAGCCGATGCGGTGGATACGGGCGGTTGCCATACCTCCTACATTCAGGGCTTCATCACGATGGGCAACATCGGCGGCTGGATCGAGGATGCGCAGGCTGCGCTTGATGCTGCGAGCTATAATGGCCCGTCCAAATCCATGCCGAGCGTTGAGGTGCGCACGCAATTCGTGCCCTATTCGCTCGTTGGCGTGGTGGGGCCGTGGAATGCGCCGATGATGCTGGTGCTGCTCGATGCGATCCCGGCGCTGTTTGCGGGCTGCGCGGTGCTCATCAAGCCATCGGAAGTGACGCCGCGCTGGATCGAGCCCTTGTTCGAGACGGTGGCTGCCGTGCCGGAGCTGGCGGGCGTGTTCGATTATGTGCAGGGCGATGGCGAGACGGGCAGGGCGATCATCGATCAGGCCGATCTCGTCTGCTTCACCGGCAGCGTGCCGACGGGCCGCAAGATCGCCGTGCAATGCGCAGAGCGTTTGATCCCCTGCTTCCTTGAGCTGGGCGGCAAAGACCCTGTGATCGTGACCGAAACCGCCGATCTGGATCGGGCTGTAACCGCCGTTCTGCGCGGCGCTGTCCACGCCAATGGCATGGTCTGCTTCTCGGTCGAGCGCATTTATGTTGCGCGCAGCATTCATGATGAGTTTGTGCGGCGGCTGGTCGAGAAGGCGCAGCTTGTGCGGCTGAACTCGGACGATCCGCGTGCCGGGCATGTGCATCCCTTCACCTTCGCGCCACAGGCGGCGATGGTTGAGGCGCAGATTGCGGAGGCCGTTGCCAAGGGCGCCAAGGTGCTGACCGGCGGAAAGGTCGAGACGATTGATGGGGGGCTTTATATGCGCCCGACGGTCCTGACCGGCGTGACGCACCAGATGCAGGTAATGCAGGAAGAGACCTTCGGGCCGCTGCTGCCGGTCATGGCCTTCGATACGGTTGAAGAGGCGATTGCGCTGACGAATGATACGAGCTTTGGCCTCACCGCATCCGTGATCGCGGGCAGTGAGGATGAAGCGCTACGGATTGCAGCGCAAGTGAATGCGGGCGCGGTGTTCGTGCAGGATACATTCCTCACCTTCGCCAAGAACCGCACAATCGGCACCAACAGTTTTGGCTTCTCGGGCGTGGGCGGCGGATCGCGCACCGGGCCAGAAGCGATCCTGCGCTTTGTGCGGCGCAAGGCGCTGATGACGCAGCATGGCGAACCGGCGGACATTCAGAACGATCATCATCTTGGCAAACCGGGAGAATCTTGAAATGGCATGGCAACTGAGCGCCCTCGACCGGCTTGAAATTCAGGAATTATACGCACGCTATGCCTGGGGCATCGACCTTGCCGATGCGGAGACGGCGCTTTCCACCTTCGCGCAGGATGCCTGGTTCGATCATCTCTGGCAGGGCCGCGTGCAGGGGCATGAGGAGATTCTCAAGAACCTCCAGTCGCTGTGGAATGACCGGCAGAGCTGGTGGTATGGCCGCCAGCATCTGATGAACACGCTGATCATGGACCCGCGCGCTGAGGAAGGCGAAGTGGACATCCGCTGCTTCTTCCAGATCATCCAGTTCCAGACCGATTATCATACCAATTTCGTGTTCGGCATCGGCACACGGCAGGAC
>Ga0307414_10001391_pt1 | contig 12530 bp, 11 predicted proteins | sample DK1Ometagenome_FD_203804 | JGI IMG/M metagenome (GOLD analysis project Ga0307414, IMG submission 203804) | Maize rhizosphere microbial communities from greenhouse at UC Davis, California, United States - DK15-O-3 | ecosystem: Host-associated > Plants > Roots > Rhizosphere > Soil | place: USA...
CGCGGATGGCGCTGGTGCCGCGGGTGCTGGAAGCGCGCGGCCTGGACGTGACCCCGGGCATGATCGCCAAGTTGCGCAACCTGGGCGATACCGCCACCGTCGGGATACTCGAACTGATCCTCGAGGAAGAAGTGGCGCACGTCGCGGCCGGCTCGCACTGGTATCGCTGGTATTGCGGGCTGGCCGGGGTCGAGCCGCGCTCGGCCTTCCGCGAGCTGCTGGCGAAATACGCCGGGCCGGTTCTGCGCGGTCCGTTCAACCACCAGGCAAGGCTGCTGGCCGGTTTCGATGCCGAGGAAATCGCGGCGCTGGAACAGTTATCCGGATAGGCGCGCAGGAGCGACGTGAGTCGCGAATTCGTTGCGAATGCCGTGAAAGCATCGCGACTTACGTCGCTCCCACATTGGAGACTTCAGGCGTTCAACGCATCCAGCCGATAACCGTCGCCATCAACGCGCAGCACCGAGCCCTGTTCGTACCAGTCGCCCAGTACGATCCGCTCGCAACCGCGACCATTCAGCTGCAACTTGTGCACGTTCGGGCGATGGGTGTGGCCATGGATCATCCGGTCGATGCCGTAACGGGTGAAGGTCGCTTCCACCGTCGCTGGGGTCACGTCGGTCACCGTTTCGAAGCGTACGTCGTTGCCGCCTTCGCGCAGTTTCGCTTGATGCGCCTGGCTGGCGGCGCGCGCCTGCGTGGCGAAGGCGAGCCGCGCTTCCAATGGTTGCGCAAGGAATTGGGCCTGCCATGCGGGATCCCGGGTCTGGGTACGGAAGGCCTGGTAGGCGGTGTCGCCGGTGCACAGCAGGTCGCCATGCATCAACAGGGTGGGCTGCCCGTACAGCACGATCACGGCAGGGTCGGGCAGGAGGCGGAACCCGGCACGCGATGCGTAATCCTGTCCGACCAGGAAATCGCGATTGCCGCGGATGAAATGGACCGGCACGCCCGAATCGGCCACTTCCCGCAACGCCGCCGCGACAAAGGCGCCCACTTCCGAAGGGTCGTCGTCGCCGACCCAGGCCTCGAACAGGTCGCCCAGGATGTAGAGCGCATCGGCCGATTTCGCTTCGCGGCGCATGAACCGGCCGAACATTTCGGTGATCGCGGGGCGGGTGGAGTCGAGATGCAGGTCGGAGATGAAGAGCGTGGTCATGGGAGGGATTGTAGGGGCTCCCGGCGGGACCGGCTTGGGGCACCGATTCGCAGGCTTCGGATGCCAGGGGCTCGCCCAATGGGCGTGTAGCGCCGCGTTTTGCACCCTCAAGAGGGAAAATCCATCGCGGCGCGGTAAAATCGCCCGATTCATATTTCCCAGACACTTCCATGACCTGTCGCACCCGCTTCGCCCCCAGTCCCACCGGCTACCTGCACATCGGCGGCGCACGCACCGCGCTGTATTGCTGGCTGGAGGCGCGCCACCGTGGCGGCGACTTCATCCTGCGCATCGAGGACACCGACCAGGAGCGCAGCACCCAGGGCGCGATCGACGCGATCCTGGAGGCGATGGAGTGGCTGGGCCTGGACTACGACGAAGGCCCGATCTACCAGACGCGGCGCCTGGACCGTTACCGTGAAGTGGCCGAGCAACTGGTCGCCGCCGGCAAGGCCTATTACGCCTACGAAACGCGTGAGGAGCTGGACGCGATCCGCAACGCCGCCCAGGCCGCCGGCGACAAGCCGCGCTACGACGGCCGCGCGCGCGAACAGAACCTGCCGCATCGCGACGATCCCAACCGGGTGATCCGTTTCAAGAACCCGCAGGCCGGCAGCGTTGTATTCGAGGATCGCATCAAGGGTCGCATCGAGATAGCCAACAGCGAGCTCGACGACCTGGTGATTTTCCGTTCCGACGGCTATCCCACCTACAACTTCGCGGTGGTGGTGGACGACATGGACATGGGCATCACCGACGTGATCCGCGGCGACGACCACATCAACAACACCCCGCGCCAGATCAATATCTACGAAGCGTTGGGCGTGCCGGTGCCGTTGTTCTCGCACATGCCGATGATCCTGGATCCGGAAGGCGCCAAGCTGTCCAAGCGCACCGGTGCCGCCGACGTAATGCAGTACAAGGACGCCGGCTACCTGCCGCACGCGTTGATCAATTACCTGGCGCGGCTGGGCTGGTCGCATGGCGACCAGGAACTGTTCACCCGCGAGGAGCTGATCCAGCTGTTCTCGGTGGAGGACGTCAACTCCAAGGCCGCGCGCCTGGACATGGACAAGCTGGGTTGGGTCAACCAGCACTACCTCAAAAGCGATGACCCGGCGTCGATCGCGCCGCAGCTGGAATTCCAGTTGCGCAAGCTGGGCCTGGAACCCGCCAATGGTCCCGCTGCGGTCGATGTGGTGGTCGCCTTGCGCGACCGCGTGCACACGCTGAAGGAAATGGCCGAGCGTGCCGTGGTCTGGTACCAGCCGCTGGAAAGCTATGACGAGGCCGCCGTCGCCAAGCACCTGGGCGCCGCGGCTGCGGCGCCGCTGACTGCCGCGCGCGATCATCTGGCCAACGCGCTGGAGTGGACGGTCGAATCGGTATCGGCCGCCTTGCACGACACCGCGGCGGCGCTCGGCCTGGGTATGGGCAAGGTTGCGCAGCCCCTGCGCGTGGCCATCACCGGTACCCAGGTCAGCCCGGATATTTCACAGACCGTTTACCTGGCGGGGCGCGAGCAGGCCTTGAAACGCATCGACACAGCGCTTATCAAGATACCTGCGGACGCATAGTCCCTTTTTTCATTCACCATTCCCCATGGCACTCAAGCATTCCTGCACGGATCCCAAGCACCACGTCGACGATGCGCACGGCTTCGTCGCGGCGGTGGAGCATGCCTGCCAGGAACGCGGACTGCGCCTGACTCCCATCCGCGCGCGCGTTCTGGAACTCATCGCCGCTGCCGGCAAGCCGGTGAAGGCCTACGAATTGCTGGAGCTGGTGCGCGAGGGCAAGTCGGCCGAAGGCAGGGGCGTGGGCGCCGATGCGCCGCCCACGGTCTATCGGGCGCTGGATTTCCTGATGGCCAATGGTTTCGTGCACAAGCTGGAGTCGGTGAATGCATTCGTCGCCTGCCACCATCCCAACAGCGATCAGCATTCGGTGCCGTTCCTGATCTGCGATCGCTGCCACAGCGCGGTGGAACTGGAAGATCGCGAAGTGGTCACCCAACTGGAAGCGCGCGCCAAGGCGTTGGGTTTCCAGCCGCAGGCGCAGACCCTGGAAGTGCATGGCCTGTGCGCGCGTTGCGCGGGCTGAGGTAGCTTGATTGACGGGTCGTGGACTTTGGGAGCGACACGCCAAGGGGACTTCCGTCGGGACATAAGTCGCCGTCGGAGAATCGAGCCGCTACATCGCGATTTACGTCGCTCCCACAATGGCTGGCTTGGGTGAGTTCTCCCTGATCGGCAGGTTGGCCACCGCCGCCAGCAGCGCCAGCGCGATATCCGCGTACCACATCCAGGTGTAGTCGCCGAGCCGTTCGATCGCCACGCCACCCAGCCACGCGCCGAAGAACCCGCCGATCTGGTGCGACAGCAAGGTCAGGCCGAACAGGGTTCCGAGATAACGCGGGCCGAACAGCTTGCCGATCAGCCCGGCCGTCGGCGGGACCGTCGCCAGCCAGGTGAAGCCCAGGGCCGCGGCGAAAATGTAGAACGTCATCGGCGTCGGTGGCGACATCAGGTAGATCACGATCATCACCGCGCGGCTGGCGTACATGATCGCCAGGATCGTCTTCATCCGGTAGCGCTGTCCCAATGCACCGGCGACCAGGCTGCCGAGTACGTTGAACAGGCCGATCAGGGCGATGGAAATGCCGGCGACGCCGGGTTGCAAGCCGCACAATGCGATCTCCCCCGGCAGGTGCGTCACCAGGAACGCGATGTGGAAGCCGCAGGTGAAGAAACCGAGATGCAGCAGCCAGTAGCTGCGATCGCGCGATGCCAGTCGCAGTTGTTCCCGCAGCGTCATTTCCGCAGGTGGCGTGCTGGCGGCGACAGCTTCGCTGCCGGCGACAGGAACAGGTTTGCGCCGCAACGGCCACGCCAGTGGCAAGGTCAGAAGCGAGGCGGCGGCGAGTCCGAACATGGCCACGCCCCAGCCCGCGGTAGTGATCGCCAGTTGCACCAGCGGTGCGAACACGAATTGCCCCAGCGAGCCGCCGGCGTTGATGAACCCCGCTGCGAACGAACGCTTTTCCGGTGCCAGTCGCGATGCGGTGGCTCCGATCAGGATGGAGAAGCTCCCGGCCCCGGCGCCCGCCGCAGTCAGCAAGCCCAGGGTGAACATCAAGCCCCACTGCGAGGACATGAAAGGGGTCAGCGCCATGCCTGCCGCCAGCAGCAGGCCGCCGGCCACCAGGATGCGGGTCGACCCCTGCTTGTCGGCGATCGCGCCGAACACCGGCTGCACCGCGCCCCACACGAACTGACCGATGGCCAAGGCGAAACTGATCGCAGCAATGCCCACGCCGGTGGACTCATGAATGGGAGTGACGAACAGGCCAGTGGTCTGGCGCACGCCCATGGTGACCATCAACATGGCCGACGCCGTGATCAGCAGGCCCCAATGCATCGCAGGTGCGCTGCGGATCTGGACGTGGGTGTTCATGTGGAGACTCGGGATGGCGAGCGCAGCACTGCATCCAGCAGGTCGAGGTCCTCGCGCAACCGTTTTGCCTTGGCGGCGCCGAAGCGATCGTCGATGCATTGCTGCGCGCGTTGCCAATGCGGCTTGGCACTGACCAGGCGCCTGCGCCCATCCGCTGTGATCGCGATGAAACGCTGGCGTGCATCCTCGCCGCGGCTCTCCGTCAGCCAGCCGGCGTCCAGCAGGGGCTTGAGGTTACGGGTCAGGGTAGTGCGCTCCATGCCCAGCGACTCGGCCAGTTCACCCAGGAGACGGGCTCCGCGCTCGGTATGCCGCAATATCGAATATTCATTGAGGCTCAGGTCGACTGCGGCCAACTCGCGATCGTAGATCTGGGATACCTGGCGGGCCGCCCGGCGCAGTCGGAAACAGGTGCATACACTGTTGGCAGGTAGAGTCATGCGCATATCCATGGCTGGGATCGGCAGTTTAAGTGCATATGCACTTAAGATGTCAATCGCTTCGGATCGCGACACTTTCCTGCCATGAAATGGAAAGGCCCCCTTTCTGGGGGCCTTTCCGGCGCTGCTCCTGTATTTTTCAGAAGTAGGCGCGTATCCCGAAGCCGATTCCGCGGCCAGGCAATGGTGCATAGTCGCGCAGCAAAGAGGTATGGGGCCGCGCTTCTTCGTTGGTCAGGTTGCGGCCGTCCAGGAAAACCTCCCAACTCGTTTCGGGATGATCCCAGCGATACCCGAGATGCGCATCGACAAGGGTGTAGCCCGGGCTGCTCTCTTCGCCCTGGGCCACATCGTCCTGCTTGGAATAGCGCACCGCCCCGAGCGATGCCCGCAAGCCGCCCAACGACCAGGCCAGGTCCGCGCCGAAACGCATCGGTGCGATGCGCGGAAGGTTGCCGCCTTGCGCGATCTCCACCTCGTAGGCATGCGTATGATCGCCATGGGGTACTTCGAATGCGACCGTACGCGAACCGCTGCCATCCAGTTCGGCGCGCACGTAGTCGCCGAACACGCGCAGGTCCCACGCGCCGGACACGCCATCGACCAACCTGATCTTCGCCTCTGCCTCGGCGCCGCGGAAGGTGGCATCCGACTGCGTCCACAGGCGCACCGGGAATCCTTCCTCTTCTACTCCCGTGTCGCCGAGGTAGATGAAATCGCTGAAGTTGGTCTGGTAGACGGCGAACTTCGCATCGATGCGGTCGCTGTGCCAATGCAGGCCGATTTCGCCGCGAAGGCCTTTTTCCGTGTCCATGCCGCTATCGCCGATCTCGATGGAGCGTGTCGCCACATGCGCGCCCGCGGCGAAAAGCTCTTCGGTGGTGGGAGCTCGTTCGGAACTGTCCACGCCAACGCGCAGGTCGAAGCCGTCGTTGATGCGCCAGATGCCCGCGGCAGACAGGTTGAATGCGTCGAAATCGCGCGAGGCCATCGCCTGCGGCTCAAGCTCGACGCGGTCGTAGCGCCCGCCCAGTTCCAGCTTGAACGGACCGAAGTCCTTTTCCTGCAGGACGAAAACACCCAGGTTGTCGGTGAGCGTGCTGGGAACGAACGCTTCTTCGCCTATCGCGCCGAAGTCCGAATGGCCGAACTGCACGCCAAACGCGCCGCGCCAGCCGTGCCACTCCTTCTGCAATGCTTCAAGGCGACCCTCGTAACCCTTGTTGGTGAAGCGGGTGGCCGGTAGACCGCCCTCCAGTTCGACGTGTTCGTAGTCGTTGTAGGCGGCACGCAGGTTGATGCTTTGCAGGAACGAAACCGGCGAGTAGACGCCAGCTTTCAGGTCCAGTCGATTCTGCGCCATGTCGATGCGCACGCTGCCTTCCTCCTGGTGCTCATGGTCATCTTCGGCTTCTTCGTGGCCATGATCGTGTTCTTCGCCGTGCACGTGCGCGCCATCGGGGATGCCATAGTTGGAGCGGTAGCTGCTGGCGGCTACACCGAAATACGCCTTCTCGCCAAGCCAGGTGGCGCCGACGGAGCCGGCGCGGGTGCTGATGGAGCTGTTCGGCAGTTTGCCCTTCACCTGTTCTTCTTCCTCATGGCCTTCCTCTTCTTCATGGTCGTGCTCGACGATGGGGTAACCGGGAATGTCGTAGTCGTCGCCATCTCGCACCAGTCCGTCCACGTGCAGGACCCAGTTCCCATTGACGCCGTCGAGGCGGAACATCCCGGTGCGCTCGTCGTTGACGGAATTGCCGCTGATCTCGGCGCGCCCGCTAAGCGGGCTGTCCGGAATCGATTCAGCCAACCGTCCGTCGACCACGTTGACCGCGCCACCGATGGCGCCGCTGCCGAAGAGCAATGTCGCTGGGCCTTTCAGCACTTCGATCTGGTCGGCGAGGAATGGTTCGATACTGACCGCGTGGTCGGCGCTCACGGTCGACGCGTCCATCGAACCGATGCCGCCGGAAAGCACCTGCACACGAGGTCCTTCCTGGCCCCGGATGATCGGCCGGCCTACACCGGTACCGAAATAGGTCGTCTGCACGCCGGTCAGTTTGGACACGGTATCGCCCAGGGTGCCGGCCTTGCTGCGGTCCAGTTCCTCGCCCGACAGGACTTCGACCGGTATGGCGAGTTGCTCGGTGCTGCCGCGCAGCGGTGTTGCGGTCACGACCACTTCGTCAAGATCCGTAGTGCGCGCGCCTGCAGCGTCCGTGATTTCTGCGGCCATGGCCGGAAGCGGCAAAAGCACGCTCGCGAGGGCGCAGAAAAGCAGGCTACGGGTGGGTCGACGGGGGCGCGTTGGGTGCATTGGCGGGGTTTCACAGCTGGGATTGGAGATGTTATATTATACCAATAACGAATCAATACCCCTCCCGAAAGTCATACTTATGTCCATGCCCTTGTCTTTGCTCAGTCGTCTGCTTGATCGCTTCGGTGCGACTGGTTCGATGATCTGCGCGGTGCATTGCGCGCTGACTCCGCTTCTGCTGGCTGCGATTCCCTCGCTGGGACTGTCGACTTGGCTGGGGGATGGCTTCGAACGCGGTTTTGTCGTTTTCGTGACCGTGCTGGGCCTGTTCAGCCTGCTCTGGGGCTACCGCCGCCACCGTGCGTTCCGTGCTCTGACCTTGCTGCTGCTCGGTCTGGGGGTTCTCTGGGCCGGGGCCTATTACCCACCGTTGCACCATCAGATAGTCGTACACGCCATCGTCATGACCCTGGGTGGGACCCTGGTGGGTCTGGCGCATGTGGTCAACCTGCGACTCAACCACTGGCACGTTCACGATGCCAGCTGTGCGCATTGAGGCCTGCGTGATAGGCTTTGCGGCCTCGCGCGCACGGCGCAGCAATCGAATCAGGAGCAAACCATGGGTAAAGGTGATCGCAAGACCGCCAAGGGCAAGCGCACCAACGCGAGCTATGGCAATGCACGCAAGCATGTAGTGAAGGCCGCCGTGGGCGTTGCCGCCCCCGCCGCCAAGCGGACCATCACCAAGGCCGCCGCACCGGCGAAGAAGGCCGTGGCCAAGAAGACGGTGGCAAAAGCCGGCTGACCGGTTCTTTACCGGTCAAGTACAAAACGCGACGCCTGGCGTCGCGTTTTCGTTTGTGGGAGGCGGGGTGCCTCACCAAACAGCGGAAAAGAGCGTCGTCCTCGCGGCATAACACCCATGGCTGCGAGCTCTTGATCTGTTCCGCGATCGGATCGGGCGCTCGCGCCCACGGACGCTCCTACGCCAGCCTGTTTCCGTTCGCGTAGATCGCGGCCAATGGGTCGCCGCCCAGCCAATAGGCCAGCTCGGCCGGCTGGCGGATGTTCCAGTACGCGAAATCGGCGCGCATGCCTATCCGCAACACACCGCGGTCTTGCAGCCCCAAGGCGCGCGCCGCATTGACGGTTGCGCCGCGCAACGCTTCCTCCGGAGTCAGTCGGAAGTGGGTGCAGGCCAGCGACATGGCCAGACGCATGGACTGCAGCGGAGAAGTGCCGGGATTGCAGTCGGTGGCCACGGCCATCGGCACGCCATGCCGGCGGAAGGCGTCGAGTGGCGGCAGCACGGTTTCGCGCAGGCAGTGATACGCGCCGGGCAGCAGTACCGCGACGGTACCGGCTTCGGCCATCGCCGCAGCCCCGGCTTCGGACGTATGTTCGACATGGTCCGCCGACAGTCCACCGAACCCTGCGACCAGCGATCCGCCGCCGCCATCGCTCAACTGGTCGGCATGCAGCTTCACCGGTAGTCCCAGGGCCCGCGCCACTTCGAATACGCGCCGCGTCTGCGCTGCGCTGAATCCGATGCGCTCGCAAAAAGCGTCCACCGCATCCACCAGGCCTTCGCCGTGCAGGCGCGGCAGCCATTCGCACACCGCATCGATGTAGTCGTCCGCGCGGCCCGCGAATTCCGGCGGCAGCGCATGCGCGCCAAGGAAGGTGGCGCGTACGCCGATGCCGAGTTCGCCGCCGATCCGCCGCGCCACCCGCAGCATCTTGCGTTCGTTGTCGAAGTCCAGGCCGTAGCCGGATTTTATTTCCAGGGTGGTCACGCCGTCGTCGCGCAATGCGCGGGCGCGGGGCAGGGATTGTTCGAACAGCTCGTCCTCGCTGGCCGCGCGCGTGGCCAGCACGCTGGAAACGATGCCGCCGCCGTTGCGCGCTATTTCCTCGTAACTCGCCCCTTGCAGACGCTGCTCGAATTCGCCGGCGCGATCGCCCGCGAATACGGTGTGGGTGTGGCAATCGATCAGTCCCGGGGTGATCAGGCCGCTGATCCGGCCGCCTTCGGCCCCGATCACTTCCTGGGCCAGTGCCGACGCCGCTCCCGGCAACTGCGAGCGGGCGCCAACGAAGGTGATGACACCGTCGCGCCAGCCCAGCGCGGCGTCCTCGATCGCGCCATAACCGGCCTCGGCATCCAGCGTTGCCACGCTGATGCCGGTGATCAGTCCATCCCACACAGGTTCAAGATTCTTGCTCATGCAGGGATTGTAGACGCAGGCCAGTCGCGTTCCGCGCACGTCCGGGCGAGAATGCGCGCATGACAGCCGATCACGCTTCGCATCTCTGGACGCCCACGGGCTGGGCGCCGACCGTCGCCTCGACCCTGCCGACCGGGGCATGGATCGTTCCCGGCATCGCCAACCTGCATTCGCATGCCTTCCAGCGGGCGATGGCCGGGCTGGCCGAGCGCCAGACCCATCCGCAGGACAGTTTCTGGACCTGGCGCGAAACCATGTATCGCTTCGCCGCGCGCATGGATCCGGACAGCACCTATGCCGTGGCCGCGCAGCTGTATGTGGAAATGCTGGAAGCCGGCTACACCAGCGTCTGCGAATTCCATTACCTGCACCACGCGCCTGATGGCCGCCCCTACGCCGATCCGGCGGCGATGTCGCGCGCGCTGATCGCCGCGGCGCGCGATACCGGTATCCGCATGACCCTGTTGCCGGTGCTGTACATGACCGGCGGTTTCGACGGTCGCGTGTTGTCGGCACGCCAGCAGCGGTTCGGCCATGACGTAGATGGTTTCCTGCGCTTGCTGCAGACCCTGCGCGCCGGGGAAAACCCGTCGCTGCGCATCGGCTGCGCCTTCCACAGCCTGCGCGCCGTGCCCGAAGCGGCGATGCGCGAAGTGCTGGCCGCGCTGCCGGTGGATGCGCCGGTGCATATCCATATTTCCGAACAGATCGGCGAAGTCCAGGACTGCCTCGCCCTGCGCGGCGCACGGCCGGTCGAGTGGCTGCAGCAGAATTTCGAAATCGATCCGCGCTGGACCCTGGTGCATGCCACTCATCTGACCGGAGCGGAAACGAAGCAGCTCGCGGCCAGCGGCGCCACGGTGGCGATCTGCCCGACCACCGAAGCCAACCTCGGCGACGGCCTGTTCCCGTTGCGCGCTTACCTTGATGCGGGCGGAAGCTGGGGCATCGGTTCGGATTCGCATATCTCGGTATCCCCGGTGGAGGAGCTGCGCTGGCTGGAATACGGCCAGCGCCTGGCCACCCGCCACCGCAACATCGCGGTGAGCACAGCTTCCAGCAGCGTCGGTGAAACCCTGCTGCACGGCGTAATCGCCAGCGCCCGCCAGTCGACCGGGCAGGCAGGGGAAGCGGATTTCGTGGTCCTCGACACCGGGTCCGCGATCTTCGCCGGACTGGAAGCAGGCGACGCTATCGATCGCTGGATCTTCAGCGGCAACCGCAATGTGGTGCGCGAGGTACACGTCGCCGGCAAGCGCGTGGTCGCCGACGGATGGCATCCTGATCGTGATTCGATTTTGGCGCGATACCGACAGGCCCTGCAGGCGCTACTCGGCGATTGAAGGCAAGCGTCAGTGCTTTGTAGATCCGGGCTTGCGCGGATGCTTTCGATTTGGATTTGTAGGTCCGAGCTTGCTCGGATGCCCTTGATCCTCCACCGAGAGCATCCGAGCAAGCTCGGATCTACAAGGCAGAAGCATCCGGGCAAGCTCGGATCTAAAAGATCATCATCAAGCCAACAGATCGCCTTGCGGCAATGCGCCTTCCAGCTGCAGCAGGAACTGCTTGGTCGGCAGGCCGCCGCCGAAACCGGTCAGCGATCCATCCGCGCCGATCACCCGGTGGCAGGGCAGCACGATGGGCAGCGGATTGCGGCCATTGGCCGCGCCTACCGCGCGCATCGCGGTAGGCTTGCCCACGCGCTTCGCGAGTTGCGCATAGCTGATGGTTTCACCGTAGGGAATCGTGGCCAGGGTCCGCCATACGTCCTGCTGGAAGACGGTGCCTTGCGGTGCGAGCGGCAGGTCGAAGTCTTTGCGCTTACCGGCGAAATATTCTTCCAATTGCGAACGCGCCGCGCGCAGGGCCGCGTGGTCGCCCTCCTGCCAATCCGGCAAGCGCGCCATCGGATGTCGCGGCGAATGGAACTCGATCAGGTGCAGGCCTTCGTCGCTTGCCGCAAGCAATAATGGGTCGACCGGGCTGTCGATGTATTGGTAGAAGATCATCGGTAATACCTTCGCTGCGACGTATTTGAATGTGGGAGGCGTAGGAGCGACGTGAGTCGCGAAGGGAATCTTTGGAAGGCTTCGCGACTCACGTCGCTCCTACGATAGAGCCCGCCGCTTTCGGTGCGGGCATCGAATCCTTCCACAAGTGCATCACCGCATACGCGCGCCACGGGCGCCACGCTTCCGCACGCAGCGTCAGCGCCTTCGCGGTCATCCGTGTCCCGTCGGTCGGCACCGCCTTCTGCAGCACCAGGTCGTCGGCGGGGAAGGCATCCGGATGGCCGAGCGCGCGCATCGCGATGTAGCTCGCGGTCCATGGGCCGATGCCGGGCAATGCAACCCAGCGCGCCACAAAATCGTCCAGAGTGCGCTCGCTGCGGAAATCCACGCGATCCTCCAGCACCGCGCGCGCGACCGTGCGCACCGTCTCGGCACGGGTGCGGGTCAGGCCGATGCGGGCCAGGTCGGCATCGACCAAGGCCTCGGGCGTCGGGAAAAGATGTTGGTGGCCGGGTGCGAATTCCGCAGGCAGGGCTTCGCCGAATTCCTGCGCCAGCCGGGTGGCGAAGGTGCGCGCGGCGGCGACGCTGACCTGCTGGCCGATGATCGCGCGCATCGCGATCTCGAAACCGTCCCAGCCGCTGGGCAGGCGCAGCCCGGGACGCTTCTTCAACAACGGACGCAGACGCCTGTCGCGCGACAGCGCGGTGGCGATCGCATCCGGATCCGCATCCAGGTCGAACATGCGCCGCAACCGGCTGACCACGTCCAGCAGGCGCATCGGCGCGACCCCGCGCAGTTCCAGCTTCAAGGCGTGTTCGCCGCCAGGCCACGCGCTGACCCGCAACCAGCCGGGCGTGGCCGCCGGTCCGATCACTCGCGCATAACCGTGCTCGTCCACCTGCTCAATCCCGGGCAGCGCGCGTCCGCGCAGGAAATCCAGCATGGAGGTGAAGTCGTAGGGCGGCCGGTAGCCCA
>Ga0307414_10001393_pt1 | contig 12524 bp, 5 predicted proteins | sample DK1Ometagenome_FD_203804 | JGI IMG/M metagenome (GOLD analysis project Ga0307414, IMG submission 203804) | Maize rhizosphere microbial communities from greenhouse at UC Davis, California, United States - DK15-O-3 | ecosystem: Host-associated > Plants > Roots > Rhizosphere > Soil | place: USA...
TTTTTGCTGAGAACAATACATATTCGTTATTAGGCGAAAAAGAAGGTCTTGAATTCTGGAAAGCCCAGATTTCATCTTTTACAATAGTTGTAGAGCTGAAGCTTTTCAGATCCATTATCCTTACTTCGTCACGGCCGCTTAGGTAAACCGCTTTTGAAAGATCATTGTTAAGGGTTATATTGCGATTGTTGCGTAAATCATGAGTCAGCTGTTTGGGCGGGTTCTTTCCGTCTGCAGCAATGCTAAACCAGTTTTGATAACCTTTGTCGGTCTGGCTAAAAAGCAATGTACGATTGTCTTTCAGCCACTTCACTTCCATTACGCGCTCTTTTCCATCGGAAATTTTTTGTGTGAATTTTCCTTCAATATCAGAAACAAACAGGACACCGCGGCTTACAAAAGCTATCTTTTTACCATCCGGTGAAACATTGTAATAAGAAATGTTGTTCTCTACACTGAAATTTTGCTCTTTTTCCAGAATTTTATTGGTATTGAGGCTGATATCCAGAACCTTTGTGCTTTTTGTGGCTACGTCGTAAATATAAAGCTGATAGTCTTTTTCAAATATGACTTTGGATCCGTTTGCTGAAACAAAAGGTTTTTTAATAGAGGTATCAAATTGGGTCAGCGGTACTTTTTTACCGTTTTCAATTTGATATAGGTTGTATTCATTATTATTCTCATCGGAGATAAAATAAATACTGCCGTTTTTGTCGACACTAGGGTTAAAATCTTTTCCCTCGTAATTCGTGTACTGTCTGAAAGCGCTGTTCTGTGGACTGTATCCTAAAATATCAGGGTTGTTTTCTCCCTTATAGCGTTTACGATGGGTCTGATTGGCAGCTTCCGGAGAGTTGGTGAAAAGATATTTACCCGATGGAGTTTCGGCGATCCCACTGGTGTTATTGAAGTAATTTTTAAAAAGCTTTTGTGGTGTTTTTCCTTCGATGGTTGTTCTAAAACTCCCAAAATTATTATTCCTGTTTGAGGTAAAATAAAGAGCTTTGCTGTCCCATCCCCAGCTTTCTATTTCATCTTTTCCGGTGTGGAATGTCAGCTGTTTAATCGTTCCGCCTTCAACAGGCATTACGTAAACGTCATAATTGCCATACTGATTGGAGCTGAATGCCAACCATTTTCCATCAGGAGAAATGCGAGGATTAATTTCTTCTCCGTCTAAAGCTGTGATTCTCGATGCATTCCCACCGTTTGAGTCTGCTTTCCAGATATCTCCACCATAAGCAAAGTAGGCTGTTTTTCCGTCGGGACTAAGTGAAGGGCTTGATAAAAAATAAGACTTTTCCTGTGCCGAAAGCTGAACGATAGAAAAAGCTGTTAATAATGAGATAAAGATTTTCTTCATGAAATAATTTGATATTATGCCTTATTGTAGTTATTAATTTACTGCTAATATATCATTGATTTATCAGATCCGAAAAGTTTAAAGCAAAAAAAACACTTACAGATGAATGTAAGTGTTTGTCCTTAATTGGCTCCTCCTGCTGGGCTCGAACCAGCGACCCTCTGATTATGAGTTAGGCAGTTATATTTATTGTCTATTTTCATTTCTTTTTATTGTTTTCAATGATTTCATTCTTTTAGAGAAATTGTTGCAGCAGAAATTCTAGTCATAATTTAGAATGTAAGGTGTAATGTTGCAATTTAAAGGACAAGCTGTAAAAGTATAGATTGTGACTACGTACGGAACGGTAAAAACAGTAAATGGGAGAGGCATTCTGTCTTTAATTTCCCGGACCAGTCTGCTTTTGTACCGAACAGTAAGTATTATCTCTTCAGTATTCCGCAGAAGGAGATTGAGAATAATCCGAATTTGTAGTTAAATTAAAAAGGAAGTTACTCAAGTAACTTCCTTCTATTATGGATTAGGATTTTTTACTTTCTATAATTGTAATTAATGTGTAAATTATATCCTAGATACTGATTAGTGATTTCTATGTAAATATAATTTAAAAAACTTTATTAAGATAATTTACGTGTACAAAAAACTCACTAATAGAGCAAAACAAGGTTATGGATAATTTCTACTCATTAATAAAAGTAGTAAGCCAATAATAATACTTAATACCAGATATAAATAATTTACAGAATTATTAATGATAGTATTATTATCTATTTTCAGTTTCTGAATTTCAACATCTCTATAATCTTTAATTTCTTCCTTATCAACCCAAATCGAAATTTTGCTACCTACCGGAATTTCTGATTCTATTTTTTCAAGATATAGACTGTTTAATTCATTTCCAGTATTTTCATATATGTAAAATTTATGTTTATTGGAAGTAGTTTCAATATATAAATAGTTGATATTTAGGTTAGTTTTTCCATACTTGAAATCACTTTCTGTTTTTTCTTTTTGGATAAAAACTTTTTGTACAGTTTGAATCGTCAGGGTTAAATTTTGGAATTTGTAGTAATTGTATAGTATAATGATAATAGAACATATAACTAAAAAAGATCCTAAAACTGACAGCTTATTTTTTAAAAAAAATCTTAACATCTTTATCTTGTAAATTTCAATTGGTTTTTAAAATGATTTGTTTTTTGAATCATAATATATTTATTTACTAAGATAATATTGGAATCAAGTCTTTTTTAAATTTTAATTAAATAAAGGTTTATTATCTATTATTCTTATTTTGTAACGTCTATATCTTTTAAAGATTTTTCTTTTATAATCTTTTGTAAATCTGTATAAGATATTTCTTTAATAATAGTGTCTTTCTTTAAATTCTGTATAAAATATTTTAAATTTTTTTTGTCTTTTTCTTTTGGGCTCATAGAATAAGTGGTATCCACAGAGATTAGCATATAAGCATTATTATATTTGCACTCTACAAGTCCACTATCTATAATTAATTTATTTTTCTTTAGTAATCTGTTTTGACTACCCCCTTCATAATCAATTTCATATCCGCCAAATGGTAGTTTTTCATAATTATCAGACATATTGCAGGAATACATCATTGTTAAAATTATTATTTTTAGTACTTTTTTCATTTTATTAATATTTAGGGCCTCTTTCAATATTCCAGATTCTTGGCCTAATTGTATTTATACCTTTAAAATTTATTTGAAATTCCACTCCTCCTTGTCCTGCATACCATTTACCGAGAACTGTCGCTGCATTTCTGATAGGACTATCTGTGAAATCTCCGTGTTGTTCAAAATTATAGGTGTCAGGTAAAATATTAACTTGATTATTTCCTAAATATTTTACAGTTATATTACCAAGAACTCTACCATCACTAGAGTTAAAGAGTGTTTGTATACTATACGTTTGCCCTTTTACCCATGTTTTTGTATCAACAGAATTTAGATCAACTTTACTTGCCTCCAGAGTAACAGATTGTCCGTTCCCTTTTCGATACCAATTATTTGCTTCACCCAAATCCATTTTCCCGTCCCCATTTAGGTCCCAAGGTTGTTTTTGCAGTCTTTGTGTGGATCCATCTGTTAGGTGGAATACATGATTCAATCCTGCAACAATACCTCCTATCAATGCCCCTTGCCAGAAGTTACCTCCTGAAAGTTCCGAGCCAACACCTCCTGAAACAGCACCAAAAAGTATTGTTCCAACACCACTTTGTGAAAAACTACCAGCTACGGCTCTGAAAGCTGACGCTCCCAAACTTCCTAATGCTCCTGCTACAAAAGCCTGCTCAAAAGTCCCCCCCTGCATTAAAGATAATATTCCCTGAGCATAACCATGTAAACCTGCCTGTGCAACACTTAGCCCGGCTTCCATCATAAATCCGGAAAATCCTTTCGCAGCCTGTGCTACTTGTAATGCCGGCTGAAAGAGCTGGCCTATACCAAAAGTGACGGCTCCTGAAACAGCCCCAAATATGGTGGATTTTAAGAAATTTCCTATATTCCAGTAATCGCCGGATACTAAAACTCCAATTGAGTAGGCTGCTGCTCCAATGATTGCCCCAATAATAACGGCCGATAAAAATTCACCAAGACCAAAAATTTCTCCACTTGGATCATTGTACATTAAAGGATTGTTCAGTACGTAGCCATACTTGTTGTAGTTTTGAGTATTGTACGGTTCCTGAATATTCTCATCTGCATTTAAAAATCTTCTTAATAAAGGGTCGTATAACCTACCGTTCATATGAATAATACCAACTTCAGCAAAATGCTCATGGCTGGTGTATCCTCTATCTATTAACAACGAAGTATTATCAATAATATTTTTATCAGTGACAATTGCTCCGGTTCCAATTTGAAGGTGAGTGAAATTTCCCCATGCATCATAATGTCTCTGTTCTAATTTGTTTCCGGCTTCATCACTGATAGCCAAAATACTTCCTAAATAATCTTTGTGAAGGAACTTATATGAACCACTGTTTTCAGTAAAGTTCTTTAAATAAACAATATTACTTTCGTATGGTGTTCCGCCAATATAAAGAATATGTTTTTCTTTTCCGGTTATATTATCCTTAAGAACTTCAAAGCTTCCATCTTCGCTGTAGTATTTGGTGAATTTACCTTCCTGATCGGGATCAAAACTTCCACCGTAACTTACTGTTTGTCTCATGCTTGTGAGGCCGTACTGAAAGGATACATCCCCTTTTTCACCGTCAATAAAGACAGGGTCATTATTTTCATTATAAGCAATGCTTTGGATAAGGTCATTATTGTAATTCTGTGTTCCTGCAGCATTAAGGGTCATTCCTGTTGGCTGATAGATCTTCGTTGAATTATCAAATTTAATTTTTCCTACCTGATCATTCTCTAAAATTCTTCCTTTAGCATCATATATATTCCGGTTGGCTAATGGCTTAATTCCATTTACAGGATTGGTCCAGTTCACTAATCTATTGTTGTCATCATAATCGAAGGTTTCCGTAATATTGAAGTCTCCTCCTGTAGTTTTGCTGTTTAGTTCATTTTTAATAGCATCAAACCTATAGAGGATATTTAAAAGACTTGAATTGATTGGTGAACTATGTTTTATTTCTGCCAGGAAACCGGCACTGTCGTACCTATTGTTAATATCTGTTGCTCCCAGCTTTGCCCGGAGAACCTGTCCCTTTTCATTGGTTTCATTGAGCTCCCAAAGTAATTTTCCTGAATTTTTATCTTTTATCTGGTAAAGTTGTCCGTTCCAGGTACTGTAAATATTCTCTATATTTATTTTGGTCAGGACACCGGAAGAATAGAGGTTTTTTTCATAAGAAATAACTCTATTTTTATCATCATACGTAATCCCTTTCTGGATGAAATATTTACCATTACTGCTTTCTGATGTAGACAAAACTCGTCCTTGTGAATCAAAGGAAATAGCCGAGCTGTATGCTTTTCCTTTTGAAGTTCCTGATCGGGAAATTACTCTTCCTTTATTGTCGTAAGTATAAGAAATATTCTTATCAGTAGCCTGACCTGCATCAGTAGTAGAAATTTCTTTTTGGGATATAAGCTGACCTACACTATTGTAAGTATATTCTTTGGTCCCTTTAGGACTGGTTATTTTTTTGATTAATCCAAAGCCAGTATATTCATATTTATAAGTGCCATTAGAAGGGTCATGGATTTCTGACTTTCTGCCCCATGAATCATATTTTGTTGTAACTACGTTTTCAGCATATTGAGCCTTGATTTGCTCCCCGGCAGCATTGTAAGTGAAAAGAATTGTGCCTCCCTTATCTGTACTTGAAATTACGTTACCTAATGCATCTGTTGTTTTAGATGTTGTTTTATTGTAATTATTAATCTCTCTTATTGTTGTAGTATTTCCTGAAACGCTTGTTTCTATTTCCTTACCATTGAATAATACTGCTTTTGCTTTTGCCGGAAATATAGAATCATCATAAGTGATCAAATTGCCCAGTGAGGGATAACTTCCAAAGTAAGGCTCAGTTTCACCACGCTTTCTTCCAATATCATCATAAGTAAATCCTTGGCTTACAAATTTATCTCTTTCAAAACCTTTTACGGTTGTTCTGTAATTTTGTCCTATTGAGTTTGTAAAAGTTGTTTTTTCATTTCCATCGGGAGTGTATTCGGTCACTTTGGTATATCCAAATGATTCACGGGCATACACATAAGTTGTTGTGCCTCCGATATTTGTTTTGGACTTCATTAATTTTCCCCATTCATCATAAGTATTAATCAAAATATTGCCTAAGGGATCAGTTTGTTTTAAAACCTGTCCAAAGTCATTATACTCAATCTTAGTCTCTAGTCCTAAATTATCAACTTTATTTACGACAAACCTACCTTTTGGATCATATTGGTTGGTACTTGTCTGTGTTTGTGAATCAACACTGTTACTGATTATCTTTTGGGTTATATTTCCAAAACCGTCATAATTATAGGTTTCAAGTAGATAACCCGTATTATCTCTGTTCCATGTTTTAAGCGTTTTTAAAAGATTATTTTCATAACTATATTCTTCCTTTGCAGATTTAGTGTCGCCATAGGCCTGAACAATATCATTTTTTAACTTTGGACGGCCAATATAATAGTCAGGTCCAATACCTGATGGATTATGGGTATACTCAAATAAGGAAGTGTTGATCGCATAATTTCCATTAAATGTAGATACAGCTTGTGCGGGGAGGTAATAATCACCATAAGTGATGGTATTATTTGTAACAGTATTGGTTAAGAAGTCTTTACTTTTAGTAGTTTCCGGTACAATAGCAGTTACAATTTTAGGCTGGTCACTTTGCTGAATATTAGTAATGACTTGCCCATTTAATAATTTGTCTATCTTATAGTTAATTGACTTAAATGATAAAAGCTGAGTGTTATTTTCAGAAATATCAAGAGGGATGGCTTTAGCAGGGTCAGTTGTCTTAATAGACCATTCTTTGACAGGAAGTCCTTCGGTAGGATGAATTTCTGAACCTGACCAAACTTTTGAGTTAATAAGTTCATCGGTATACCATGATGATCGTGCTATCTGGCGGAATCCAATTATTCCTCTTCCATGAAAATTTGCTATTAAATCACGATATCTGAAATCTTGTTTTCTGCTTCCTTGCAGAAGTTGAGTAACAACAGATTTTGAGGGAAGATTTTTTATGTTTGAATAAGGATAAGTAGCATTGTTATCTGACTGATAAAAAGCAGATGTATTATTATTGCCTGAATCTAAATCATTATATGAAACAGAGATACTTACCTCTCCCTGAGTAATACTGTTGACAGCATATTTTTGTGGTAGATTAAAATAATCATAAGTAAATAAGGAAGTATCTCCATGCTTGACCATAATAAACCTGTCAATATTGTGTATCCTTGCTGAAATATTGATAGGAACAAAATGAGCATCACTGGTAGATTCAAAATTATCATTGTAGCTCTCTCTAAAAATGATAGTTCCTGTAGCATCACTGCCCTCATTCACCTTAACTTTCAAGCCGAAGCTTGAATCTCTATTTGCGCCAAGGTCATGTTTTCTATAAGTTTCAGATTTTATATTAATGAAATCATCCTTTCCATCACCATTTACATCTTTTGCAAAATTATTATAAATTATTTGTCTTCTACGGCCCGAATCACTGACATATGGGCTTTTCCTGTATGTAAGGAAATTACTTATATATTGTTCTTTAAAATTATCATTCCCTTTATTGATATACAACCTCCAGTTAGTTGTCTCTTCAACATCTTTTTCCGGTACTGCAAAATCTACTTTTCCGTCACCATTGAAATCACCATATATAAGGCCTTCCTTCTCTCCATTGAAGTTAATTAAGGGTGTATTGCCTGCTGGGTTACCTCCTTTTAGTAATATATAAAAATATCCGTTTCCTTTATCAATAAAATCTGATTTACCATCACCATCAATATCTAAAATATCAATGTTGTTAAGATCTTTACCAATGCCTATTTCTGTGATCTGATTGGAATTATTTTCCGAGAAAAGATCAATAGTATAATTCTGATAATAGACATCACAGTTGGTTTCCATAGTAGGGATCTGGTTCTGGCCGCCAGAATAAATATAGGAAGTTGTACATCTGTTATTTGCTACTGAGAAAGCAAGTTCAGAAATCCTATCACCATTCAAATCTATTTCCTTTACTGATCCTAAAGATGTGCTTATATCCTCATAGCCTTCAAATAATCCTGGGTTTGGAGGATACGTTCCTGTCCTATCATAAAGGTTAGCCGGAATCTCTTTTTGCTTAACGAGGGTTAAGATATTATTCTTTAGTACGTACGCTTTGAAAACAAGTTTTTTATTGGGCAAAGGATCATTAGTTTCCTTGTAAGTGATAATTCCCTGGCTGGAAGAAATTTTATTTTCATTGTCAAGTATTCCGCCTGCAATGGTTCCGCCACTCAAATCTTCATCAGAAACCTTTATTGGGGTAAATCCTCCATCTAGTTTATTAAATACTATGTAGGTTCCTCCTGAAGTTGGTTCAATATAATTTCCTTGACTTTGGCAATTTCCGTAATCATCGGTCTCTAGGCATTCATAATAGCCAGGACTTCCTGTATTATAGTAGAGTAAATCTACTCTTCCGTCACCATCAAAATCGCCTAGTTTTTGATTTTGCGAAATTAAATTTGCATTTAGCTCTTGTTTATTAGCAATCTGATTAACAGGAGGTTTTAGAAATTTGACTGGGTTTGCAATTCTGTAACTACCTGGGAATTGATTATTAGCAGTTCTTTCTGTTATACTTTGTACAAAATCATATTTAGAAATTGCCGGATCAATAGAATAGTTAACGGTATATTTTTTGAAAAGAATTTTATTCGCATTTACAGTAATATCACTTAATCTTTTTCCTTGAATGAATAATTCTCCTTTTATATATGAAGTTTCTGCAAGACTTCTTTGCTGATAATCAAACATTATTTCATTGAAGTGAGGTTTATTTAGAGTTTCATTACCTCCCCATTCTATTGAAGAAATAATACTGACATTATCATTTTGAAGATAATTGTATATAATATAATTTCCTTTTTTATCTTTCCATTTTACGATATTATATTCTAAAGGAGTTCTTGCAGAGCTTTCGCCAGCAATCACGGAGCCATACCACGCCTGTGAGCCATCTTCGAAAGTTATCTCCCAATATTCAGGTCCTTGCCAATTCTTTCCTGTAATACTTCCTAGTGATTTTATTTTAGTGTTAGAGAATTTTTCTGTTACATATTCAGCTCCATCTTTTCCATATTCTCCTGCCTTCAGAACGAGTCTTTGTCCATTGAAACTATAATAGTCTGAATAGTCAAGCTGTAGTCCATTCAATATACCATCTTTTTCTATTGTTTTTCCTGTTCTGGAAATAGATGTTATACCCGAGAAATTCCATCCATATCCAGCAATTCCATTTCCTGAACCACTTGTATAAATGAGCTCCATCTGAGGGGCAACACTTTTTACTGCAGGAGGTAAAGCTATTGGCAAGGTAAACTGCAACTGTCCGCCGTTAGTTACTTCTATATTTCCTTTAGTATCATGGAAATTATTGTCTACACTTTCTGATGTATAGGATGGATTATTCGCTCCCGCATTGGAATCTGCAGGTCCTCCTCCCGAATTTCCCGTACCAGGCCCAATTTTAGCAACAAAAGGATTGGATACATTGGATGTTGCGTGAAATCCTTGTGCTAGAACAACGGCCTGCGGATCCTGAACCGTTCGCGAGGTGCTTTCAGCTTGATATAGTATAGTTTGTGAATATCCTAATATTGGGAGGCAGGATATGATGAATGAATAGAAAATTTTCATATTCTTTTTCTTTGAATTAATAAATTGATAAATAACGAATCAGAAAATAGCCTATCGTTTGGTAACATTTCTGCTGAAGACTTTTCCGTCTTTCAGCGTAAAACGTAGAATATAGACACCCCAGTCATAACCCGTCATATTAATCTTCAGCTGACGTTTTAATCCCGGAATATTCTGTTGCTGGAATTTCCAGTGTACCGTACTGTGCTGGTATAATGAAACGGATTCTATAAGATCGTCTGCTTCTTCAGTCCAGTCGATGGTAAGAAAGTCATTAACGGGTACAGGATATAGTCTTATTTGTTTCAGGAAAGTTTTTTCATCCATGGCAGGAGCTTCTTGCTGTTGCAGGGCAGCTACTGTTTTAGTCTCCTGTTTTGCTGTTTCAGTGGGAGCTGTTTTTCCTGCAACATTAGGTCCTCGGTATCTTTGGTTTCCGGCTTCGTCATATTTGAAATAGACCTCAGTTTGTGCAAATCCTAAAAATCCTATTATAAGGGAGAAGAAAGAAAGTATTTTTTTTTTCATGTGTTTATTTTTTTTCAGAAAGAAGTTTTTCCAGTTGTTTTTCCATCTTCTCTACCTTTTCAGATTGAGCTTTTAGTTTTTTATTCTGCTCAATAGAATATAGAGTAAGTTCCTCAATTTTTTCAAGAAGCTTAGCGTTCATTTCAGCTACGTTGATTCCATTTTTGAGAATCTCTTTTTCTGATGGAATATTAGGAAGGTGTCCATTCTTTTGAATATGGTTTTCTACTTCTTCCAAAGTATTCAGTTTATAGTCTTTTTTGAATACGTAATCTGCCCAAACGTTGGCTTTTACCTCTACCTCTTTGGCAAATATTTTACCATCAAATTTAGCAGTGGCATTGTTGAAAAATTTTATCCAAGTGCCATTGGAGCCATCTTGAATACCAATATAATATTTTCCGTCATTGTTATTATTGGGCATTGAAAGAATAATATTATGTGTATTTCCTTTATTTCTAAGGACCGTGTCACCGGTAAGTCCTCCCCAGCATCCGTCACAGGTGGATTTTGCGATTTGAAACGATCCCAGTGAACTGGCTACTTCTAAAGCCGCCCCTTCAGCTTTGTATATTCTGAAGAATGCTTCACCACTTCCTACAGGATCACCGATTCCCACTTTTATTTTCCCATCAGGAAGTATCCGCATAGCTTCCGCATTATTGGTTTTTAAAACAAGAGGTTGGTTATCTGTTGTTCCCAGAAAGTTATTGGAAGGGTTAGTTCCCGAATTACCGTTGTATTCCAGCTCTGAGCTGATAATAAAGAAGCTGAAAGGCATAAAATAAATAATAAAGACTGTTTCATAGTTTCTGTAAGTGTAATAAATGGTTTTTTTAAAATGGTAGTGTAGTATTCACTAGGTAAGTGACTGAAAGGCTGTTAATTTTTTAACTAATAAAGTTGTGTTTTTTGCAAAAGTAAATAATATCTGCATGAAAAGCAGATAATAATGATATAAATCATCTAAACAGGATATATCATCTTTAAAGAGAAAATTTAGGGTATAATTTCAATCTAAATTTCAACTTGATAAAAAAATATTAATCACAATAGAAGTAAATGAATGCTGATTATGAACATTGTTTAACAATGATTCTGCTTCTTGAAATCATTAAAGGTCGGAGTATTGTTGCAGTCAAAAAATAAAAAAACACTTACAAGTTAATGTAAGTGTTTGTCCTTAATTGGCTCCTCCTGCTGGGCTCGAACCAGCGACCCTCTGATTAACAGTCAGATGCTCTAACCAACTGAGCTAAGGAGGAATGTCCTTTGTTTTAAGTGGTGCAAATATAGGACGAATATTTATACCTTACAAATATTTTTTAAGAAAAAATTCAAAAAAATTATAAACTGCCCGTAAGTGCCTTAAAGATATCACTTCCGAAGATTAGTAACATCAATCCTAACAGGAAGATAACCCCGATCATCTGTGCATTTTCCAATACTTTCTGAGGAACAGGTTTCCCCGTAATCACCTCCCACAAAGTAAATAAAACGTGCCCTCCATCAAGTCCCGGAATAGGAATAAGGTTCAGGAATGCCAGCCAAACAGAAAACATGGCTGTAAAACTCCAGAATAAACTCCAGTTAACAGAGACAGCCCCGTCTTTAGATTTCTGTACCGGCATATTCTTGATGATGGCCAGCGGACCACCCACTTTCTTGTAGCCCTGAACTTTCTTGTTGAATACCAGTTTAAACTGCTTTACCTGGTATGTTAAACTTTCAATACTTCTGGTAAATCCTCTCCCAATGGATTGGACCATTGTGAAATTCTCAGTAGTAACATACTTTTCAAGCTGTTTGTAAGAAGCTATTCCTAAAGTGCCTTCCTTGGAAACTTCAAGACTTAACGGCTGTACTGTACCCGCTCTTAATACTTCCATATTAATCACTTTAGCTGCGTTTTTTATAACAACACTCTGAAGTTCATCATAATAATTGATTTTCTGGCCGTTTACCGAAACCACCTGGTCACCTATTTTTAAACCTGATTCAGCAGTTTTAGGGTTCACAATTGTATCAATTACAGGAGCATATCTTGGATTTAGGAATGCTTTGGGGTTTTCATCTTTAAAAGCAAGCGCTTTTCCGTCATCGTTTGTGTTAAAAGTAACCTCTTTTCCTTTTCTTAAAACAGTTATCTGGTCACTTAATAAAATATCCAAAGACAGTTTATCCAGATTGTTCTGAACCTTTCCGTCTACCTTTAAGATCTTGTCTCCATCTTCAAAGCCCATTGCTTTTGCAACATTGGTGTAATGCA
>Ga0307414_10001394_pt1 | contig 12521 bp, 12 predicted proteins | sample DK1Ometagenome_FD_203804 | JGI IMG/M metagenome (GOLD analysis project Ga0307414, IMG submission 203804) | Maize rhizosphere microbial communities from greenhouse at UC Davis, California, United States - DK15-O-3 | ecosystem: Host-associated > Plants > Roots > Rhizosphere > Soil | place: USA...
AGCGCGCCCGCGCAAGGTTTCGGTAGCACTTCAGGCCTATGCCGCGATGACGACGAGTGCAGCGCGCGGCGCTGTCCGCGACCTGTCGCAGCTGAAGGGCAAGGGATGAAAAGACTCGGGGGGATCGCGCTGACATTGCTCGCGCTCGCGGGCTGCAATCGCGCGCCCGACAATGGCGACCTTGCCGAGGCCGAGGCACGCGGTTCGCGCGAAGCTGCCGAGAATGGCCGCATCGAGTGCGCGCTCGAGGGCGCGAAGCTGTTCGATCGCACCTGCACCGTCGAGGAAATGAGCGGCGAGAATGGTGCGGTCCTCGTCGTCGGGCGCGCCAATGTCGGATACCGGCGCCTGCAGGTCACGACCGACGGCCGCGGCGTCGTGTCGGCGGACGGTGCCGAGCCGGCGAAGGTGACGATCGTCGGCGACAATATGATCGAGGTGGCGATCGGGCACGACCGCTATCGCCTGCCGGCGAATACGGGCGGCGCCAAGTAGGCGCTGTCGCGCGATCGTGATAGGGCGGCATCATGTCCGTTCCTGCCGACGCCCCGATCCTGACCGCGAGTGCGATGCGCGAAGCCGAGGCCGCCTGCGCCATCCAAGGCACTTCGCTATCGCAATTGATGGAGCTTGCGGGTGCAGCGGTGGCCGATACGGCCTGGCGGATGGCGGCGGGAGCGCCCATCCTCATCCTCTGCGGTCCTGGCAATAATGGCGGCGATGGCTATGTCGCGGCGCGGATGCTCGCCGAGCGCGGAGCGGCGGTGCGCGTCGCCGCACTGGCCGAACCCTCGACTGAGCTGGCGAAGGCGGCGCGCGCAGGGTGGAGCGGACCGGTCGAGGCTGTCGATGGCCGCCTGGCGCCTGCGCCACTGATCGTCGATGCGCTTTTCGGTGTCGGGCTGTCGCGGACGATCTCGGACGAGCTCGCCGCCATCCTCGGCCATTTTTCCGACCGGCGCATCCTTGCGGTCGATGTCCCGAGCGGGATCGACAGCGACGGTGCGGCCGACTGGATCCCGCCGCTTCGCGCCGATGTGACGCTGGCGCTTGGCGCGCTGAAGCCCGCGCATGTCCTGCTTCCGACCGCACCCGCCTGCGGCCGCGTCCTGCTCGCGCCGATCGGCATATCGGCGAACAAGGTGATGCGGACGCTGCCGGACGCGCGGGAGAGGAAGCCGGAGGCGGCGGCGCACAAGTTCACGCGCGGGATGGTGCTGGTCTTTGCCGGACCGATGCGCGGCGCCGCCGGCCTGACGGCCGCAGCGGCGCTGCGGGCGGGCGCAGGCTATGTCGTGCTCGACGGCAGCGAGCGGGCGCCCTTTTCGGCGATCATCGCCGAGAGTGACGAGAAGTTCGGCGAACGGCTTGACGATCCGCGCGTCGGCGCGGTCGTCATCGGGCCCGGGTTTCCGGCGGGCGACGAGTTGTTGTTCGACGTGGAGGCGGCGCTCGATTCGGGCAAGCCGCTGGTGCTCGACGCCGCGGCCATCGACGCGGCGCTGCCGCGCCTGGCCGAAACACCCCGAAAAGCCATCCTGACCCCGCATGAAGGCGAGTTCGCGCGCGCCTTTCCGCAGCTTTACGGCAGCAAGATCGATCGCGCCAAGGCGGCCGCGGCGCGCACGCAGGCGGTCGTTGTCTACAAGGGCGCCGATACGATCATCGCCGCGCCCGACGGCCGCGTTGCGGCCGCATGGCCGGGCAGCCCGTGGCTGGCGACGGCGGGGACGGGCGACGTACTGGCCGGTGCTTGCGGCGCGATGCTGGCAAGGGGGGGCGATGCTTTCGATGCCGCGGTCGCCGCGGTGGGCTGGCATATTGCGCGCGCCACGCATATAGGCCCCGGCCTTGTAGCGGATGATCTGATAAGGGACTGACATGAGCGAAGCTGCGCTGATCGAGCGCATCGCCGCGCGCGGCGACGGCGTGACGGGCGACGGCCGCCATGTGGCGGGCGCCGTGCCGGGCGACCGCGTGCGCGACGACGGGATCCTCATTCCGGGACCGAACCGCGCCGAACCGGTGTGCCGCCATTTCGGCAGATGCGGCGGTTGCCAGTTGCAGCATGTCGCCGAACCGGCGCTCGCCGAGTTCGTGCGCGATCGCGTGGTCGGCGGGCTGGAGGGGCAGGACGTCCTCTATGGCGAGGTGCTTCCCGCGCTCCTTTCGCCGCCGCAGAGTCGCCGCCGCGCCGCGCTCACCGCGCTCAGGACGGGCAAACAGGTCGCGATCGGATTCAACGCGGCGCAGAGCAACCAGATCGTCGATATGCGGATGTGCCCGCTGTTGCTGCCCGAACTCTTCGCGTTGATCGAACCTGTGCGCGAACTGCTGGTCATGATTGCGCAGCCGCGACGCCCGGTGAAGGTCAAGCTGCAAATGCTCGATCAGGGCGTCGAATTGATCCTCGATGGCGTCAAGGCCGACGGGCTCGATGCCGCGATGGCGTTGCAGGATTTTGCCGGCACGCACGATCTGGCGCGTTTCGCGATCGATCAGGGCGACGGGCTCGAAATCCTATGGCAGCCCGATCCGCCGACGATGCGCTTTGGCGACATATTGGTCGAGGTGCCGCCCTTTGCCTTTCTGCAACCGACCGCGACGGGGCAGGCGGCGCTCGTGGATGCGGTAACCAAAGCGATCGGTGATGCCGGCGCCGTTGCCGACCTGTTTGCGGGGGTCGGCACCTTCGCGCTGTCGGTGCAGGCGGGGCGCAAAGTCTATGCTGCCGAGGGCGCGCGCGATGCGGTCGCCGCGTTGACCGGCGCCGCAAACCGTGCCCGCGCGCTGGTCGCGACCGAGCATCGCGACCTGTTCCGGCGCCCATTGGTGCCTGCCGAGCTCAACCGTTTCGGTGCGATCATCCTCGACCCTCCCCGCGCGGGGGCGGAGGAGCAGGTGAGGCAGCTCGCTGGTTCAGCGGTGCCGGCAATCGCCTATGTCAGCTGCAATCCCGCGAGCTTCGCGCGCGATGCGAAAATACTGACCGAAAGCGGCTACCGGCTCGACTGGGTCCAGCCCGTCGGCCAGTTTCGCTGGTCGACCCATGTGGAACTGGCCGCGCGGTTTTCGCGATAGCTGTTAATGCAGCACGAAACCCATGAAGGCGTGCAGGCAAAGCGCGAATAGGGCAAGGCTTGCCAGCGCGAAGACGCCGAAGCGCCACATCACGCGATTGACCGTCACCTGGATCAGGCTGTGCACGATGCGCAGGGCGACATAGGCCCAAGCGATCTGCGCGTTCAGCCCGCCGCCCATGCCGCCGACCGCGAGCGCGATCGCGACGGCATAGAAGACCGTCGGCTGTTCCATCAGATGGTTGTAATTATGCGCCTTCCATTGCACCTCGGCGGGCAGCACATCGTCGAGCCCCTTGCCGGTGCCGCCGACCATTTTTGCGGCGTCGATTTTCGCGCGCTGCATTGCCGGGATGCGCGTCGCGTACATCCACACCCACATGACCATCGACCAGAGCGCGAGCGTCGCGACCGGTCCCAAAATAGCGTTCGTATCCATAATCTCTCCCCCTCAACCCAAAGTGGCGATCACCGCTAGCAGCGCGAGCGCCAGCAGGCACAAGGTCGACGCCGCAAAGATGGCAAAGCGCACCGGTATACGGTTCACCGTTGCCTGCCAGAAGCTGTGCACGATACGCAGCGCGACATAGGCCCAGGCGATCCATACGACATAGGCGGGATAGCCGCCGACCGCGTGCAGGATCAGAATGACGGCGTAAAAGAGCGTCGGCTGTTCGAGCAGATGCGTGTAATTGTGCGATTTCCAGTTGGTGACGGGCGGCAAGATCCCTTCAAGGTCGCCGCCGCGACCGCCGGGCGGTGCTGCCTTGAGATCGATACCCGATTTGGCAAGCGCGCCGAAGCGCGTCACCGCGACCCACACCAGCATGACGAGCGTCCACAGGATCAGCACCGCGCCCGGTGCGAGAATGTTCGGCGTCATATGCTCCCCCCTTTGTCGTACGGCGGCGATGCTAGGGGCGGCGCGCCGATATGCAATTGCCAAAATTCAGTCGCGCCGAACCGCGATCTCGGTGCGGATCGCGGCTCCGTCGCCATCGACGCGCGGCGCGAAGCCAAGATCGCGCGGCGGCATCGCACCATATTTCACCGGCGGCTGCATTTCGTGGAACGCCCCCACATCGGGATGGGTACGGTGGCGGAAAAAGCCGGTTGCAGCGAAATGCGGGTCTTCCTTGATGTCCTGAAGGTCGCGCGTCGCCATCGCCGGAATATCGTTTGCGGCGAACAGTGCGAGCCATTCGGCGGTGGATTTCGCCGGTGTTTTGCGTGCGATCTCGCTGTAAATCAGCGACATATGCCGTCCTTCGGCCTTTGCCGCCTCATAGTCCGGCGTTGCGAGCAGGTCGGCGCTGCCGAGCAGCGCCATCAGCCGCGCGGTCGATTCGGGTGTGTAGGGAACGATCGCGAGATAGCCATCGCTCGTCGGAAAGGGCTGGCGCGTCGGGTCGAGTTGACGCGGATAGCCGGCGGGACCGATGGGCGGATCGAGCGTCGCGTCGCGGAAATGCTCGACGAGCATGAAGGACGCGAAGCATTCGAACATCGGCACCTCGACCTCTTGCCCTTCGCCGGTGCGGAGCTTGTGGACTAGCGCGGCAAGGATCGCCTGCGCCCCGAACTGGCCCGCGATCTTGTCGGCGATCAGCGAAGGGAAATAGCGTGGGCGCGGGTCGCCATCGACACGTGGCAGCAGGCTGGTCGTACCCGTCGCTGCCTGGATGACATCGTCATACGCCTGCAGATCGGCATAGGGGCCGTCTTGCCCGAAGCCGGTGCCATGGACATAGATGATGTCGGGCTTCAGCGCCTTGCAGGCCGCAAAGTCGAAGCCCAGCTTGGCGATCGCCTTGCCTCGGACATTGTGAAAGAAGACGTCGGCACTCGCGATCAGGTCGCGGAGTACGGCGGCGTCCTCGGGCTTCTTGAGGTCTAGCGCGATCGACCGTTTGCCGCGGTTCACGGTGAGGTGGATAGAGCCCATTGTCGGGTCGGGGACGCCGTTCCCGAGATAGCGCGAAATGTCGCCGGTGCCCGGCGTTTCGACCTTGATCACTTCGGCGCCGAGATCGGCGAGCATCTGCGTCGCATAGGGACCGAAGATAACCGTGGTAAGATCGATGATCCGGATCCCTGACAACATCGACGCGCATCCTCTCTCTCTGCTTCGCGCGCACGATAGAATGATTGCAAAGTAAAACGGAAGAGGCTTCGTCGTCAGGCTGGCTATTCTGTCAGGCTATCCGCTTCATTGCCCGTACCGACCGCGTAGGCGGTCGATATCCGGCGATAGGATTTCGACCGGAAAGCGGCGACCGTCGCAAGCACACCGAACGCACCGGCGATCGAAAAGACGATCGCGATGCCGCGTTCCGGCCCGCGGCCGTACCAGTCGCCGATCGCGACCGCGCCCGCACCGTCGGTCATCAGCGGCACGAATATGAACTGCGTCAGCGGCGCGATCAGGAAGGCGGTGAGCGGCGACGCCGACTGCTCGACCGATTGGGCAAAGCCGAAGACGCGCCCTTGCCGTTCATAGGGAACGACCTTTTGCAGCGTCGTCTGCTCGGCCGCCTCGGCATAGGGGCCGAGGAACATCCATATAAAGCAGCCGGCCGCCAACAGCAGGATCGACGACTGGACCGTGAAGAAGACCGCGACGATCCATGCCGCGAGGTTAACGAAAAGCAGCGTTCGTACGGGGTTCACGCCAAGGCCGGTCCGCGCGATGACCATCCCGCTGAGGATGAAGGCGCAGGAAATGACCGCCCAGAGCAATCCCCATTCCTCGACCTCCATCAGCGACAGGCCATAGGCGTCCATCAACGCCATGAAGACGCCGCCGAGGAGATTGTTGAATGTCGTGAAGAGGATGAGGGCGATCAGGCCGGGTATGCCCAGCACGACGCGAAGGGTCCTGGCGAGGTCGATGCGGCGCGGCGCGTCATGCGCTTCGCCAACACGCGGCTCGTCGATCCGGACGAACAGCAGGTGGACAATCGCGACCAGCGTGAAGCCGATCGCGAAGGCTAGCGTCCCTGCCATGCCGCCCCACGCGACGAGGAATCCGCTGATCGCAGAGGTGGTGAGGAAGCCGATGCCGCTGACCATGCCGACGAGGCCGTTCGCCTTGTCGCGGCGATCTTCCGCCACGAGCAAAGTGACGAGCGTGGGCAGCGCGATCATGCGGATATTGCCGGCGATCACCGCCAGCATCGTGATGAGGATGAAGAGCCAGAGCGTGATGCTCCCGGTATCCGCACCGCGAATATCGGGGGCGAGCGCATAGCCCGCGAGCGCGGCGGCGTAGAGCGCCAGCGAGGCGGCGCTGGAGACGAGCATCATGTTGCGTTTGCCATGATGGTCGACAAGACTGCCGAACCAGATACCGAGCGCGGCGGTGAGGACGAGATAAATGCCTGCGATCATCCCCGTCGCGAACACCGACCGGGTTTCGAGAAAGGTCCAGAAGGTGAGCGCGAACCACACCGTGAAATTGGTGATGTTCGCGACCAGGTTGTTGGCAAGAAGATGGTGAAAGGGTTGCATAAGCGGCGCAATCTAGCGCCTTGTCCTGAAAGGAAAAGGGCCGGTCGCATCGCAGCGCCGGCCCCCCGCTTTTTGGCATTCCGTTGCGATCAGAACAGCTTGGTCACCGTCGCGCTGCGGCGTTCCTGCTCGACTTCGCCCGTATAGAGGCTGACCATCGGCTCGTCGCTGACGACATGCGTCTCGTCCGCGCCGAAGCCGTTGAACTTGGTCCGCATCGCACACCCATAAGCGCCGAGCATGCCGATCTCGATGAAGTCGCCGGCTTTGACATCAGCGGGCAGGAAGAAAGGCCCCGCCATATGGTCGAGGTCGTCGCAGGTCGGGCCGTAGAAGCTGAACGGCACCATCTCGGCCTCGCTGCCGTCTTCGCGTTGCAGCGTGACCGGGAAGCGCCAGCCGACATGCGCGGCATCGAACAGCGCGCCGTAGGCACCGTCGTTGATGTACAGTTCGTCACCGCGACGCTTTTCGACGCGCACGATGAGCGAGCTATACTCGGCCGACAGCGCGCGGCCGGGCTCGCACCACAGTTCGGCCGAATAGCTGATCGGCAGGCTTTCGAAGCTGCGGTGGATCGTCTCGAAATAGGCGTCGAGCGGCGGCGGCTCCATACCCGGATAGGAGGAGGGGAAGCCCCCTCCGACGTCGATGATGTCAACGGTGACCGACGCCGCGACGATGGCGGCGCGGACGCGTTCCATCGCCTGCGCATAGGCATGAGGCGTCATCGCCTGGCTGCCGACATGGAAGCAGATGCCGAGCGCGTCGGCCGCTTGGCGGGTCGCCATCAGCAGTTCGGCGACCTCGTCGGGCTCGGCGCCGAATTTCGCGGCTAGGCTGAGCTTCGAATGGTCGGACGAGACGCGAAGCCGGACGAGCAGGTTCAGATCCTGCGCGCCTTCGGTCGCACGGACGATCTTTTCGAGTTCGTCGAGCGTGTCGAGCGAGAAGGTGCGCACGCCATGCTTCCAATAGGCTTCGGAAATCGCTTCCTCGGCCTTGACCGGATGCATGAAGCATAGCGTCGCGTCGGGAAGCGTGCGCGCGACGAGGCGGACCTCGGCGATCGAGGCGACGTCATAATGGGTGACGCCCGAGTCCCACAGCACGCGTAGCAGGTCGGGCGATGGATTCGCCTTGACCGCATACATGGTCGTGCCGGGAAATCGCTCGATGAAGAAACGCGCTGCGCGCCGCGCGGCATGCGGGCGGACAAGCGTAACAGGTTCGACCGGCGAAAGTGCCTGAATCAGCCCGTGGGCGCTATGATGCTGGTGCAACTCAAGGGACCCCCAAAAATAACGTTAAACATCCAAGGCTGCCTTGCGGTTATTGGAAGTCCCCCTGGGGCAGCGGAGAGCGCATATATGGAGGGGGTTCCCCCCTGTAAAGACCCTTGGGCGCAATTTTGTAATAGCACGGTAACATGCACGGCGAAGCGGGTGCGACGCGCGCCGGGCCGGGCAAAGGCGAGACAAAAGCGCGCCGCGGTATTAGAAACATGTTGAAGACCTAACCCGAAAGGACTCTCCTCCCATGGTTTCTCGCGCCGAGGTCAATCACAACTTCTCCGACGCAGAACTGGACGAACTGCGGGCCTATGGCACGGTCGAGTCGCACAGGGCCGGCGATCTGCTCATCGAAGAAGGGGCGATGGCTCCCGATTGCATCGTGACCTTGTCGGGGTACACCGACATTTTCGCGTCGACCGACGAGGGCCGCAAGCGCGTCGGATGGATGGAGCGAGGGCAATTCGCCGGCGACCTGTCGGTATTGACGGGGCAGCGACATCTGTCGCGCGTCGAAATGGGCGCCGACGGCGAGATACTGCGCATCGCGCACCCCGATTTCCAGCGGTTGATCGCGGGCAATTCGCATTATTCGGACATCTTCGTGCGCGTGCTGTCGGCGCGGCGCGAGTTCAGCAAGCATCGCGGCTTTGCGGTCACGATCATTATCGGCGCGGCGATGGACCGCAGCGTCTATGCGATGCGCGACCTGCTCATGAAGCATGGCGTCGCGCACCGCTGGTTCGACCCCGCCGACGGGCCGGTCGCAGGGCATCTTCTGGCCGAGCGCGGGCTGGCCGAGGATCAACTGCCCGTGGCGATCCTTGGTGCCGCCGATGTGCTGATCCAGCCGACTCCCGAACAACTCGCGGCCGGGCTCGGGCTCGACCTGCTTCCCGACGGCGCGACCGCCGACGTCATCGTCGTCGGCAGCGGCCCCGGTGGGCTGGCGGCGGCAGTGTACGCCGCGTCCGAAGGGCTGACGGTGATCGCGCTCGATGCGCTGGCGCCGGGCGGACAGGCGGGGACGTCGTCGAAGATCGAAAATTACCTCGGCTTCCCGACCGGCATTTCGGGCAACGAACTCGCGCGCCGCGCGACGGTGCAGGCGCAGAAATTCGGCGCGCGGCTGGTGGCGCCGGTCCGCGCGGCGTCGATCAACCGCGACGAGGACGCCTATTGCCTGCATCTGGCGGATGGTCGCAAGCTGCGCAGCCGCGCGGTCGTCGTCGCAAGCGGCGCTAAATATCAGAGCCTGCCGATCGACGGCATTGAGGTCTATGAAGGACGTGGCATCTATTATGGCGCGACGCCGATGGAGGCACAGCTGTGCAGCGATGCCGAGGTTACGATCGTCGGGGCAGGCAATTCGGCGGGGCAGGGGGCGATCTATCTCGCCAGCGTGGCGAAGAAGGTCTACGTCATCTTCCGCCGGTCGAGCCTGCGTGAGACGATGTCCGAATATCTGGTCAAGCGGCTCGAAGAGCATCCGAATATCGAGATCATAGCATCGACCGACGTCGTTGCGCTCCACGGCGAGGATCGGCTCGCCGGTCTAACCTATCGCTGCCGCGAGACCGGCGAGGAGGGGCATTGCGATTGCGGCTTCCTGTTCTTGTTCCTCGGCGCGAACCCGAACACGACCTGGCTTCCCAAGGAAATGGTGTGCGACGAGCGCGGCTTCGTGAAGACCGGCACCGACATCGCACCTATCGAATTGGTCAAGGCGGGCTGGGCACTCGACCGCATGCCGACGCGCTATGAAACGAGCTGGCCGCGCATCTATGCCGTGGGCGATGTCCGCAAGGGGTCGGTGAAGCGCGTTGCTTCATCGGTGGGTGAGGGGTCGGTGGTGGTCAGCGACATCCATCAGGCTTTGGCGGAGGTTGGCGCTCCCGCCGAATAACGTCATCCAGGTGAAAATGGGTTTGGATTACCCCAGCCGCGTCTTGAAATCCTCGTAACCGAATTCGCGGACCAGCTTCAGCGCGTCGCTCTCGCTATCCCACAGCCAGATCGAGGGCAACGGCACGCCGTTGAAGGTGTTGGTTTTGACCATCGAATAATGCGCCTGGTCGAGGAAGGCGAAGCGCTGGCCGATGCGCGCACCGCCGGGCAGGCGATAGTCCCCGATGATGTCGCCCGCGAGGCACGAGGGGCCGCCGAGCCGCGTGGGCATGCCTTCACTTCCTTCATCGAGCATTGCGGGGCGATAGGGTGCCTCGATCACATCAGGCATGTGGCAGGTCGCCGAAACGTCGGTGATGCCGATCGGCATGCCATTGTCGAACAGGTCGAGCACCTCCCCGACCAGGATGCCGGCGTCGAGCGCGATCGCTTCGCCGGGCTCGATCATGACGTCGCAATCCGTCGCGGCGCGCACCTGCTTCAGGAAAGCGATCAGGTCGTCGACCTGATAATCCGCGCGCGTGACATGGTGGCCGCCGCCGAAATTGATCCATTTGAGCTGGCCGAAGAAGGGGCGCAGCATCGGCTGCACCGCGTTCCAGGTGCGCTGGAGCGGCGGGAAGTCCTGTTCGCACAGGCTGTGCATATGGACGCCGTCGACGCCCTCCATATGTTCGGGGAGCAGCTGGCTGATCGGAAAGCCGAGGCGGCTGCACGGCGCGGCAGGATCGTATTTCGCGACCTCGCCTTCGCTGTGCATGGGGTTGATGCGCAGGCCGATGTCGAACGTCGCACCCTGCGTACGAAGCTGGTCGAGCAGCGGACGGAATCGCGCGATCTGGCCAGGCGAGTTGAAGATGAGATGGTCGGACAGCGCCGCGATCTCGGGCAGGTCGGCTTCCTTGTAGCCGGCGCAATAGGTGGCGACTTCGCCGCCATATTCGCCGCGGCCGAGCCTCGCTTCGTAAAGGCCGGAGGCGCATACGCCGTCGAGATATTCGGCGACGGTCGGCCCGAGCGACCACATGGAAAAGGCCTTGAGCGCCGCAAGCACGCGCGCGCCCGACGCGTCGCCGATATGGCGCAGCAGCGCCAGGTTCGCACGCACCTTCGCGGCATCGACGACGAATGCGGGGGAGGGGACGCGGGTCAGGTCGAAGCGGGCAAAGGCTCCGGGGTCGCCGGCACGGGTTTCCATGTCGCTTGGGATTCCTGAATTAAGTCAGACCGCAATCGGTCCCTTGAAGATGAAGAACGCCCCCGCCGCGATCAGACCGAAGCCGACGAGATGGTTCACCGTCAGCTTCTCACCGAGCCAGAAGACCGCGAACCCGGCGAATATGATCAGGGTGATCACTTCTTGCAAGGTCTTGAGTTCGGCGGCGCTGTAGACGCCATAGCCGATGCGGTTCGCGGGGATGACGAGGCAATATTCGAAAAAGGCGATTCCCCACGCGATCAGCACCGCGAGCCAGACCGGACGCGACACCGCGCCGAGCTGGCCGTACCAGGCGAAGGTCATGAAGATGTTCGAGACGAACAGCAGCCCGATCGGCGCGAGATAGGCGGTCATTTGGTCTCTTTCGTCAGCGGCAGCACGTCGCGAAGCAGCGCGGCAAAGAAATGCCCCGGCTCCTCGACCATCGGCATATGCGCCGAATGTTCGAGCCAGACGAGCTTCTTTGAGGGTGCTTCAACCTGTCCGAACCACTGGGCTGCTACAGGCGAAGGCACAGTATAGTCATGCCGTCCGAGCAGGAAGACGATCGGAACGTCCATCTTGTGCACCGACTTGAAGCTGACGTCGGCGAGCCGCGGCCAGAGCGTCGTCACCGAAAATGCGCTGCCCTTGCCCCACGCCTGCACATCGGCCGCGGTATATTCTGGCGACAGGCGCGGGGTCTGGAAATAATATTTGAGGTCGGGCTTGTTGTAGATCAGCGAGCCATAGGGAATGGCATATTTGCGCCAGCCATCGGCTTTGGCGATGGTGAACTCGCCCTGCGGATAGGGTGCGAGCGCGTCGATCGCGGCGACGGCTTCGGCGTTGCCTGCCGCCAGCGCTTTCGCTCGCGTCCACGCCATGCCGGCCTTCTCGCCCTCGCGGAAATCTATGCCCTGACCGACGCCGACATAGGCGTAGAGCAGATCGGGGCGCTCGGCCGCGACCGACAGGCCGACGATCGAACCCCAGCTGTGCCCCATCAGCACGACCTTGCGCTTGTCGTAGCGCTTTTTGAGCAACTCGATCAGTTCAATGGCGTCGTCGCGGTAGCGCTCGACGGTCATCGTCGGCGCGAGCGTGGCGGGATCGTTCAGCGGGTACGATCGCCCGGCGCCGCGCTGGTCATATTGCACAACGGTGAAGACGTCCTCCCACGGGCGCTGGAACGCCCAGGCGAAGGGCATCTCCACAGCGCCGGGACCGCCGTGGACGAAGATCAGGATGGGGTTGTCTTGGTCCGCGCCCCGGACGTTCACGATCTGCCGTGCGCCGCCGAGCGTTGCCTCGAAGGTTTCCTGAACGCCGTTCGGCGTGACGATCTTGCCGATGTCGGCGACGATCGCGCGTGCCGGGGCGTAGGAGTCTTCGGTTTGCGCGAGCGCGGGCGTGGCAAGAGAGAGAAGCACCAGAATGGCGAGGTAAAATCTCATGGCACGTCCTTGCGCTTGCCAGCCAATAAAAACCGCTCGCCCTGAGCTTGTCGAAGGGCCGCTCTTCCCACGTTAA
>Ga0307414_10001395_pt1 | contig 12517 bp, 12 predicted proteins | sample DK1Ometagenome_FD_203804 | JGI IMG/M metagenome (GOLD analysis project Ga0307414, IMG submission 203804) | Maize rhizosphere microbial communities from greenhouse at UC Davis, California, United States - DK15-O-3 | ecosystem: Host-associated > Plants > Roots > Rhizosphere > Soil | place: USA...
TGATTGTAGGGGCGGCACTCCGTGGCCGCCCTGTTCGCGGCTAAAAGGAGTCGTTGATAAATAATGCGATTACTGATTCTCAGCTCTCTTATCGTCGGCGTTCTCTCGGTTACACATGCCCAAACTGCCGAGCAGAAATTCAAGAATGTCCAGATCTTCAAAACGCTTCCCGCAGCGCAGTTGGAACCGACGATGGCTTTTATCTCCGGCTCGCTCGGCGTCCGTTGCAACTACTGCCACGCGACCAACGGCTTCGATAAAGACGACAAGCCAACCAAGCTGACTGCTCGTCGCATGATCCGGATGGTATTCGAGTTGAACAAAGGCAGCTTCAACGGTCAGGGCGCGGTTAGTTGTTACACCTGCCATCGTGGCAAACCCACACCGGTTTCAGTTCCCGCGGTGGGCCAGAACCTTTGGGCGCCCGCCTCACCGTCACCCACACCCGAAGCGCCGCCGTCAGTGAAACAGATCCTCGATCGATACGTGCAGGCAGTTGGTGGCGTAGAGGTGCTGACGAAAATCACGAGCCGCACCGCGAAAGGCTCGCGCATCGGCGCGGACGGTGTGCTCGTTCCCGAAGAGGTCTATCAAAAAGCGCCCGACAAACTGTTGACTGTGACGAGCTATCCAAACGTTGTCTTCAGCAATGGTTACAACGGCACGTCAGCCTGGGCACACAGTAGTCGCGAAGGCCCGACGCCACTACCCGATCAACTCCTGGCCCAAATGAAGCGCGACGCAGTCTTCTACAAAGAACTAAAAACTCAGGAGCTTTACTCTAACCTCACATTCCTGGGTAAAGCCTCCGTGCGCGATTCGGACGCTTACGTGATCCAGGCGACGCCCGCTGATGGTCCAGTAGAAAAACTTTTCTTCGACGTGCGCACGGGACTGCTCGTCCGCCGCTACACCGAGTCAGACACGCCTCTGGGCAAACTGCCGTTGCAAATGGACTTTGAAGACTATCGAGAGGTTGACGGAATCAAGCAGCCGTTTCTGATCCACTGGTCGATGCCAGGCCGAGTCTGGGGTCGCAAGATCGACGAGATCAAGCAAAACGTCCCACTCGCCGACGCGAAGTTCAATCCGATTGTGTCGCGACCATAGGAAGTTAGCTGTCACAACAGACACTTGTAAGGTGTTCTGTTAGTGAGCAATACTTCCAACACACAAATCGGAGGAATGGTATGACCAGCCTATCACAGGACGTGCGCCATAGCCTGCGCATGCTGCTGAAGCATAAGGGTTTTACCGTCGTGGCGGTGCTGACGCTCGCCTTGGGCATCGGCATCAACACAGCGATGTTCAGTGTGCTGAACACGTTTCTATTCCGCTCGCTGCCATACCCGCAGTCCGAACGATTGATCCGCGTATTTCGCACCTCGCCGCACTCTCAAAGTTGGCCGCATTCGGCAGGAAATTTCTTTGACCAGCACGACAAGAACACGGTCTTTGAGAAGATGGCTGCCTACACCTTCACGAGCCGTAACCTCACCGAACAGGGACAAACAGCGGAACGTCTGCTCGGCCTTGCTGCGACCGCCGATTTTTTTCCGATGATGGGAGTGCCGCCGGCGCTCGGCCGTGTGTTCAAACCCGAAGAGTTCGAGCCCGGCGCTGATGACGTTATCGTACTGACCGATCGTTTTTGGACGCGCCGTTTCGGAAGCGATCCAACCATCGTGGGACGGAAGATCCAGCTCGACGGAAAGACCGTCGAGGTTGTAGGCGTGATGCCTCCCGGATTCGAACACCCGATACTTTGGGGACCGATCGATATCTGGCAGCCACTGGCGTTTACTCCCGAAGGTAAGACGAACCGCAACACCAACTATCTCTCTTCGTTTGGTCTTCTAAAACCCGGCGTCTCAATTCAGCAGGCCGAGCAAGGCATGGTGGCTCTCTTCGCGAACATCGCCAAAGAGAACTCGTCGAACGAAGGCGAGAGTCTGCGGCTGGAGCCACTTCAGCGATCGATCTCTGACAACATCGGCCGGTCTGTCATGTGGTTCACGTTAGGACTCGCAGGTTTTGTGTTGCTGATCGCGTGCGCAAATCTCGCGAACCTTCAGCTCGTTCGTACCGCGGCACGGTCGCGTGAACTGGCCGTTCGCGCCGCTCTCGGCGCCGGTCGCTGGCGACTGCTGCGACATTCATTCACCGAGAGCCTTCTTGTCGCGCTCATTGGTGGCGTGATCAGTCTCGCTATTGCTCTTGTCGCTGTTCGGTTCATCAGTAATCGTCTCTTCACCGATCTACCCGGAGCGAGTGTGCAACTCGATTACCGTGTGTTCGGCTTTGCTCTCCTGTGCTCACTTGTAACTGGCGTGTTATTCGGGACAGTGCCTGCGTGGTTCGCATCGCGTGCGGATGTCAACCTGGCATTGCGAGAGAACGCGCGCGGATCTACTGCCGGACGATCTCAGCATCGCTTGCGACACATGCTCATTGTCGGCGAAGTCGCGTTTGCAATGGTGTTGCTCGCCGCTGCGGGATTGTTTCTGCGTGGCTTGCAGCGCTTCATCAATGCAGATCCGGGCTGGCGTGTTGACGGACTCGTAATCGCGCAGATGAGTCTTCGCGGAGAGAAATACAAAGAGGATAAGCAACGCGTGGTGTTCCTAAGTGAACTGGAGAATCGTCTGCGCACGTTGCCCGGTGTGCAGCAAGTTGCAATTGGCGGGTCGCATCCGGTGTTTGGTTTCAACAGCAGTAGTTCGTTTCTCGTTGAGGGTCGACCTGAGCCGCCGCCGGATAAGCTTCCGGAAATGTTTTATGAACCGGTAAGTCCCGGTTATTTCGAAACGCTCGGTGCTCGTTTGCAACAAGGGCGCAGCTTCAACGCTGCCGATACGGCTGATCATCCGAAAGTCGTAATCATTAACGAAACCACTGCCCACACCTTTTGGCCCAACGAGAGTCCAATAGGACACCGCATTAGTTCTACCGGTAAAAACAGGGACTATTACGAAGTCGTCGGCGTAGTTAATGACCTTGCCTTTCCTGGCGACCTGGGAGAACCGTACACACGCTTTGAAGCCTTTGTGCCGCTGGCCCAAACGGCGCCTGGTTATCTGATAATCGCACTGCGCACTTCAGCGACTGCGGACGCCATCGCTAACAGTCTGCGCAACGCGATCGCCGGATTGGATCCCAATCTTCCTGTTTACAGGATTCGCACCGCGCGAGCGGCAGTGGATCAGGGGCTCGGTAGTATCTCGTTGCTCGGAAGTTTGCTGGGCGCGTTTGCGGCGGTTGGTCTAATCCTGGCAGCGATCGGGATCTACGGTGTCGTCTCGTATACGGTCGTGCAACGCACTGGCGAACTCGGTATTCGCATGGCGCTCGGCGCACAGACTCGCGATGTTCTGTGGTTAGTTTTAGGCAAGGGCGCCGTGTTGGTGTTGATTGGAACTTTCTTAGGTGCACTTGGTGCGTACGGCGTATCGCGACTATTGATCTCGCTCATCCCATCGTTGCCAACACGCGACCCGCTGATTCTCGTAATAACAGCTCTCGTTCTCATTGCCATTGCGTTGATTGCCTGTTACATTCCCGCGCGTCGCGCCACGCGAGTCGATCCACTCGTGGCGCTGCGCTCGGAGTAATGCAAATGAATGAAACTATGCAAACGATCTACGAAGCCGCAGGTGGTAGCGACGGGATGTTGCGGTTAGCCAGCGCGTGGCACACGCGTGTGCTCGAGGATGAAGTGGTCAGCCACGCGTTCAGCCATGGATTCCACCCGCAGCACACCGAGCGTCTGGCCGCGTACTGGGCCGAGGCACTCGGTGGGCCAACGACGTACTCTGATAACTACGGTGATGAGACTTCTGTCGTGAGGACTCACAGTGGCAACGGACCGCACGAAGAGATGGACCAGCGGGCGATCGCTTGTTTCGATCAGGCGTTGGAAGACGCCGGCCTCGCAACCGACGAGCGGCTGCGACGCGTGCTGCACGATTACTTCGCGTGGGCGACTACGACCACGATGTCTCGTTACCACGGCTCGGCAGACGATGTGCCCGACGGTTTGCACATCCCGAAATGGTCCTGGGACGGACCGGTGAGATAGGAGTTATGCGGCCATGAGCAATTCACGGCCGGAGTTGATCTCGAAAACTGTATTCAGCCGGGTGATTTCGAATAGTCTCGACAGGCGTTCACTCACATTCAATAGTTTGAAATGAATTCCATTTGCGAGGGTCTGTTCGCGCAGTTGTAACAGCACGCCAAGCCCGTGCGCATCTATCACCGTTACGTTTGAAAAATCGAGAATGATGTCGCCGGCAGGGGATAGCCGCACGGCGCTGCTCAGACTCTCCGTGTCACCATTGATAAGCTGTCCTTCCAGGGAGAGAATCTCAACCGCGTTCAATTTTTTGGCGTGTACCTTCAACATGATGTCCCCCAATACTCAGTCAGTTAAAGTATTTCCACTTTGTAGACGTTTAAGTTCCACTTTTGTTAACTGCACTTACTGAGATAACACCGCCAACGGACGTTTTGTTCAATGAAAGTCACTTATTTCTTAATGTGGTTGCTGCTGGTAACTATCGGCGGAATCTCTGTCGATGAACCATCAGTGGTCTTCTTCGGCAAAGGCACCGGACCCGACAAGAAGCCATGGGGTGTGAACATCGGCAACGTATTTCTCAGAGATTTCGTGGTCACCATCGATTACCGGAGCAAGCTAGTCACGCTCGAGAAATATTAATCCAACGACGAATATATTTGTTGTTGACTTCAAGTAAACGCGGTGGTATATGTGCCGCGTTCAAAAACTCCCTTAAGGTTTGGCGACTCGCAACCTAACCTTTAAATAAAACGGCTAACCCAGTTTCCAGTTCACGCGAACCTGCCCAGAAAGAATCCCAGCGCGATCGTCGCGATGGGAATTAACCGCCCAGTACGTCTACTTCCACAGTTGATCAGCCACTGATCGACCGTCCTGAATAGGCCTCCCCCGGTCGACCCGAAGGGAGAGAGGTCTATGTCTACATCACAAATAGACGTTAAACGAGTGTCTCCGCTCGACTTGCTCGAGCCCGCGCCAAACGATCTAGTTCAAATCAAACCTTTAGCCACAAAGCTGCACTGGGAAGCCTCAAGGTACAACCTTAGAACCACGGCGGCAGATGGCAGTTACGCATTGTGGAACAGCTACAGCGGCGCCATTTGCGTCATTAAGCCGGAACAACGGCAAGGCGTTCAAGCATTGTTGAAACAGGGCTACACGGGCGAGCCGAAAGGAGTCGTTAAGTATCTTGTAGACAATGGCTTTATGGTGCCGAAGGGAACCAACGAGTATCGCAAGGTCCAACTCAGCTTCGGTCAGCAACACTATCGCCACGACGTTCTCGAACTTATTCTGCTCGCCTCCGAAGACTGTAACTTCCGTTGCACCTACTGCTATGAGGATTTCCTGAGAGGAACGATGCTGCCTTCCGTCCGTGAAGGCATAAAGAAGATGGTTGAGAGGAAAGCGCCGTATTTGAAACAGTTGACGGTTGGATGGTTCGGCGGTGAGCCGCTTTACGGATTCCAGGCGATAGAAGATCTGAGCCCGTTCTTCATGGAAATCGCCGAGAAACATTCGGTTCACTATCTCAGTCACATTACGACCAATGCCTATTTGTTGACACCGGACGTTGCCGAAAAACTGTTGGCATGGAGGGTACTTAACTATCAGATCACGATCGACGGGATGCGCGAGCAACATGACAAAAAGAGACCTGCCCGAGATGGTAGCGGGACCTTCGATCAGATCATCTCCAATTTGATTGAGCTAAAGAAGAGACCGGAATCGTACCGCGTTCGCGTTCGAGTGAACTACGACCGTGAAAACCACCCATACCTCGAAGATCTCTTATTGCTTCTGGAAAAGGAGTTTGGTGGTGACAGCCGCTTTGCGGTGGCCTTTCATTCGATTGGCAGATGGGGCGGACCGAACGACAAAGGCCTTGAAACCTGTGGCATTGATGAAGCGAAAATAGTGAAAGAACGACTGCGCGTTTCAGCCAAAGAAAAGGGCTTCCGGCCGGCGGGAACTTTGCGCGACATGAATAGCCTTGGCAGAAACGTTTGCTACGCGGCACGGCCATACAACTTCATCGTGGGCGCGGACGGCAAGCTGATGAAGTGCACCATCGTTCTCGATAAAAAGGATCACAACATCGTCGGCCACCTAACACCCGACGGCGAAATGATCATGAACGTCGACAACATGGCTCTTTGGACTGAGCCGGCGTTTCAGAGCGACACCGGCTGTCAAAAGTGCGCTATCCTGCCGACCTGCCAGGGGATTTCATGCCCGTTGATCCGTATCGACTACAACAAGAGCCCATGCGACGCCACGCCAAAAGCGAACGTTCGCAACGAACTGTTGTTGGCCATGGAGACCGCCGAGCAGCGGTCACAGGAAGTTATGGTCAACTTCGATTGAGGACCACGGATTTTACGGATGACATTTACGGATTGACGCAGATCAAGCAATACCATGTCTACGGATGATCAACGTTTGCTCTACTTCCGCACGGCGCTCAAAGACTTCGAAATGGACGTCTCGGCGAAGGCTGAGATATTCGCTCAGTTTCGTGAGTGGCTCGACCAGTTGACTGATGGGGTGATCCTTAGTTCTCATCAGCGACTTTACAATCCGTCCTACCTGAACCTCCTCTCCGTCTTTCGCGAGCAGCTGACGAACGAGGAGGTTCATTCCCTCACTATTCGTTGCATCAAAGCGAAGCTCCTGAGTGAATGCGAATACTACTTGCATCTGTCGCGAGTGTTCGAGGCGGTAAAGTCAGGCCAGAGAACACCACAACCTGCGACCGGTCAGAATCTGCTGCGGCTCAAGGGTTGGGACCTGGAGCTGATCCGCTCACTGTTAAGCCGCGGCAGAGGTTTGATACTCTGTAGTTTCCGCATTGGCTCCATTCGCCTCGTCCCAAGCGACTTAGCGTTGCAGGGATTCCCAACCTCACAGATGCTTAATCAAATCTTCTATGAAGGACTGCAACCAGTCTTTGACTCACTCGGTCCCGCGCCCTGGCAAAAACCTCCCGTTCCTGGAGAATCGACTCCGCAAGCTGACAACATCCGGCTCCTCAAGATCCTTTACGTCGAAGATCCGCGTTGCACAGTTGGATTCGTGGACGCGTTGAAGCGTAACGAAATAGTTGTGTTCTGTTTCGAGGGTAATAGCGGAGTGGATGGTCCATGGGGTAATACAGCCAAGAGCACGATCGATTTTATGGGCCACACAATCGCCGTGAAGAATGGGACTGCCCGCCTCTCGGCTGCGCTGAAAACGCCGATTCTGCCCGTGATTGTCCGGAGAGATGGCGATGCGAGCGGGCAGATTGTTTTCGGTGAACCAATCATTCCTCCTGCGGGACTTAAACATTCTGAACACGAAAAGTTTGCCCGGACGACGATGCAATCGCTTTATGCGTTGATGGAGGTTGCCGTCCTTCGTGAGCCGGAACAATGGGAAGGCTGGTCGGCGCTGCACCGGTGGCGATTGTGCAATGACGTCGATGCGAGAAGACGCGAGTTGAACGACACCGATTCGCAAAGGATCGCGACCATGCTGCGCGACGGCAAGAGGTTCAGCGTGAATCCACGCCGCGTGGCGCAACTGCCGACCAAAGACGGCGTGATGTGGGTTGACCTTAAAACACTCAAAGGATTTCAGAATCCACAGTGGGCCTGGCCAGAGAACGTACTGGCGACCCTTTCGTCACCACCCGGGCTCGACCTGGCCTGGATTAATAGAAGCAACAGCAATCCCGCTTGGGAAGAAAAGATGTTTTTACTTTTGGCTTACTTACAGCAGTCAGATTTGATCGCTGCGCACTGAACCTCGCAATCACGGAGGCTGAAAAAGTAAGTTCAGCATCCCCCTAACCGCTTTGTTTGGGCCAACCACACACAGCGGTATCTTCAACCCTGACACTCGAGTTTCTCGAGTGCCTCAACCATCCTCTTTTGGAGGTAGTTATGACTGAAAAAGACCTGAGCCAGTTCGGGCTGCTGGACGAGTTCTCAATCACGGAACTCGAACAACGACTCGAATTTGAAGCATGGTGCGACTGGAATTGCGGTTGTACGACAACAAACACTACGTGTCAGCCCAATCAAGGTTGTGTCCCCGTTGAAAATGCCCTCTGCGGCGGCGGCGGCGGTGGCGGCGAAGAAAACCTGCCAGACGAACTATGCTTTTACGATCAACAACCATAACCCTGATTCACCCTCTTGACCGGTGCAGGCTTTCTGGTAAATCGCTTTTCTTATTTGCTGGAAGTCGACTCTTCCGGAAAGTCTGCACCCTTGCAACTATTTGGAAACGATCGGCGGTAAAGAAAAAGGATCATTAGCATGGTCTACTCGTTCAATGAATCGCTATCTATCTATCCGCTTGACGCGGCTTCAGATCAGGCCCTGGTTCTTTGCGAAGTTCCGGTGCCAAAAGCCCCGACTATGAGGTTTGCCATGCCCGCCGCCTTGCTGGAGCTGCTGAAAATGTTTGACGGGCGCAGGGATGTGGCTGAGGTTTTTGCCGCTTACGACAAGCTCAACCCTGGAAAATACTCGTTGCAGAACGTTGAGAAACTAGTCGAAAGTTTTCTCCTTCCCAAGAGCCTTCTGATCGATCTCAACACGCCTAACTTTGTACCAGTCAGTTCGAAGCGTGCGTCGTACATTTTTGCGAAAGTACGTCTAATTCCTCAACCCATCGTTTATCCGGTAGCGAGATTGTTCGGCTGGGCATTCGACAAACGAGTGTTTATAAGCTGGCTCGCGATATTTGTCCTGGCTCACATATTCTTTTATCTGTGGCTTTTCCCCAGTTATCGTGGGCACATCAGCGGCTTCGACAATTCAACAATTTCGATCGTGATGCTCCTCAGTTTACTGGGGGCCTTCGTTCATGAGACGGGCCATGCTTCGGCACTCATCTCGTATGGTGGCAAGCAGACGGAGATCGGCTTCGGCATATACGTCTACTATCCGGTTCTTTACACGGACGTCTCCGAAGCATGGAAGTTGTCGCGCCACCAGAGGGCGATGATCGACATGGCCGGCGTTTACTTTCAATCAGTCTTTCAAGTCCTGCTGCTCGTTCTTTACTTCACCCATGGCTCGCCTATTCCGATCTACTTCTTCGTTTTTACTGACCTGATTATGTTTCGGACGATGAATCCTTTTCTGCGAATGGACGGCTACTGGCTGGTGGCTGATCTTTTCGGCATTTTTAACCTGCGACAACAATCCACGAAGCTCATCAAGCATTACTTGCTCAAGTTATTTGGCGTGAACCATGACGATCGCACCCCGCTGCACGCTCTCAAACCGGGAGCACGCATAGCCCTCGCAGTTTATTCCGTACTTTCCTCGGTCTTCTTCTTCTACATATGCGCAATCATGATCAGGTACTCGTTTCTTTACTTGATTCCGACGTATCCGGGACGGCTCATGGCCCTATGGCAAGTCGCCATACACTGGCCGCTCGACGTAATCAAGCTCTTACATCTGTTACTTGAAATTTTCTTCCGCACGGCAATACTCGCTTCGCTGGTCGTATTCGCCTATCGACTGTTGCAAACCGCATGGGGCGTGCTCAGGTTTCTGGTCCAGACGTTGGTACAAAAGGTTGGAGGATCTTCATCGGCAGATTACGCAGGTCCTACAAATCAATCTGTGTAATCTGTGGATAAAACTGCATGAGTGCTGAAACGATTGTCGACGTTTTGCGGCAGCGTGCCGAACTGACGCCGCACAAACGTGTCTTCCTGTTCCTCGACAACGGCGAGCACGAAGGTGCGTCTTTCACTTTTGCGCAACTCGATCGCAGAGCGAGGGCCATCGGCAGCCGCCTCGTTGCTCTCGGCGCCAGAGGCAAACAGGTGCTGTTGCCTAATCCGCCGGGTTTGGATTTTATCGCGAACTTTTTCGGCTGCTTGTACGCCGGTGCTGTGGCCGTTCCCGCTTGTTCATCTCTTCTTTCTGCGCGCAAACACGATCGTCTGCGAACAATCGTTGAAGACGCTGAAGTGGAATTCGTCCTTGCGGCGACAAAGCAGTCGTTCATTGCGAGCGACGAGTGGGCGTCGCGCATAACTCTGCTGGCTTCGGATGAAGTGCCGGAAAGCGAAGAACCGGAATGGTCACCAACAAACTGCGGGCCTGATGACGTCGCGTACATTCAGTACAGTTCCGGATCCACATCCACTCCAAAAGGAGTCGTGATTTCGCACCGCAATGTGATGTGCAATCAGTGGATGTTCCAGCAAGCTCTCAGAACCAGCGAAGACAGCGTAGTCGTTTCGTGGCTGCCGCACTTTCATGACATGGGTCTTGTCGCTGTTATCCAGCGTGCGATCTATGTGGGGATGCCTGTAGTGCTGATGGCGCCGATCGAGTTTATACGCAGACCAGTTCAATGGCTTCGGGCCATTTCGAGATATCGAGCATCGATGAGTCTCGCACCGAATTTTGCCTACGACTTTTGCGTCGACCGAGTGAAAGACGCGTGCATTGCCGAGCTTGACTTGAGTTGTTGGCAGGTGGCCCTCAACGGCTCCGAACCGGTCAAGGCTGAGACAATGAAAAGGTTCGCAGAAAAGTTTGGCAAAACGGGTTTTCGCACGGAGAGTTTCTACCCCGGTTACGGATTGGCAGAGGCGACCGTTTTCGTCTCCAGCCGCGTGTCGTCTCAGCCCGTTGTCTCACGGCGCCAGGTCGTCAGTTGTGGTCCACCCGCCGCGAGTGAGCGATTGCTGATTGTCGATCCAAAAACTCACCGGCGTCGTTCCGAAGGAATCGAAGGTGAGATCTGGATAGCCGGACCACACGTCGCGCAGGGTTATTGGAAACGTCCCGCCGAAACCCTCGAAACATTCAAGGCTTGTTTGAGTGATACCGGCGCCGGCCCATTTCTGAGAACAGGGGACCTCGGCTTTCTCCTCGACGGCGAACTATACGTGACTGGCCGGTTGAAGGAACTGATCATCCTGCACGGCAAGAACCATTATCCGCAGGACATCGAAGCGACCGTGGCGACGAGCCATCCGCTGTTGCGGCGTGATTGCGGAGTGGCCTTTTCTGTCGAGGTGACGGGAAGGGAAGAATTGGTGGTCCTTCAGGAGGTGAAGAGACAAACGCCCCCTGAAAAGAGCTTCGAAATCAAATGTGCAATCCGGCAGGCGCTGTCGGAAGATCGAGCCATAAAACCGCACTCAGTCGTGTTGCTTAAACCCAACACGATTCCCAAAACATCGAGCGGCAAAATCATGCGTTCAGCTTGTCGCACAGATTTTCTGAGAAACAGCTTCACTGAAAACATTTTCGCCTGACGTGGCGAGACCATAAAAACACAGGACACTCCAATGATAGAAACAGCAATGAAACAAGTAGAACAGACCGAAGTTCTTACGTGGCTGACACTGAAGTTTGCTGACTGGCTGGAAGTGCCAGTGGAGCAACTGGAACCCGGGCGGCCGATGTCGAGTTATGGCCTGGATTCGATCAGTGCTGTCACTCTTACAGTGCAGCTCGAGGAAGAACTGGGTATCGAGTTGGAAACCGCACTCTTGTTTAAACGTCCGACTCTGCAGAGTCTCGCCGAACACCTTACGGAAAGTCTGAATGCAGAAGGAAAACAATTACCATGAGCACCGTTGAATTAGCGAGCAGCCATAGCATTCGAATCACTTCAACCTGGCGACTGGCTGCGACGTGGATTGGCGCAGCGGTCATCGCCGTTCCGCTTGGAGTGTTGCTGCACGAGCTTGGTCACTTTCTGGCTTACTGGGCCTTTGGCTTTCAGGGAGTTGCACTCCACTACGATTCCTCGACCCATGCTGTAGAGAGAACGTTTTGGCAACTGGTCTTCCGTGGAAATATCAATGCTGCCGCTGCACTGTTACCGCTGTGGAAGGTCGGTCTCGCTACTACTGGCGGAATAGCCGTCACTTATCTGGTGACGATTGCTTGTTGCATTTTCGCAGCGTGGAAAAGTCCGCACCCGCTGGTGATCGCATTGGGCCTGTTCTCCCCGGTGCGGTTCCTTTCCGGTCTTCCAACGGTGGTGGCGATAATCGGAGGTAGACGCGCCGGTACCGGTACAGACGAAGCGCATCTCGCGGCGTTGACGGGCATCCCGTTGCTCCTGCTGAGCTTTATGGGCCTGCTGGTTCTTGTGTTCGCCTGGATCTGGTTGCTCCGAAGGATTCCGAAAACTCACCGCTGGGTTTCTTTAGCAAGCCTGATATCGGGATTAGCACTCGGAATCTTTCTTTACTTTTTTCTTCTCGGTCCCCGGTTGCTCCCATGATTGCAAAAGGGATAGTGCGTCGGTTTGAAATTCGATCAAACACGCCGAAGGCGTTCGCTAATTTTAGCCCAGCGGTTGGAGCGAAACGACAACCCTGGGTTCGCGATAATAAAAAGCGAATTAACCCTGAAAGGTTAGGCGTGTGCTGGAATAACCCTTTCAAGGTTCAAACGA
>Ga0307414_10001396_pt1 | contig 12515 bp, 8 predicted proteins | sample DK1Ometagenome_FD_203804 | JGI IMG/M metagenome (GOLD analysis project Ga0307414, IMG submission 203804) | Maize rhizosphere microbial communities from greenhouse at UC Davis, California, United States - DK15-O-3 | ecosystem: Host-associated > Plants > Roots > Rhizosphere > Soil | place: USA...
GATCAAACCCTTACCTGCTTCTACTAAGACCGGTTCAGACCAGGGGCCTTTTGGATCTGTAGCCTTGATCATATAGATTCCAAAATCCGGATCGGGGTAATAGATGTAAAATTCCTTTTGATGAAAGCGGATGGCCGGTGCCCAAACACCATTTCCATGTTGTGCTTTTGAGAAATGTTCAAATGGAGGTTGTCTTTTTAGGGCATGGCCGATGATCGTCCAGTTCACAAGGTCTTTAGAATGTAAAACCGGCAGTCCCGGAACCGCATTAAAGCTGGAAGAGACCATATAATAGTTATCGCCGACCCGAATGGCATCAGGATCGGAATAATCTGCGTCGATTACCGGATTTTTATAACTTCCATTGCCTAAATCAGGCAACCAGGTCTTGGAAATCTGGGCTTTAACCGAAACAAAGCAGCAGGTGATCAATGTAAAGAGTAATAGTTTCATGGGTGTTATTTTGGAGTCCAGGCAGTGGTTCCTTTAAAAATGTTTGACCTTGTATATTTTTTAGCTTCCCTTTTGCTGAGTTGTTCAGACCAATCCACGCGGCGTCCTCTTACGAAACCCGGACCGAAAGAACCGTACTCCGCATAAAACGTGGTTTTATGGTTCTCATTTTGATTCCAGACCTGCCATCCTTCGGGCAAAATATGTGCGCCCATTTCGGTATTGATCCAGACGGTTTTCGCATAAGAGCGCCATGGCCTGCCGAGGTATACTTTTTCAATCGCAGGTGCTGCCGTTAATCTGCAATTGAGAAACACCAATCCGAAAGGCTGAGCCTGGGTGGTGGAAGCTGCTGTGATGTAAGAATTCTTTTTACTGTGAATCACACAGTTTTCAAAAACTGCCGTTGCGGCACCAAAGATGAAATCGGTGGTGCCTTCGATATAACAGTTCAGATAATATTGCCGGCTCGTATCTGCCGAAGGGAATAAAGTATCCTGATTTCCCAGAATCCGACAATTTTTAACCTGTACCCGATCTCCACTCACTTGTAGCGCTACGGCCTGACCAACCGGTCCGGCGGAGTTTTCAAACGTCAGGTTTTCGGCGGTAAAATCATTTCCCGCTACCCAAACTGTATGCGAAGTATAGGTATTGATGCCATTCTTTCCTGAAAAATCATCGTAAGTAATGATACACTGCGTTTGATCTTCACCGATTAAAGAGATCTTCGGTTTCTGTGCAGGAATGACTAGTTTTTCTCTATAGACTCCCTTTTTAATGTAAATGGGCACTTGAACTTCCGACCAGTCTCTGACCGCATTTACCGCTTCCTGAATGGTTTTAAAATCACCGGAACCATCCTGTGCGACCGTAAATGACTTTGGAAAAGGCTGCGCTATTGCCGCAAAGGCAACAAAAATCCACAATAAGATCAGGCTCATCTTCATGGCCTTTTAGTTTTAGTATCCCGAGGATTCCAGCCCCTCAGCACTTTGATTAAACTATATTCCAGAACTTCAACCTCATTTAACTGATGCGACCAGGCTACCCTTTTCTCTGCATCAGCCCCTTTCCCCCTGCTTTTATATTCCGCATAAAAAGCAGTTTTTTCATTGCTTTCTTTACTCCAGTTGTTCCATCCTTCCGGCCGGATCATGCTCCCCAGATCACAGTTGATAAAAACCACTTTAGCATAGGGACGCCAGGGCCTTCCCAGGTAAAAGGAATTTTCGGGCGCCGTTCCGGTGATTTTGCAGTTGTAAAAAACGTAGCCATACCGGGAAGTATCAGGCGATGAAGAGGCGGTAATATATCCCCCCTGTTTACAGAAGATCTCACATTCGTTAAATACGGCAGTGGAGGCACCAAAAATGAAATCTACCGTTCCTTCAATATAACATTTATCATAATATTGCCGGCTGCCATAACCATAAGTATACAAAGTATCCTGAAAGCCTAGCATCCTGCAATTGGTAAACTTAGCCTGATCTCCTGCAACAAATAATGCCACCGCCTGACCTACAGGACCTGCCGTATTTTGAAAAGTGACATTCTCGGCGGAAAACTCATTGCCATAAATATAAGTTCCCGAAGATCCGGAAGTGCCCTTTTCTTCGCCAAATATGTTCTTCTTTTGTGCCCAGTCGTCGTACGTTAAAATGGTTTTATCGACACTTTCGCCAATGATCTTAACCCTGTTTTTAGAAGCGCTGAGGTTTAATTTCTCTTTATAGGTTCCATTTTTGATAAAGATTGTGGTCGTTACTTTTCTAAAATCCGGAACAGCATTGAAGGCTTCCTGAACGGTTCTGAAATTACCTGTACCATCTGCGGAAACGACAAAATCGTATCGGTCCGGGAGATGTTCCCCAGCACTGAGCCGAAGCGCAAAGCAAACCACAATTAAGAGCAGGATAAGCTTAAGTCTATTCATTATAATTTTTTCATTTCGTTAAATACCAGTGCAGCAACGGCGATTGCTCCTTCTTTCTGAAAATGGGTATTGTCTTTTTGTCCCTCGGGATAAGCCGGATATTTTCCTTTTTCAAGATTCATGAAATACCGGCTGCTGACTTCCGCTTCGCCCTTAGCGGTAAATGCAGCTATGGAAAGCTGTGTAAGGTCGATCAGCTTTACCTTTAATTCCATTGCTACTGCCTTAACCGCAGCCGGATATTCACCATGAGCATTGCTCAGGCGACCATCCTTCCAGGGATAATTTCTATTTACAGGGCTGATCAAAATTGGAATTGCTCCTTTTTCCCTGGTTTGATTAACATACAGCCTTAAGAATTCCTTATACCCTGTGATGTTCACGTAGCGTTCCGGTTTGTTCAGTGCCGCATCATTATGCCCAAACTGGATCATGACGATGTCGTTTTTACGTAAGGCTTTATATACTTCTGCCCAGCGGCCTTCTTCAAAAAAGGTACGTGTACTTCTCCCACCTTTTGCCTTGTCCAGGATCAACACCGAGTCGCTTTTGATCAGAGACTGAACCTTAACCAGGCTATCTCTTACAAAAAAGGGTTGAAAAACCTGTCCCCAGCCATGTAAAGGGAATTTCTTTTCGAGGTATCCTGAATCCAAAGTATAATCGGCAACGGTTGAATCCCCGATCAAAAAAATATGAACCGGTACCCTTACTGTTTTAAAAGCCAGGAACCCAAAGAGGCACATGACTGCAAAAAGGTAAAAACTTAGGGAAATTCCTGTTGTCTTTTTCATTTCTTTAAAACCCTGTTTTTTTTATCAGATAACTACCCAGCCGGCTCTTTGTTTCGAGAATTCCTTCCGCAACCAAAGCCGCCACGGCCTTTGCACCATCCGGACTTAAATGTGTATTGTCTTTTTTCCCTTCCGGGTAATTCACATGACCGGCGTCCACATGGTTAAATAATTTAACAGAAGCCTGTTCTCCCAATCCTGTCAGCAGTTTTTCCGTCTTTCCCTGCATATCGATCAAAGGGATCTGCAGGGAATCGGCCAGTTTCCGGACTACATCAGGATATCCGGAATGTGTATCTATTAAAATGCCGTCTTTAAAATTACGACGGACAATAGGTGTCAGTAAAATTGGATATGCCTTTTTTGCCTGAGTGTCCTGAACATATCTGATCAGGTTTAGTTTGTATTGGGCAAGGGAAGTTCCAATCCCTGGTTTATCAATTTTTTCATCATTATGTCCGAATTGAATCAATACATAGTCTTTTGCTTTTAAGGTTGTCAAAACAGATGCCCATCTTTTTTCATTGATAAAGGATTGGGTACTTCTGCCGTTCATTGCCCGGTTGTCTACTTTCAGGTTCGAAGTAAACAACCGGCCCAACTCCATTCCCCAACCTGTTTCAGGGAACACTTTATGCTCTTTATTAGCGGCCGTAGAATCACCAATGATATAAACCGTGCTGTGCTTAGCAGGCATCATCACAAAAAAAAGCGGCAGGACAACAGCAAGTACAACCTTCATGAGCAATGCCTTAAAGCCGCAGATTAATGTTGTTCAACAATCCGTTTGAGGAATCCAGAAATACCTGCCAGATCGGCCAGTACTGCTGTTTGTTTGGATCTTTCAGAAAAAGAGCATCCCAATAGGTTGCCGCATCGTTGGAAGCAGACATGGTCCATACTTTATTAGCGGTATAACCCAAAGTAGCTCCTACTGCATCCGTGTCTCCGAATTTCAAACCGTAAATTTCGACCGTTTCTCCGTTGGCCAGTGTTTTATAATAGATTTTGGCCGGAAGATTGGCATACTTACCTTCTCTGCGTTCCAATTGTCTCAGTTTCTCTTTTGCTTCAGCCAGTTTGGTACCCAATAAATTCCAGCGGATCAAATCCCCTTTTCTAAGCATTTCACCGGTAAACTCCAATGCTCTTTCATTCACGATTGCCTCAAAGAAGGCTTGTTTTGAACCCGTTGCCGTAGCCATAAAAGCAGCCACTTTTGCCCCCTGATTAGGGAAAGCGCGGTCGCGGATCATTTTCAGGTAGGGCGCTGCAGCAGCTGGGCCATCCAATTCATTAATCGCTTCTGCAGCCATTAAAACGACATCTGCATAACGCATATACATCCAGTTTAAGCCATCATCATTTGTAGAAGTTACCCTTCTTTTCATCCATTCATAGCGATACTTGCCAAAGTACAAACGGCCAAGGGCTGATGGCACCTGAATTCCACCTTTATCTCCGCTTCCGCCATCCCATTCATAAGGAACTACGGTTACATCTCTTCTGACATCATCTACATCATATTCGTACAACATGATTGGATTCGGACCATTCGCCCCTCCTTTATTCTGTCCGGTATATTTATCCGTTTTCAGGTGTTTTACTCCCAAATCAAAAATCACCCTTCCCCGGCCTTCACTAAATGGAATCTCCCACATTGATTCTAAACCCGCTGCACCAACTTCCTCATTTAATTTTCTGAATACTTCTTCAAAGCCCAGCAGTTTAAGCCGGTTGCTGTTTATAATTTCAAGGCATTCTTTTTTTGCAACAGCATACATCTTTTCCCTCGACAGCTCCGGATCCGGGCTCTGGTATATCGTTCCGCTCAGGTGTTGCGCATATCCCCCGGCAGCTAATGCCAGGCGGGCTCTTAAACCTTTTGCAAATGCTTTGTTGACCCGTTCTACATTACTCGTTACTGAATTTTCATTTGGCCAGGGCAGGTATTTTGCGGCTTCATCCAAGTCTGCCAGCAGCTGTTTGTAGATCACATCTCTGTCACTTCGTTCCAGATAAGTAGTTGCCGTAGTAATCGGTTCAAAACGGGCAGGTACATCTCCCCATCCTTTAATCAAATCGTTATACAATACGGCCCTCAGTGTTAAGATTTCTCCTAAAATCTGCGCCATTTGTGCATTGCTTTCTATTTTTCCATAGGTCCTGATGCCTTTGATTGCCAGATTTGCCCTTTCTATGCCTTCATAGAATTTAGCCCAGGCATTATTTTCCGTATTCATCTGGCTGTTGTTTACATTGGTATTGTAATTTGACAGCCTCGACTTATCATCGTTAACCGCTTTTAGGGAATTGTTAACCTCCGTATCATTATTAATTCCATAAAAAACCAGGAAACGGCCCCGGTAAGAATTGGTTTCGCCAAACGACTGGATAATGCCGGCAATCGCACCTTCTGCCAACCCGGGATTAGAAAAAATAACAGATTCTTCTAATGAAGATTTTGTAGGTGATTCCAGTGCTTTTTTACAGCTACTGATCACTGTAAGTCCGCCAAGCAGGAATAATGTATATATAATCTTTTTCATGTTCTTTAAATTAATGAGGTCCTAGAAATTAACATTCAAACCAAAAACGAAGGATTTACTTTTCGGATAGGCAGAGTAATCCACTCCCGGAGTCAGGCTTGTCTTTCTTCTGGTGGATACCTCCGGATCAAATCCGCTGTAATCGGTCCACAGCCACAAATTGTAACCAGAAGCATACAGCCTTAATTTTTTCATTTTCAATTTATCAGCAATATTTTGTGGTAAGGTATAACCCAGGGTCAGCGTTGACAGCCTTAAAAATGAGCCATCCTCTACTGCCCAGTCGCTCAATACAAACGTTTTCATATAAGGCGACCATAATGTCGTGTTTGCATTCATAGCAGAGAGTTCAGCAGGATCATTACTGATCGTACCATCGGAACGAAGGTTGTTCCATCTATTTCCCGTCGCCATTTCAGCAATCATATTTCTGGAACTGTATTTACTCGTGGAAGTATATTCTATTTTATTGGCATTATAGATGTCATTTCCATAGCTCCAGTTAAAATACGCACCGATATCAAAATTGTAGATTCTGGAGTTCACAGAGAACCCACCCGTATTTAAAGGGTTGGCATTCCCGATCACACTTCTGTCTGACAGGTCAATTTTTCCATCTCCGGAAATGTCTTTTATTTTCATGGTACCAGGGCGGACTGTTCCGATAAATGAGGTCGCATCCACCACGCCTGGTTTCAGTACCCAGTTTCCGGTTGCCGCATTGTAACTTTGAAAATCAGAAACTTCATACCTTCCATTGTTCTGGTAACCATAAATTCTACCCACTGAAGCGCCTTCTTCTACTAAGTAATCGACTCCGATTTCTGTTGATGCCCAGCCAGATGAACCGTTTAAGTTTTTAACAGCGCCCAGGGAAACCACTTTATTTCTGTTAAAACTAATGTTTGCACTTACCGACAGGTCGAAATTGGTTTTTCTGATTGCATTCCAGTTCAGGGAGAACTCCAGTCCTTTATTTTGTGTTTCTCCAATGTTGCGGTATTGAAAATCGTATCCCGTTCCTGCTACAGGAAACTGGATCAGCAAGTCTTTGGTCTGATTCGAATAGGCATCAATAGTACCCGTCAGTTTTGAATTTAACAAAGAGAAATCAAGTCCTAAATTTCTGGTCACTGTTGTTTCCCATTTTAAATCCGGATTGGCCATTGTTTTTGAGGCTGCCCAGTAATTGTCAAAACCATTGACCCATGTCGTCACCGAGTTCTGAAAGGTCTGCCTCATTTGTCCGGAAGGGATATTGTTATTTCCGGCAGTACCATAACTCGCTCTCAGTTTTAAGTCAGAAAGCCAGGATTTGGTATCGCCCATAAAGCTTTCCTGAGATACTCTCCATGCTGCTGAAACGGATGGGAAATATCCCCAACGGTTTCCTTCAGAGAATTTCGACGAACCATCTGCTCTGAAAGTGGCGCTTAACAGGTATTTCCCCTCGTAATCATAATTGGCCCGGCTAAAGAAAGAGAGTAATTTATCATCCGGAGAGAAGTTATTGTCAATCGAATTCGCATTTCCCTGAGTAGACAATACCCTGGCGTCCTGAAAAGTAAATGATTTTGGAAATCCATGAACCACATTCGTTAATATACCTTGTTCAGTTTTAATGAATTCCTGTCCTAACAGCGCGCTTAAATTATGACCTTTGCCCAGGATTTTACTAAAGTTATAATTTAGGGTATTGGTATTTCTAAAGCTATTTCTATTGGTATTCGCGAAAATTATAGCAGGAAGATTCTGATTGGTGGCGGAAGGTACATTCCTTACATAATACGTAGTTGTACCATAAAAACGATCCTGATCATTTCTATAGGCATCATAACCAACCTCTGAGCGCAACCTTAAATTGTCAATGATTTCATAAGAAACCGCTCCGTTTAAATTATAAGTCTTACGATGGACATACTGGTCATTATCAGAAATGGAAACCAGGGGATTATACAAATTAAACTCGTCATCTGTCTCGGTGGTGGTCGTTAAACCAGGAACCGCAAATGGAGGGTAAAGCATGGCCGATTTCAGGCGGGAATCTGCAGAAGAGATTTCATTCTGTTCGTTTGCACCGCTTCCTTTGATTTTATTGTCTGCATAGCGAAATCCAAAATCCAGGGTCAGTTTTTCATACAATTTATGGTTCAGCTTAAAATTGACGTTTTGTCGTTGAAAATCGGAAAGCTGCATGATGGCTTTATCTTTAACAAAAGAATGGCTGATGCTGTATTTCGTTTTTTCGCCTCCTCCGCTGATGTTTAAATTCTGGTTAAACGTGTTTCCGGTACGGCCGAAAACACGGTCCTGCCAATCGTCTGCAGGAGTACCTGCATATTGATTGATATCTGCATAATTGCCAAAGTACTGGGTATAGTCGATTGGAGATTTGTCTAAAAGTGACCTTTCGTATTGCCAGGTGGCATAATCTAAAGGAGACAGTACATCCAGCTTATTGGCGATTTTTCTGATTCCTGTAAAGGCATTGTAACTGACGGTAGTTTTACCGTCTTTGCTGTTTTTAGTGGTTACCAGTATGACACCATTTGCACCTCTTGAGCCATATATAGCGGTAGAAGACGCATCTTTTAAGATGTCAATGGTTTCTATATCCTGCGGAGCAATATCTGCAATGGAAGATACCGGAAATCCATCCACAATATATAGCGGCGAGTTGTCGCCGGTAATAGAACCACCCCCACGTACCCTCACAGTTAGCTCTGCATCCGGAGAACCTTCTGTTGAGGAGATATTGATTCCCGCAACCCTACCCTGGATCGCTTCCAAAGCAGAGGATACCGGTGCTGCAGCAATGACATCTGCACCTACGGAAGAAACCGCACCAGTTAAATCCTTTTTCTTTACGGTTCCATAACCAATATTGATGACGACTTCATTCAAAGCAGACACTTCTTCTTCTAAAAAGAAGTCCAGCCTGGTTTCCGTTCCAACTGTTTTCTCCAGGGCCTTATAGCCGATATATCTGGCTTGCAGAACTACCGTTCCATTAAGGGGAACATTGATTTTAAACTGCCCTTTTTCATCAGTACTGACTGTAGTTGTCGTACCTTTAAGGGTAACAGATACGCCAGGAATGGGACCTTTAGTCGTTTTATCTGTTACTTTTCCAGAGATCAGTCTTGTTTGTTGTGCTCGAGCCGACCCCATCATAAGGATCAGCATACTACAGAATAGTAAAACTCTTTTCATACATTAAGTAATATTTGGTTTTTTCGGTTAACTATTGCAGTCTTCCTTTAACAATTCTACATTGTTTTTTTTATAAACATTAAACTATGGGGCACTAAATCTGTGCAATCGTTCCCGACAACGTTGCCAAAAGCCAGATCAAAAATTTATCTTTAGGTTTAAAAAAAAATAGTATCATTACGAAACTGATCTTTTCTATGTTTGAGTCCACCACTTTAAAAGATATTGCCAAAGCCCTGGGGCTTTCTACCTCGACCGTTTCAAGGGCGTTGAGAGATACACATGAAATCAGCGCTGCCACTAAAAAAATTGTGCTCGCTTATGCCAAAGAAATCAATTACCAGCCTAATCCTATTGCTTTAAGCTTAAAAGAGCGCCGCAGTAAGTCGATTGGCGTAATTGTAAGCGAGGTGGCCAACAGCTATTTTTCGCAGGCCATCAATGGCATTGAATCTATTGCTTACGACCGTGGTTACCATGTCATCCTTTCGCAAACGCATGAATCTTTTGAACGGGAAGTCATTAACGTTCAGCATCTGGCCTCCAGATCCGTTGATGGACTATTGGTTTCCCTATCCTCACAAACTAAAAACCTGGATCACCTGACCTCATTGCATAACCGGGGTTTACCCATTGTATTCTTTGACCGCGTGGCGGATGAGATCAACACCCATAAAGTCATTGCCAACAATGAAAAAGGCGCATTTGAAGCTACAGAACACTTAATTAAGTCGGGATATAAGCGCATTGCTCATTTGACCAGCTCGGCTTATCTATCGATCACCATTGAACGTTTAGCGGGTTATAAAGCGGCATTGGAAGCCAATCAACTGACACTAAACCCCGCTTACATCAAGCATTGTCCATTCGGTGGCATGGATTACGGAGAACTGGAGGATGCCATTAAGGAGCTTCTTGCCCTCCCTGAGAAACCGGATGCAATTTTTGTAGCAGGTGATCGTCTGAGTACAGGCTGTCTGACCGTATTTAAAAAGTTAAAGATCAAAGTCCCTGAAGAAATAGGCATTGCAGGATTCAGCAACTCAGATGTATTGGATCTATTTAACCCTTCGCTTACGTCGGTTAGACAGCCTGCTTTTGAGATCGGACAATTGGCGACACAAATGCTGATCAAACTTATTGAAGCTAAATATCCTGTTGAAGAATTCGAGAAAAAGATTTTAAATACGGAATTGATCGTGAGGGAAGGTTAGCCCTCCTCCTGATTACCCAATCATAAAGAACTTAATGGCAGCGCAAACTATACGTCAATGTTTCAGGCCCTAAGTCCTTCAGTCAAAATAAAAAAATCAGGAGCCTTTGATTACCAGGCTCCTGAGAAGTTTAAATTAATATATCGAGCGTATATATTTACAGTATATAGTGGAAAGCGAACCATTCGTCTTTTCCGGTATTATAATCGGTACCGAACCAAATACCTTTGCTTTCAACCTTACCGGGAAATGCTTTTACCACTTTAAATGTATTTTTCAGTGGTGTAAGACTGCTTCCGGGAAACTGGATCAACAATTCTCCGTTTAAGGTCACCTCGTTCGTCTGTTCATTAATCGTAAAAGTTCCTGAACTCACTACCCCATTTTGATTTCTGGTGTATTTCGATTCTCCCGTACGACTAAACAAGATCCAGGAATCTTTAGCAACCGCATCCAGGGCATTGTTCCATCCCCAGTCGCGGGTATCGTTATGAGATTTGGTCCAGCCTTTACCTTTAGCAATCCAGTCTATAGGATTCCCTTCTGCATCAATCTTCCACACCCTTCCGGCAGTCCCTGTTCCGGTCAACATGGTCAATAGTTCCCCGGCTTTGAATGTCGGGTCAAAGCCTTCATCAGGCCCGGTTACAGGGGGCACATAATTATCCGAAAAGGCTTTAGTCAGGAAGTTATAAACGAGCATCGCAGGTCCTTCGCCATCTACATCTTTATCCCTTATGACGCCCAATTGCATCGTATTTTCATCCAGCGACAGGATTTTATAATTCGTCCAGTTGCTGATCCCTGTAATGCCGTTTTTGGCCGGTTTATATCCTCTTAAGATCGCGGCATTGTTAATGGTCAATATTTTTCCTGCAACATTTAAAAAGTAAGTACCGGTCTGGCTGCTGATATTTTCCATCGGTTTAACCGCTTTAAAAACTGCGGCTCCTTTTAAACTGAAAGTCATCGAGCCATAATTGCCCTGAGCCATCGTATTCGGATACATGTCGCCTAAACCGGCTTCCCAGACCCAGCAATCCCCACCATAGCAGCCGGTTTGTACGGCGCCATCTTTCCATGGGCCACCAGCTTTAAGCCAGCCAATATTAGTCCCATAAAAGTACATGGGCCCATTGAAAAACTTCGCTTCCGTATCCAGTACCCATTCTTTCTCCTTGCCCACACCACCTGTAAGTGCAGTCCATAGCGGATCATTCACATAGTTCAGGTTGTCCTGCGTTACTTTCAGCACTACAGAATCCAGTTTAACTACGCGCCCACCTGTAGCTACAGAAAAGCGAACTACATAATCACCGGCAAAAGCAAACCTCACCGTATCGGTCATTTTTGTAGAGGTTCCGGTGCCGTAATCCCACATAGGCAAAGTACCGGGTGTCATATTTTTCAAGATCACGGTATTGCCACCTGCATCGGCTTTCAAATCCTGCAGGACTGAAAATTTGATTTCAGATTTATCGAGAACTTCTCCCATGCTGTGTTTATCCTTTTTACAGGAGAAAAGAAAAGGCAATAGGGAAATCATCAAAAGTTTTATATATCGTTTCATTTCTATTCGATTAAATGATGGAGCGGCTACCAACCCGCATTTTGTTTTAAGGTTCCGTTAGACAAAGTGATCTCGCTGTAAGGAATCTGTTGCAATCCTTTGGTGAGGATGATGTTGCCCGCAGAGATTGTTTTAGTGACCGGCTGACCGCCATTTAACAGCGTCGTGCTTTCCGCAATCTCCTGTGCTGCTTTATTCACACCCTGACGAAGCAAGTCGTAATAACGAAGCCCTTCAAAGGCAAATTCCAGTCTACGTTCTTTCATGATGTTCTCCTGGGTCACCACCAATGGCGTAAATGCACCCTGATAAGCACGTTGCCGTACCTCGTTGAAATAGGTCTGTGCATTGGGGCTACCCAGTTCTGCGGCCATTAACAATACGTCAGCATAGCGGATCGAGACATAATCCTGATATTGCCCGATCGGGAAATTTGGATTGCCATTCGCATTCGGCAAAGGTTTGCCATCCAAACCAATCATCGGACTGTACTTCTTGATGTAATATCCGGTATATTCCCTTTGCTTATTCTGGCTGACAAATGGAATCTTTTCATCGGTAATAGAAATAATTGAGCCCGATTTCCGGGTATCACCGGCAACATAAGCGCTCCACAACTTTGGATTCACGGTTTCTGCACCCCATCCACTGCCATAAGGATAAGACGACTGATCCCTCAATCCCCCAAACACCATCCAATGGTTACCATCTGTATTTCCGTTGTAATCGCTGGTAAAGGTATATTTAATCGCAAAAACGGTTTCCTTATTGTCTTCACCGGCGTAA
>Ga0307414_10001397_pt1 | contig 12514 bp, 11 predicted proteins | sample DK1Ometagenome_FD_203804 | JGI IMG/M metagenome (GOLD analysis project Ga0307414, IMG submission 203804) | Maize rhizosphere microbial communities from greenhouse at UC Davis, California, United States - DK15-O-3 | ecosystem: Host-associated > Plants > Roots > Rhizosphere > Soil | place: USA...
TCCATAGATACTAGCCAGATAATGGCAAACCGTACTTTCATAGTCATAAGCCTGATGTCCTTTGTAACAGTCCAGTGCTTTGAGCAGCTTAGAGATTGCTTTATCATTCTCATCATTGATCAGGTCCAGCCAACCATTTCTAAACCATACAAAGCCTTTGGTCACCTGGTCTTTTGTCCTCGCCGCATAATACATCGCACTATCCCGACTTTCATAAGCATGTTTCAGGTCCTTTTGCATGACATATAGATGGATTAGGGTTGCAAAAGCCATTGCTTTACCGCTGCCATCTTTTAGATTTCCTGCAAGAAGAAGTGCTTCTTTTGCTTGTTTAATAGAAAGAGGGAGATTCTTTTCAAAATTAGCTTTTGCCAATCTGCAAAGTAAATTGACCCTTTGTCCCTCGTTAAGACTGCTTTGCGCCAGTAAATTCTGAAGCGAATCGATATATATTTCTTGCGCCTGCACATTTTTTAAAAAGAAAAGAAGGAACATGCTGACAACAAATAATGGTTTCGGGGATAGCTGCATGCCTCAAAAATAGAAAAAAGAAACAATTGAGAAAACAGAGATTTAAGCTAATACATTGAAATTAAATATCTTAAACATTTACCGTAGTTGCATTGTAGACGTTTTCGTCTGAAGAGGTAGTCTATAGGTAGTCTCCATTTTCTTGGATCAGGATTGATATAGCAGCACTTTTGTACATCAAAAAATAGACTTATGAAAAACAAGACCATGGCCATTGTAGCCTACATTACCATCATCGGATGGATTATTTCTTATTTGGAGTTTAAAAAATCTCCTGAAAAAAGCAAACTCGTTAACTTTCACTTGGGACAGTCTTTGGGTATATTTATCACCAGCATCGTGCTAAGCATCCTGAGCAGTATCATTTTAGCAATCGTACCGGCCTTAGGAATGATCTTTTACCTTATCTTCTTGTTACCTTTCGTACTTTTGTTGCTTGGTATCATCACCGCATCTAATGAACTGGAAAAGCCGGTACCGCTGATAGGGAAAATATTCGTGGGGAAATTCAATTTCTCTTCCTAACAGGCAAAGCTACTGCTTGAGATTAAGCTTACAAAAACCTATATTCCTTGAAGAATTCATTGAAGAGAAACTTAATCTTCAATGAATTTTTCGGTATATTATCCGATTGAAAATTCAATGTTGCACATAACGCAAAAAAATCATGACTGACATCGATTACCTGGCCATCAACAAACAATCCTGGAACAATAGAACTGACTCGCATTTAAAATCAGCATTCTACGACCTTGATGGCTTTTTAAAAGGGAAATCTTCTCTTAATGACATCGAATTAAATCTATTAGGCAATATTGAAGGGAAATCTATTCTACATTTACAATGTCACTTTGGCCAGGATACCATTTCTTTAAGCAAGCTTGGAGCGGAAGTTACGGGAGTTGACCTTTCAGATAAAGCTATCGAAAGTGCAAAACGCATTGCAAGCCAAATGAACGCTAACGCCACATTCATTTGCTGTGACATTTACGACCTGCCCAATCATTTAGACCAAAAGTTCGACATTGTTTTTACGAGTTACGGAACAATAGGTTGGCTGCCCGACCTCCAGCAATGGGCGAAACTCATCTCCAATTATCTGAAACCTAACGGAAGATTCATATTCGCAGAGTTCCATCCTGTGGTATGGATGTTTGACGATAATTTCGAGACTGTCGCTTACAATTACTTCAACTCAGGTCCAATTCTCGAAACTGAAAGTGGAACTTATGCAGACCGGAATGCCGAAATCACCCAACAGTATGTTTGCTGGAACCATAGCATGGCTGAGGTCATCAACGGTTTAATTACAAATGGACTGGAGATCAACACTTTCCAGGAATTCGACTACTCACCATACAACTGTTTTAATAAGACCATTGAGTTTGAACCTGGAAAATATAGAATTGAACATTTCAACGACAAAATACCAATGGTTTATGCCATTGAAGCCACCAGGAAATGACACCCGTTCTTTTTTGTAATCGCTTATCAATTCCGGCATACCGCGCTACAACCTGTAGCAATCCGTTCAGTTTAAAACACACTGTCCACATTTGAACAATTGAAATCCGATTAAAAACCACAAAACTCTCATTATCAATCACTTATTTCTGGCATTTCCATTGAAATACATGATCCAAATTATTAAAATATGGATCGTGAAATTTCAGCTGCACAACAAACCAGACGTAGAACAAAAATGTACATCATTGGGCTGATTACCCTGGTTGCTATCGCTCTTGGATTTATTCAATTTAAAAATATCGTTCAACCTTCCATCAAGCGCAATGCTTTCCGCATCTCAATTGCTGAATCAGGTGTAATTGAAGCCACCGTTCCCGCCTCGGGTATTGTTACTCCGGAGTATGAGGTTACGATCAGCTCTCCGGTAAATGCCAGGATTGAACAGGTGCTGTTTAATGCCGGTGAAAAAGTCCTTACCGGGCAATCAATTTTGCGCCTGAACAAAGAATCCTCTTTACTCGCATTTGAAAAATTAAATGAAGAGCAGCATGTAAACCGTAACAAAATAAACCAGTTGTCGCTGGGGCTTCAGAAAAGTCTTGATGAATTAAAAACACAATATGCCATTAAAGAAATGAAGATCAGCAGTCTGGAAACAGCACTATCTCATGAACAATCGCTGTTGAGTATTGGTGGAAGTACGGATGAAAACGTTAAGCAATCCCGCCTGACATTGAGGGTTGCCCAAATGGAATTGACACAAATCAAAAATCAGATTAACAACCAGAAGGCCATGATGCAGGCCGACCTGAAAAGTCTGGGTTATGAAATCAATATCCGTGAAAAGGACATTAAAGGTATAAGCGATAAACTGAAAAACGCTTCCATTTCTTCGCCCGGGAACGGCGTGATCACCTGGGTCAACAATAAAATCGGAGCGGAAATTAACGAAGGTGAAGAACTGGTGCGCATTGCTGATCTAAGCAGTTTTAAAGTCGAAGCAAGTATTTCTGACACCTATGCTGATGAAGTAAAAGCAGGCAGAACCGCCATTGTAAGAATTAACAAAACCGACCTGCGTGGAAACATCAGTAATGTACAGCCGGCAGTAGAAAATGGCACTGTAAAGTTCTCCATCAGCCTAATTAACAAAAATTCAAAGTTGCTGCGCGCCAATTTAAAGGCCGATGTTTTTGTAATTACCTCCTACAAGGAGCATGCGATAAGGGTAAAGAATGGCCCTGCTTTTAACGGCTCTGAAGAACAAAAAGTGTTTGTACTGGAAGGTGAAAATGCCCTTTCCCGTAAGGTAAAAATCGGTGAAAGCAATTCAGATTATATAGAGATACGATCCGGCATTAAAGCTGGTGAAAGCGTCATCATATCGGAAATGCAGGATTTTATCCACCTCCAAAAAGTCAAGATAAAATAATCAACGTCCAACAAAAACACAGCTATGTTCAAGTCCATATTATTACTTGCCCAGGTCCTTATGCCTGCGCTTGCAGAAAGCCAGGTGCTCAGCGATACGGTAAAACTAAACCTGAATGACGTGATCCTGATCGCTAAGGAACACTCAACTGCCGCCGTACAAGCGACAACTATCCGGGAAAATCAGTACTGGCAATATAAAACCTTTAAATCAAATTATAGTCCGCAGTTAATACTGGATGGAACATTGCCTCAGTTCAGTAAGACCAATATACCAGTCATACAACCCGATGGAACAGTGGAATTTAAACCTGTGATCAATGATAATTCACGGTTGAATTTAGGGCTGACGCAAAATATTGGTCTAACAGGCGGACAAGTGTTCCTGAAGTCTAATGTATTGCGGTTTTCAGATTTCGACCGTAAGCAAACCCGTTACAATGGAAATCCTTTTATAATCGGCATAAATCAACCTTTATTTGCCTTCAATGCTTTGTCCTGGGATAAGAAAATCGAACCCTTGCGCTATGAGGAATCATTGAAAAAATATAGAGAAGATATGGAAGTGGTTGGCCGGGATGCATCAGAACTATTCTTCAGCCTGCTTATCGCGCAGATCAATAGAGATATCGCAGCCAAAAACCTGTCAAATAACGAAACCATTTATAAAATCGGCGAGGGAAAGGCATCCCTCGGAAGGCTATCAAAAGATGAGTTGTTGCGGTTAAAGCTCGGGGTATTAAACGCGAGGAAGGCAGTAGCACAGGCAAATGTAGATGCAGAAACTTCAGACCTTCAGTTGAAATCCTTTATAGGTTTTTCTGCCGAAAATCAAATTCAGCTCATCCTTCCCGAAAATTTACTTAGCCTGGAAGTTGACAAAGAAATCGCGGTTCAGCAAGCGAAAAATAACCGTCAAAAAGCCATTGAATTTAAACGGGCATTGCTGGAAGCGGATAAAGAGATTGCAAAAGCCAAGGGCGAAAATGGATTAAAAGTCAACCTTTTCGGAAGCTTCGGATTGACAAACGTAGCGGACCAGTTTCCGGGAATTTACAGCAATCCTAAAGATCAGCAGGAAATCCGTTTGGGTTTTCAAGTCCCTATCCTCGACTGGGGCCGTTCCGCATCAAGAATTAAAACAGCACAATCAAACCGGAAACTCGTAGCCGCCAACGTAAAACAGGCGCAGATCAATTTTGAGCAGGAAATTTATACGACCCTCAGACAGCTGACCATGATCAAAGAGCAAATGCAAACTAATGCAGAGGCAGATTTAACGGCAAATGAGCGCTTTGAAATCGCAAAGAAAAGATATTTCCTCAACGACCTCAGCATCACCGACCTCAATATCGCCCTGCAGGAAAAAGACCAGGCACGCCGGGATTACATCTTTTCTCTGAAAAGCTTTTGGAATGCCTACTTCAATATCCGGGTATTGACGCTTTATGATTTTGCAACCAAGAAAAAAATATAAAAACTAAACCAACAAAACATGAAAACTTTAATTTTTCTAATGGCAAGCCTCTTAAGCTACCATATTTCCTCCGCCCAATGCACCCACAACCTGCTATTGAAATTCGACCAGGTGACAGAAATCAGAGATACCTCCAGGACTTCGTTCAAGGCTGCAGGAAGTATTAGCTTTACTAAAGAGAAAATTCTCATTCGTATTGCTGTTAATGGAACCGAACAGATCATCGAAAGTACAATTGATCAGGTTTCAGAATGCGCCTGGGATAAAGACATCAAAAATGGAAAAAGCAATTACCAGCTATGGAGCAGCAAAGATCCCAATGAAACTAAAGATAAAGCAAGCCTCACCCTGGCCGGTGAAAATGGAAAATTAATGGTGACATTTAATCCACCCGGAGCAGTAGTCCAATTTCACATCACTGACCTCAAAATTATTGACTAATCAATTCTTAAACCGAATCAAAATGATACAATTATCGAACATAGAAAAAGTTTACCGCACCAAAACCATCGAAACTATTGCCCTCAACAATATAAATATCAACATCAGCAAGGGTGAATTTGTAGCCATCATGGGACCGTCGGGCTGCGGAAAAAGTACCTTATTGAACATCATGGGATTATTAGATGCCCCTACCGGAGGTTCTATCATCATGGATGATCAACAGGTGACCGCCCTTAGCCGCAAAAAGCTCGCGCTCTTCAGAAACCTGAAACTTGGATTTATCTTTCAAAGTTATCACCTGATCAATGACCTTTCGGTGATAGACAACGTAGAACTTCCACTACTATACCGTAAAGGTATTTCAGGTAATGAGCGACGCAAAAGAGCACTGGAAGCACTGGAAAAAGTCGGTTTAAGTGCCCGTACCAAACATTATCCCAATCAACTTTCAGGCGGACAGCGCCAGCGTGTGGCCATTGCCCGCGCCATTATTGGAAATCCGGAAATCATACTGGCAGATGAGCCTACCGGAAACCTGGACAGTGCGATGGGTGAAGAGGTCATGAATTTAATGCTGCAGCTGAACAAAACTGATGGAACAACTATCGTTATGGTTACCCATGATGAACTGATGGCAAAAAAAACACAGCGCATTATCCACTTCTTTGACGGGCAACAAGTAAGCTAACGAGTTCAAATTTAAATATCATGCTAAAAAACTATATAAAACTCACGTTTAAAGTAATGCTCCGCAAGAAGTATTATACCGCACTTACGTTGCTGGGAATAAGTCTTACCATAATGATCATCACGGTATTTGCTTCCTTTATCGATCAGATTATCAGTGCCAATCCGCCGGAAATTAACCGCGACAGAACCTTGATTTTAGATAAAGTATCCGTCTATAAAGACGGTAAAAAGACAGATGCTACACCCAGCATCAGCTTCCTTCAAAAGAACATCAGGGACCTGCAGAGCACGGAAAAAATTTCCTATTTTACGAACAGGGAATTCATTTCTTTTCTCAATGGAAAAACCACCGGACATGCCCTGAAATTCACAGATGAAAACTTCTGGAAAATAACAGATTTTGAATTTACTGAAGGCAAAGCGTTCCATATTAACGAAGTGAAAAATGCTGCCCGGGTTGCAGTGATCAATGAAAAAACAAAAGCCTATTTCTTTAACGAAAATGAGGCATTGGGTAAAACATTCCCGATACAAGGGCTAACCTACACCGTGATTGGCGTGGTAAAATCCGCCTCCCCTTTCAGCAAAATTTATTCGGATGTTTATGTTCCCTATACCACAGATATCAATATTCAACTGACAGATAAAGCGGTTGAAGGAACTTATAACGCCATGCTTTTAGCAAAAACGAACGATTTAAGAAAGGTCCGTTCGGAGTTGAGGGCACGTATGAAAATAAAAAACACCGTTTCAGCTGTCGACTCTGTAAAAGTACAAGCCTTTACCTCCCTGGAGCAATTTTCTAAAAGCAGTTCTTTTAACGACGATGAACCTGAGTATGGGAAAACTGCAATTGTGGTGGGCATTGTATTGGCCTTGTTCCTCCTGATTCCCACAATTAGCCTGGTGAACATTAACGTTACCCGTATTGGTGAGCGTGCGGAAGAGATCGGCGTGCGTAAATCCTTTGGTGCAACTTCCGGAAACCTGGTGAAGCAGCTCGTGATTGAAAACATCATTATCACCTTAACCGGTGGATTGATCGGCCTGGGCTTATCGGTCTATGCCTCACAATTATTGGTGCATTTCATCAATACATTCGACCCTTTATTCAAAATGCCCACCGACAGCTTTATCATCAGCTGGCGGGTATTTGGATTCTGTCTTTTCAGTTGTCTTTTACTCGGTTTGATCTCAGGAGTTTACCCCGCCTGGAAAATGTCCCGTATGAATGTTATTTATGCCTTGAAAGGAGGAAACAACCTATGATTTTACATTTGTTTAAAATGATTATGAACCGGAAGAAACAACATTTCTTCCTATTACTTCAGCTGTTTGTCACCTTTACCGCGCTGTTCCTTTGCCTGGGATTAAATTTGAAGAAATTCAGCAATTACTTCCAACCCTTAGGATACCGTTACGAAGATGCCTGGGTACTGGAACTTGATTTTCAAAACATATCAGAGGAAAAGAAATCAGTATATAGCGACCTGATTAAAGATAAACTGCAGTCCATTAAAGAAATTGAGCTGGTAAGTGCCACGAAGATTGTCCCCTTCCAGCAATGGGGCACATCCGAAAAGATAACCTACCACAAGCAGACCAGCAATGCTTTGGGGTTTGAAGTAGATGAGCATTATCCTAATGTGCTGGATATGAAATTAGTGGATGGAAGGTGGTTTAAGGCCAGTGATTACGTTTTAAACACCATTCCGGTTGTGCTTACTAAAGACCTGGCTGAACGGGATTTTAAAAATGAAAGTCCTGTTGGGAAGACCATATTAATAGGCGATAAACCTGCGCTGATCATCGGTGTATCGGAAAATTTCAGGGAAAATACATCGGCAAATCTAAGCCCTGGATTTTTCTTCCCACTGCAAACAACGGCGACAAAATATCTTCTCAAATCAAAAAGTGCAGATAACTTCCAATTGCTGGAAGATAAAATCAGGAAAGCGATAAACCCGGTTGGCAATACTGAAATTCTAATCAAGCAAAATATATCGTTAACCCTGATTCAAAAATTCGCACAAAAAACGGATTACATTCAATTGGGTGTCACGTTAATTGTGTTTTCATTTTTGTTGATCAATGTATTCCTTGGCGTTTCCGGGGTATTTAGTTACAACCTCTCTAAACGTAAAGCCGAAGTTGCCCTGCGCGTCATCATGGGCGCCAGTCCGGCAGCGATATTAAAGCAATTTCTTGGAGAATCCATGGTTCTTACTACCTTAGGTATTTTACCGGGTGTGTTGATCGCTGCTCAGTTGTTAATTATGCAATATTTAGAACCCTATACGGATGGGTACTATGGCGCCATAAGTATTGGCTGTGCGGCTTTATTTATATATATATTGATGTTAAGCTGTGCTTTCTATCCAAGTTTAAAAGCAGCAAGGCTTAACCCATCTGATGCTTTACATGAAGAATAACCCCATTTAAATATTTGATATGATTCTTATTATTGATGACGATATAGCGGTGTGTGCTTCATTGAGTCTCCTGTTAAAACAAAACGGCTTCAAATCCATAAAGGCGAATGGCCCGGAAGAGGCACTAAAACATCTGAAAGAAAAACCGATAGCTGCAGTGCTGCTGGACATGAACTTTTCTATGGAAACAACGGGAGAAGATGGCCTGGCTATGCTTCAGCAAATTAAAAAATCAAAGCCCATGCTACCCGTCATTTTAATGACGGGTTGGGGTTCTATCAAATTGGCAGTTGAGGGAATGAAGTCCGGAGCAACAGATTTCATCAATAAGCCCTGGGATAACGACTATTTAATCCATGCCTTAAAAACAGCCCTGGATTTATCTGCTGAACAGGATACGCCTGCGACCTTAACCAGAAAAAAGCTGAATGAAAAATATGGTTTCGAGAACATTGTAGGAGAAGACCCTCAACTTTTGGAAGTCCTTCAGACCATTGCAAGAGTTAGCCGTACTGATGCTTCTGTATTGATTGTTGGTGAAAGTGGTACCGGGAAAGAGCTGGTAGCTGAAGCCATTCACGAAAATAGCCCCCGCAAACATAAAGCATTTGTAAAGGTGAATCTTGGGGGGATTTCTTCCAGCTTATTTGAAAGCGAGATGTTTGGACATAAACGCGGTGCTTTCACTGATGCCCGAAACGACAGGATCGGGCGGTTTGAACTGGCCGATAAAGGCACCATCTTTTTAGATGAAATAGGTGATTTAGATTTAAATAGCCAGGTGAAACTGTTACGGGTATTACAAGACCGGAAATACGAAGTGCTTGGCGACAGCCGAACAAGGGCCGTTGATCTTCGTGTAGTTTGCGCCACCAATCGTGATTTACGCGAAATGATAGCCGGAAGTAAGTTTCGGGAGGATTTGTATTACCGCATAAACCTCATTATCATCCGGCTTCCTCCACTTCGGGAGCGGGCAGATGACATCCCGATTCTGGCAAATTACTTCCTTAAAAACCTGAAAGAAATTTATAACAGACCCAAGCTGCAGATTGATAAAAAAACCTTTAACTGGTTAAAGTCGCTTCCCCTTCCCGGTAATATCCGCGAACTTAAAAACCTGATTGAACGTACCGTCTTACTTAGCGAAGCAGATCTGCTGGAAATAAAAGACTTTGAGCAGCACCTGGAAGAGCAGAGATTGTCAAATACCCCATTAACTCTTCCCGCTGTAGGAACGCTATCCATCGATGAAATGGAACTTTCAATGATCAGGAATGCCATGAATTTCTATCAAAACAACATTAGTAAAGTGGCCAAAACACTTGGATTGAGTAGAGGTACCTTATATCGCAAACTGGAAAAATATAACATCCCTTATGAAACTCAAAACTAAAGTTTTGCTCCTGGCAATTGCCATTCATGCGATATTTATCTACATGCTTAGCCAGCTTTATACGGTAAACAGAAACGCATTCCTGATTGCTGAGGTTTCAATTTTCATCTCCCTAATCTTGTCATACCTGTTGTACCGCGCGATAAGCCACCCTTTTGACACCATTTCTTCCGGGATCGCCTCTTTAAAGGATAAAGATTTCAGCGCTAAATTGAATAAAACCGGTCATCCGGAAATGGATGAATTAATTTACGTGTATAACCTGATGATCGAACAGTTAAGACAGGAGCGTTTGCTGCAGGTAGAAAAAAGCTCATTCCTGGAAAAATTGATTGAGGCCTCCCCTTCCGGAATTATCATATTCGGATTCGATGGGAGTATCGCTTCAATAAATCCGGCAGCGGAAGAAATCATTGATTTGCAGCGGGATGCTATTCTTGGAAAGCCCTTAAATCAAATTAACAGCAGACTGACAGAAGCGCTATTTTTATTGGAAACCAATGCGCCTAAAATAATTAACCTGGACGGAATAAAATCTTACAAATGCCATAAGGCAACATTTACAGACCGCGGGTATAACAGAACATTTATCACGATAGAAGAACTGACCTCTGAAATCTATATCAGAGAAAAAAATGCTTATGAAAAGGTAATTAAAATGATGTCGCATGAAGTGAACAATTCAATTGGCGCCATCAACTCTCTTTTAAACAGCTGCTTAAACTACCAACATCAATTAAACGACGAGGATCAGGAAGACTACGTAACGGCTTTAGATATATCCATCAACCGCAACAATGGGCTCAGTGATCTGATGTCGAATTTTGCAAGGGTAATCCGGATTCCTGAACCTGTACGGCATCAGGTTGAATTGATTTCAGTCCTTCGTTCAGTGGCTTTATTGATGGAGCCGGAAGCCCGGAAAAAAGAAGTCAACTGGCAATGGGAAACGGATGCTACATCATTTGAAACGTTTGCTGATGACCAGCAGTTGGAACAGGTGTTTATCAATATCCTGAAAAATGCGATAGAGGCCGTGAATTCATCAGGAACAATACGGATTCAAACCTTCTCATCCACTAAATCCATTTCTATTGCCAACACTGGCAGCCCAATTTCAAATGAAGTCAGTCAGCAGCTCTTCTCTCCCTTCTTTAGTACCAAAAAGAATGGGCAGGGTATTGGCCTGATGTTGACCAGAGAAATCCTGTACAACCATAATTTTAAGTTCTCTTTGCAAAACAGTGAGGAATGGACCGAATTTAAGATACTTTTTCATGAGAATGCATTTGTTGCTTAGTGGTTATGAAGCTATCATAAGCATTTCATTCCTTTTGTAAGTGGTATGTTTATGATGGTTTCATTAAGCCATTACTGCAACTATCTCCAAAACCCGTTGCCTCAATTGTTGATCACCAATGAGTTCCGCTTCTTCTAAGACCTCCGCTGGCCTCAAACTTTTGGAGAATAATTTCCAGGCAATATCAGGACTGATTTTTACCCCCGCATTTGGCTCTGAATGAGTATCCTTGTTCAGGATCCATTCCTTCTCTCCTTTAACAATATTCCATTGCCCGCCTATTTCCGTCGTTATGATTAAGGAAACAACGGTTCCCTCCTTTGCCGCGATATCTCTAAAAGTATAAGGGAAAGCATACATAAATATATCGATAAAGGGGTAATACAATTCTTTTGTCATCAATCCCGGTTTACCCAAGGCATCCCTGATTTGTTGTTGATGTAAAAATTTCTCCGTGTATTCCCTCGCGATGTGAAACCAGTTCGCTGAACTTTCCTGTCCGGCCCAGGCGACTGGAAATACGGCATTTTCAAATGGCTCCAATGAATAAAGATGTGATGAATACTGCTGTCCTGTTATTTCTAAGAGAAATGTCAACACTTTCGGACTAAGTCTTTGGGCAGCATTTGTCCAGGTCATATTCAGATGGTTGAGATAAACCGTCAGGTCCTGAAAAGAGTTTATATTTTCAGCTTTTGTGCCAAAGTAACCATCTCTTGAGGCAGACAATGTTCTCAAATTACCATCAAGCAGGTGAGCAGCAACATCTTTAACTTTCCATAGTTTTGCTACGGTCTGTGCATTCCATTCCTCATCGGTTAAAGTGCTCAACAGGTTGATCAGCATTTTGTCCAATACCGGAAACAAATGCAATGTTTCAATTTCTACCACTTTCTTCATATCAGCATCATGTTTTTGAGGGTTTCACAAACTCGCTTTCGGCGATCTTACTAAAGGTTTTCTGTTCCTCATCCCACAAATAAGCTTTGTAATATAGCTTCGTGGATTCAGCAGCTTCCTTACAAACTGCAGCAATAAATAACCTGTTGTCTGGCCTCATCAATGCAGCGTCTTCCATAAAAAAGCAGGAGTTCTCTTCTCCTAAAGGCAGGGCATAAATTTTCCCATCTCTTACATCCACCATAAACCCTAAAACGCAACCTGCGCCGCAACCAAAGACAACCCCAACGTAATGCCCGGCAAAATTAACTGCTTCGTTTTTATAGCCATCGGTGATTCTCGTTTTGAAACTCTTTGCCTCCGGATAACTTTGCCAATCAATTGCAGCCTTACCTGAACTTACCGGTGCCTCAGTCTGATATTTTTTAAAATCGATGCTGTCCAGC
>Ga0307414_10001398_pt1 | contig 12511 bp, 9 predicted proteins | sample DK1Ometagenome_FD_203804 | JGI IMG/M metagenome (GOLD analysis project Ga0307414, IMG submission 203804) | Maize rhizosphere microbial communities from greenhouse at UC Davis, California, United States - DK15-O-3 | ecosystem: Host-associated > Plants > Roots > Rhizosphere > Soil | place: USA...
CTTCTGCGAGATGTCCAACTACCACATCTGGCGCGCATTGGCGTCGTGGGAGCGGAACAGTCTGGTGTCCGGCGGCTATTGGGTTCGGCACCTGTGGTTCATCATCGTCCTGCTCTATCTGAGCGGTGCGGCTGCGCTCCTCTATCATGTCGCGCCCAAGCTTGCGCAAGCGAGCGTGTCTGAGCGCACAGATCGATGGCTGGCGCGTAATATGCCTATGACAGTGCTGATTGTCGGCCTTGTCTTGGGTCTGTGGGAAGCTGGCGCAGTCGAGCTTTTCTACATTGCCGGGCTGGCGACAAATGGTCCGCAAGAATTGCTGCGGCTCGATCAGCTTATCGCATTCGCCCCTTGGTTCGTTGCGGGATGGATCGTGTCGCGGTCACCGCATTTTCGCGCAGCGCTGCACCGCCCTTCTGCCGCTTTGGGTGCGGTCGCAGTCATTTCTGCCACCGCCTATCTGCTCTTTTCAAAAGACGTTCATCCGATGGCCGAGCGGTTCATAGCTACGGTTGCGGCCATCACAATGACACAGGCGCTGCTGGCGGGCTTCAAGCGGTTTGCCGATCGCCCGCACCCTGCCGTACAAGCCATCGTGGCGTCATCTTTCGTAATCTACCTCGTGCATTTGCCGATCATTGTCGGCCTTGTCGTGGTCGGCCAGCATGTCGCGATGTCGGTTGTGCTCAAAGGCATCATCATCATGGCCCTCACGACAGCCCTGAGCTGGGGTGTATGGCTCATCGTTCGCCGCTCTCCCACGCTTCGCCTGCTTTACGACGGCATCCCACCTGAGCAAGATAGTCGGCAGCCAGTTGCGCGCGGTGTGAGCGCTGGCCTCAACCCGGCTAGGCGCTATCAGACGCACTGAAGCGCCGTCACCGGTGCCACTCCGCTTGACTTTTGCCCGATCGCTGGCCATAGGCGCGCCTTCGTAACTGGCCCTGCACCCCGGTGAAGCAGTGGCCCTGCCCCTGAGCGTCTCACGCAATATGGATTTCAGGCGAATACCGGGATCGACGCCGGGCAGCTTCCAGCCGCCTGGCAGATGTTGTTTTGCAAGTTTGAAGGACATTCTATGACGAAGCGTACAAGCGCCAAGCATAAACTCGATCGTCGCATGGGCGAGAATATCTGGGGTCGTCCCAAAAGCCCAGTGAACAAGCGCGAATATGGCCCCGGTCAGCACGGCCAGCGTCGCAAGGGCAAGATGTCCGATTTCGGCATCCAGCTGCGCGCCAAGCAGAAGCTCAAGGGCTATTATGGCGATGTGACCGAGAAGCAGTTCAAGAAGAGCTACATCGAAGCCAGCCGTATGAAGGGCGATACCAGCCAGAACCTCATCGGCCTGCTCGAGCGTCGCCTTGACGCTGTCGTCTATCGCGCCAAGTTCGCGCCGACGATCTTCTCGGCCCGTCAGGTCGTTTCGCACGGTCACATTTATGTGAACGGCGTGAAGTGCAACATTGCATCGCGTCTCGTGAAGCCAGGCGATGAAATCACGCTGGGCAAGAAGGCGCAGGAAATGGCGCTGATCCTTGAGGCGCAGACCCTCGCTGAGCGCGACATTCCTGATTATATCGCTCCCGATGGCAACGCGAAGTTCACATATGTGCGCGTGCCTACGCTGGACGAAGTGCCTTATCCGGTGAAGATGGAACCGAACCTGGTCGTCGAGTTCTACTCGCGCTGATCGGCTCCAACGAGCATATTACAAAAGGCGGCCCCGCAACGGGCCGCCTTTTTTGTTGGGCCGCCTGCCAATCCGTCAGGGCACCTGCCCGAGCGACTTATCCAGAAAATTGGCCGACTGGATCAGCATGTCGCGCCGCGCTTCGCTATCCTCAAGATAATGATCGAGCTTGTCATACACCACGAGCGTGCCGACCTTGTTGGCCTGTTTCAGGCGATCCGCCATCAAACGGGACTGGCCAATGTTCACATTGCGATCACATAGCTTCCGTGGAACATGAGCACCGGCGCCTTGATGCGCGCAGCCTGGCGGGCGGGCGAGCCTTGCTCGATATGCGGCCCCGATCCGATGAAATCGCGGGTGATGCGATAATTGCTCCAGCCCGACCATTCCTCCTTGAGGCGCGCAAGGTCCGTTACCGGCGCGATCGCGATGACGGCGCGAAACAGATCAGGCCGCACAGCCGCCGCCTGAAGCGCCGCATAGCCACCATAGGACCAGCCCGAGACGACCAGCTTTGCCGGGTCCGCTATCCCCTGCGAAACGAGCCATTGCCCGGCATCTGCAACATCGCCAATCGCGGTTTCCCAGCTCTGGAAGCCGTTCGCCTGAAACCATGCATCGCCATAGCCATCTGAGCCCCGGAAATTTGGCTGTAGGACTACATAACCCCGATTGACCCAGAACTGCGCGAACCAGTCAAAGCCCCAGCTATCGCGCGCGCTTGGCCCGCCATGTGGCATCACGATGGCGGGCAGCTTGCGCCCTTCCGATCCCGCAGGACGCGTCAGGTAAGCCGGAATTTTCGTGCCATCGCCTGCCTGAAATTCAATGTGCTGCACTTTGGCCAGCGTGCGACCCACAAGAAAGGTGCGGCTGGACGCCAGCTCCGCCATTTCTCGCGTATCGCGGTTCAGCAGATAATAGCGCCCCGCATCGACATCGCTGCCCGCCCAGAGCAACAGTTTGCGCTCATCCTGACTTGAGTCGGTGAAATGGATAAGCGGAAGATTTGGCAAAGCGCGAGATAGTGAAGCACCAATGCGCTTGAGTTCGGGATCGAGATAGAAAACCTCGGACTTGTCAGTGGTGTAGGACACGCCGACAACTCGTGCGTTGCGCCCGATGGTGACGAAGCCATCGACATCGACATCCGACCGGGCAAGAAGCAGCTTTTCACTGTTCTGGCCATCGAGCGAAACCGAATAAGCGGCATTCCGGCCATCCAGCTTCTTCAGGCCATAAGCAACGTTCAGCGTAGGATCGACACGGTAAGGATTGAAGCCTTGGCCTGTGGCGGAATCATAGTCTCCAAGCGTTTGCCACTCCTTGCTGTCGGCTCCCTTATATTGATAGCGAATGCGACCAGATGAGAGGCCGTCGAACGTCAACGCCGGATCAAAGCCGCGGATGCGAATGTGCCCCTGACCATCGCTGATGAACTCCTCATTTGCTCGCCTGGCACTTTCAACCGCCGTGCTTTTCAGGCTGATCGTATCTACCCGGTCGACCCCCAATCCATCCTTGGTTTGCGCCGTGCGTTCTCCGGTCGAACTTTCTGGCACATAGCGGCGCAGCATCAACACTTCACCATCCCGACCAGTGCTCCAATCCAACACCGAGCCACCAAACAGGCGGTAGTTCAGGGCATTCTCTCCAGAGCCCGGCAATTTGATGGCCTGCATTCGCTTTCCATCGGCATCAAGAGCGAACAGGCGCGATATGTTGCCCAAATCACCATTACCAAGCGGGACCACACCAAAAATGCTGCACAACAGCCGGCGTGATCCGCTCCACTTGCACCACTGCAACCGCTCAGGATCGCCTTTTGACGCCGCAATAGCGACTGGCTTGGAATCGGGCACTGTCAGGTCGAGCACGCGCATGACCGCGCCGCGCGCGCCCACTGGCTCGATGGTGGCAAGCAGGGCGCCATCTGGTGACAGGCTGGCCTGCTGAATATTTTCGCGAATGCCGAAAATCGTGGCGGCCTGCTCAAGACTCAATTTTTCGTCGTTAGCGCCCTGCGCCAGAGCCACGCCGCATATGGCTGCCAGGCTGGTTGATCCAACCAGCTTCGCGATCATCCCCAAACCCCAACGCATTGAGCCCCCTCACACATTAAACATGGCGACAATATCAACCAAATGCTTCAACGCAACGCCGCTCATCGCCTTGAACCGGTTCAGGATCAGTGCCATCACTTGAGAAATCAATTTTGCTGACAGGATTCTTCATGCGGCCGATCGCTTTGCTGCTTCTCTCTTCGGTCTGCACCCTGGGCGCGTGCGGTCATCAGGATCAGGGCACGCAGAGCGCATCCGCTTCCGCGCCAATCAGCGCAGCGCCCATATCGTCAGATCCTGCCTTCACGCTTCCCCCATCGGTTAAGGCGCCCACCATTAATGTCGCGCTGCTCAAGGAGATGACGAAGACCCTCTCGTCCGACGCCTTCGAGGGCCGCGCGCCGACAACGCCCGGTGAGGAGAAGACTGTCGCATACCTCATCGCGCAAATGACCAAGGCGGGCCTCAAGCCCGGCAACAAGGGCAGCTGGACGCAGGATGTTCCGCTGGTCGAGGTCACATCCTCGCCCGACATGGCACTCAGCATCACGGGCGGACGCGAGCCGCTCACGCTCGCTTACAAAACCGATATGGTGGCGGGCACCTATCAGGTCACGCCACGCAGTGAGATCAGCGACAGCGAGATGGTCTTTGTCGGCTATGGCATCAATGCGCCAGAAAAAGCCTGGAACGACTATGCCGGCATCGATGCGCGCGGCAAGACGGTCGTGATGCTCGTCAACGATCCTGATTATGAGATGGAAGGTCTTGATGGCCCTTTCGAGGGCCGGGCCATGACGTATTATGGCCGGTGGGACTATAAATTCGCCGAAGCCGCACGGCAGGGCGCGGCTGCCGTGATCGTCATCCACGATACCTTCCCGGCGGCCTACCCCTGGGACGTGGTCGTCTCCTCCTGGACTGGCCCGCAGCTCAACATTGATCTGCCCGGCAATCATATGGATCAGGCAAAGGCTGCGGGCTGGATCACGCTGGACGCAGCCAAGCGCGTATTCGCCTCTGCGGGCAAGGACTTCGCGGCGTTGAGCGATGCGGCCAAGCTCCCAGGCTTCCGTGCGGTGCCGCTGGGCCTGCGCGCCAATCTTGCTTTCGATAACAAAATCCGCCGTCAGGTCTCGAAAAATGTCATCGGCATCCTGCCCGGTAAATCCAAACCGGATGAGTATATCCTCTATAGCGCGCATTGGGATCATCTGGGCCGCTGCGAGCCGGTGAAGGGTGACGACATCTGCAATGGCGCGGTGGACAATGCCACGGGCACCGCCGGTCTTGTCGCCTTGGGCGAGGCTCATGCCAAGGCCGGTGCCGCGGCACGCACAACGGTTTTCCTCACCGTAACAGCCGAGGAAAGCGGACTGCTGGGATCGAAATATTATGCCGAGAATCCGGTGTTCCCGCTTGCGTCAACGGTCGGCGGCATCAACATGGATGCGCTGAATGTGAATGGCCACACGCGCGACATGGTCGTGATCGGCAGCGGCAAATCGGAGATGGAATTGCTGCTGGCCCGCGCCGCCAAGGAGAGCGGACGGACGATCGTTCCAGAAGCAACCCCTGAAAAAGGCAGCTTCTACCGCTCGGACCATTTCAGCTTCGCCAAGTTGGGCGTGCCGATGATCTATGCCGAAAGCGGCGAGGATCTGGTGGCTGGTGGTGTTGCAGCCGGTCATGCCGCGGCTGAGGATTACACCGTTAACCGCTATCACAAGCCGCAGGATGAATATGTGGCCAGTTGGAACTGGGATGGCGCGGTTCAGGATCTGCAAACCTATTACCGCATAGGGCGCGAACTGGCGAACAGTGACGTGTGGCCAAACTGGTATCCGACCGCCGAGTTCAAGGCGATTCGTGATCAATCGCGCGCAAAGCACAACAAAGTCCAGTAGCGGTTAGCGCCAAGTAAACCCTTTCATCCTGAACGATTAATATTAACCTGGCCAAGACCAGATGTGGCGCGCACGCGACGAAATGGTGCGGTGCAAAATATCCTTGCCTTGTGTGATGCTCAGGACTAGCGACGGGGCGATAGCTTTGGAGCTCCCGAACAGATGGCGACAGTTCAACACCACGCAATCGGGCGTTTTAGTGAGCAGCAGGCGGCAACGCTTGAGGCTGGCCGATCCGCAATATTACAGGAAGCAGCGGGCCTCATGGCGCTCGCCTCCTCTATCGATGATAAATTCGCAAAAGCTGTGAACGCGATCCTCGGCGCCGAGCGCCGCGTGATTGTGACTGGCATCGGCAAATCCGGGCATATCGGACGCAAAATAGCTGCAACCTTTGCGTCGACCGGCACGACCGCCTTCTTCCTCCACGCCAGTGAAGCCGCGCATGGCGATCTGGGCATGGTGACATCGGGAGACTTGCTGCTCGTTCTCTCCAATAGCGGCTTTTCGCAGGAACTGCGCCCCTTGCTCGCTTATGCGCGTCGCAATGGCGTTCCGGTTATCGGCATCGTCTCCAAAATCCACTCGCCGCTTGGCCAGGCCGCCGATATCGTGCTGCAATTGCCAGACGCTGCGGAAGCCTGCCCCGTGCGCGTTGCGCCCACAACCTCCACGACAATGATGCTCGCGCTGGGCGATGCTCTTGCGCTCGCCGTGATGCAACGGCGCGGCATTACCCGCAACGACATTGCACAATGGCATCCAGGCGGCGAGATCGGTTCACGCATTGGGCCGGTTGATGAGGTCATCAATTGCAATGATCCGCTGCCTCTGGTGGCTTGGGATACACCGATGCGGGACATCGTGTTCGAGATGACCTCTGGCGGCAAGGGTGTTGCTGGCGTAATCGGCAAGGAAGGTGGGCTCATCGGCATCATCACCGATGGCGATCTGCGCCGAGCGTTCGATCAGGTGCTCACCGCACGTGCCATCGATATCATGACGCGCGACCCGATTACCGTGCCGAGCGGCACGCCGGTCGAGGAAGTGCTGACGATCATGAACGAGGCCAAGATCACGGTGCTGTTCGTCACGGCGGCTGACAATCCTGCAACACCTATCGCGATTGCGCATATTCACGATCTGGTCCCTTGAGCGGCTGCTAACACCGTTCCATAGTGATCCGCATGATCAATAGTGAAACCAGTGCCCATGCAGATGATGACGCCTCCGCTTCATCTGTCGTGATCGTGATCCCGGCGCGCTTTGCGTCCACGCGGTTTCCTGGCAAACCACTGATCGCGCTGCACGACAAGGATGGCGTTGCAAAGCCGCTCATCCAGTGGAGCTATGAGGCCGGAAAGGCCGTCCGTGGCGCTGGGCAGGTCGCGATCGCCACCGACGATCACAGGATCGCGGATGCCGCTGCCAGCTTTGGTGGCACAAGCTTGATGACGCCGGAGAGTTGCGCCAACGGAACCGAGCGGGTGGCAGCTTGCCTCGATCAGCTGCCCGATGCCGACCTGCTGATCAATCTTCAGGGCGACGCGCTGCTCACGCCCCCCGCCTTCGTAGAGGCGCTCATCGCGCACATGCAGGTAAACCCGCATGTTCAGGTCGCCACCGCTGCGGTGCGCTGCTCGGTTGAGACATTTCAGCATCTGGCTGAAGATGCGGCCAATGGCCGGGTGGGCGGCACGACGGTCGTTCTCAATGAGAAGAACGAGGCGCTCTATTTCTCCAAGCGCATCCTGCCCTATCTGCCAGAAGGGCGGATGCCGGATGCAGACACGCCGATATTGCTGCACCTTGGCCTCTACGCTTATCGGCGAGACGCGCTGCAACGCTATGTGGATGCTGGCCCCACCATGCTGGAAAGGGTCGAGGGGCTGGAGCAGTTGCGCTTCCTCTATGCGGGCGTTCCGGTGTCGGTCGTCACGCTGGAAGAGCAGGGCTACCCCATCGTCGAGGTGAACAACCCCAGCGACGTTCCGATCGTCGAGGGCATCATGCGCGCGCGCAGCAAGCTTTGACCGCGTCCAGCCACTTGGCAGCGCGCCTGCATCTCCCAGCAAGGGCAAGAGCATTTTCCGGTCGGCGTCATAACCGCAGCCGATACGGCCTTATGCCGCTCGCTGCCGCGCTGCTGCTTTCAGGCTGCGGCCTGTCCCGCCAGATCCTCTATTCCCCCAATGCCGCGCCCGCACATATCAATTGGGTCAAGGCGCAGCCCGAGGCGATCCAGCTGCCGATGGCGGACGGGTCTGGCCTCAACGGCTATTTCTGGCCCGGCACGCCCGGCGACGCGGACATCATCGTGTTTTTCCACGGGCGAAATTGGAGCGCAGCACGTAGCGCAGAGTTTGCCCAATATCTCACGGGCGCGGGCAATGGCGTCGTCGTCGCATCCTATCATGGTTTTAGTGGAAACCCCGGGCGTCCATCGCAAACCGGCATGATGCGAGACGCAGCGGCCTTCATCGCCTTCGCGCGCGAAAAGGCCGGGTCGAATGCCCGCGTCTGGCTGATCGGTCACTCAATCGGCGCGGCCGTCGTGCTTCATGCCGCTGCGGTGGATCAGAACATCCAGGGCGTCATCGCGATGAACGCTTTCTCCCGCGTGGCCGCTGCCGCGCCCCGGATCACGCGCGCGCTGATCCCGGATCGGTGGGATAATCTGAACGCGCTCAAATCGCTCAAGCGCCCTCTCATCTTCATGCAGGGGGGGCGTGATCGCATCGTTCCCGCAAGCAGTGGAGACGAGCTGTTTTCAGCCTATGGCGGCCCGTCCAGCCTCATCCTCGGTGAGACGGCCTATCACAACCCGGACATGGCGACGCTCGGCCCCTGGCTTAATGCGGCGATCATAGCCATGCAGAATGGATCGCTGGCCACACTCCCTGCCCCGCCCGCTGGCTGGATCGAAAAGGTGCGGCGCCCATGACAGCGATTGCTGAAGCGATCTTTCTCGTTCCGCCCTTCCCCGGCGCACATCCTGCCAAGATTGTGCGGCCAAGTGCTGGAATGCTGGAGCATGGCGCGACAGCCGCCGCACTAGTCGCCGCTATGCGTGAGCATAAGGTGGGCGGCGCTTTCTGGGGCGATGACGATGTCTGGTCGCGCGATGGCGGCCCGTTTTCGGGCGCTGGCGATGACCCACGGCTGCTGCTGGCAGCCATTGCCGGAATCCCCTTAAAATCGGAGAGCGAAGGCCTTTTCGCGCCCCTTGCACTTGATGCGCCTGGATCATCCGTAATTGAAAGCAGACTGGAAGCGCTTGTCGAGGAGCACTTGCTGCGCGCCGCGACCTTTGCAAATCCCTTCACCGGAGAACCGATAAGCGCGTTGGCCCTTGTCGAAATTCTCGGCGGCTGGCGACAACTCATTCTCGCGAACAAGCCAGTCGTTGCAGCCTTCGGCTTTGCGCACTGGAAGCGCGATACTGTCGATCCGCTGCTTTGGGGTGGCCATCCGGTGGCCTTTCTGCCCGCCAAATCATCCGCTTTGACAGCCCTGCCCGCCGGGGCCAGCATCGCCGTCTGGAAGGCACGCGTGCCCGCAGCCTTCCTTGCCGAAGTAGAAGCGGGCCCTTGGCGCCTGCTGGAAGTCGAAGATGGCTTCATCCGCTCGGCAGGCCTCGGCGCGGATTGCGTGCCGCCCCTGTCCATCGTGGTCGATGATCTTGGCGTCCATTATGATCGATCGCGGCCTAACCGGCTGGAGGAGATGCTCGCCAGCGGCATCATCCCGCCTGCCGACCTTGATCGCGCCCGCCGGCTGCAAGACTGGATCGTCAGCAGCGGCATCACGAAATATGGCATTTCCTCGGGCAAGACATTGGCGCGCGAGGGTGGCGATCGGCGCCATCTGCTTGTCATCGGCCAAGTCGAGGATGATCGCTCGGTCCTCTATGGCAGCGCCGATGTGCGCAGCAATCTGGAGCTCCTCAGGCGCGTCCGAGCCTCAAACCCGGACGCATGGATCATCTATCGCCCGCATCCCGATGTCGAGGCAGGGCACCGGCGCGGCGCGATCCCGGAAGCGGTCTGCCGCACGCTCGCAAACAGCATCAAGGCCGCAGAGCCCATCAGCGCGCTCATTGCCAGCGCCGACGAGGTGCATGTGATGACCTCCCTCGCAGGCTTTGAAGCGCTGATGCACGGCAAGCGCGTGACCACGCACGGCACGCCTTTCTTCGCCGGCTGGGGGCTGACGCAGGATCTGGCGCAGGTTCCAGATCGCCGGGGTCGCGCACTCTCGCTCGATGCGCTCATCGCAGCCGTGCTGCTGCGCTATCCACGCTATCTCGACCCCGTTACCAACCTCCCCTGCACCGCAGAAATACTCATCATGCGACTCCTGTCTGGCGTTCAGCGACAAAATGCTGCACTCGTACCGCTGCGGCGTAGTATAGGGTGGGTAAGGCGCAGCATAGCGCAGCTCGTAGGATCATAATGAAGTTTCAACCCATAGCGCGCCGGAACTTCCTGTTTCTGCAGGGCCCACCAGGCACCTTCTTCTGGCAGCTGGCCGAGCGCCTGCGCGCGCTTGATTGCGGCATTTTCCGTGTGAACCTGAACGGTGGCGATCAGGGTGACTGGCCCGGCGTGGCCACCAATTATCGTGGTTCGCGCAAGCGCTGGACCTTGTTCATCGATCGCTTTCTGAGCGATAATGCGATCACCGATGTCGTTTTGTTCGGCGATTGCCGCCCGCTGCACATGGCCGCGCACCGCATGGCGCAGCTGCGCAAGATCGATGTGCATGTATTCGAGGAAGGCTATGTCCGCCCCGACTGGCTGACGCTTGAGCCGAGCGGTGTGAATGGCAATTCGCCCCTCTCGCGCGATCCAGACTGGTATCTGCAGGAGGCCAAGAGCCTGCCGCCCATCCCTGACCGTCCAAGCATTACGGCGAGCTTTGGACGCCGTGCGCGCGATGCCTATCGCTACTATTCGCGCGTATTTCTCAAGCGGCCCTTTTTCCCTTACTATACGTCGCATCGGCAGGGCTCATTGTTCGTCGAAGGCTTGAGCTGGCTCTACAAATTTGCGCGCGAGAAGGCGGAGGCCGCAAAGGCCGAGCAGGTAGTCGAGTCGATCAAGGGACAATCCTATTTCCTGTTCCCGCTGCAGCTTTCCAACGATTACCAAATCCGCGCGCATTCCCCCTTCCAGGATATGGCGGAAGCGGTGGAATATGTGCTCTACAGCTTCGCGCGCCGCGCGCCCGCTGATGCCAAATTGCTGATCAAAGAACATCCTCTGGATTCGCGCTTCAGAAGCTGGAGCAGCCATATCAACGCGCTCGCCCGCAGGGCTGGACTCGAAGACCGCGTAATCCACATCTCGGGCGGTGATCTGTCAGAGCTCGCCAAAAACGCAATCGGAATGGTCACCGTCAACAGCACCTCCGCCACGCTCGCGCTGACCGCTGGCGTGCCGACGATGGCGCTAGGCAAAGCGATCTATAATATTCCCAAAGTCACGCATCAGGCCAGCCTGGACGAATTTTGGAACCGCCCTCTCCCGGCTGATCGCGTCGTCTATGAGGCCTTCCGCCGCGTGCTGTACGATCGCAGCCTGATCTACGGAGGTCTCGCAAGCCAGTCAGCGATTGAGATTGCGGTAGAGTCGGCTGTTGAACGTCTGCTAGGCGATCATGCAAGCCACTGGGCACCCGTACCGGCTGAAATCAGTCTCTAAGCTGGTCTAGCCACGCATCGACCTTGGCGAAGTGAGCGCTCCAGGTTGGGGCGACCCAGGCTTTCATACGAGCGAGCTGAGCATCGCGCGCCGGGCTTTGCGTCGCGGCGTAGGAGAGGATAGCCTCCTTCCAGCCGAGGCCATCGATCGGGCTGAAATAATCAGGTACGTCCCCAGCGAGTTCACGAAAGACGCCGAGGTTGCTCGCAATGACGGGTGTTCCGCAATAGAGCGCTTCTACGAGCGGCAAGCCATAGCCTTCTACGAAAGAGGGAAACACCAGCGCGCGGGCCCCTCGCATATAGCGATCCAATTGCACATCATTACAGCGCGGCAGCTCGATCACCTTGCCTCTTATGGCCTCGCATCGCTCCAAAAGATCCACAGCCTGCTCGCACTCCCAGCCCCGTTTGCCGATGATAACAAGCTTAGGGCACGCCTCGCCAAGCGCTCGTGCCATGTCCGCCCATATGTTGAGCATCAGGAGATGGTTCTTGCGACCCTCGATCGTTCCCAACATGAGGAAATAGGGGGCCGAGGGCAATGAAGCTTCAACGGCCTGCACCTCATTGGCCCCTGCTGATAGTTCAGCGCCGAGTGGCGCTATAACAGTCGAGGGGATGCGGCCTGACTGCCCAGCCCGGACAAAACTCTCGAGGCTACTTACCGTGTCAGCGCTGTTCGCAATGATCCCTGAGCCACGCTCCATCACCGTGGAAATCCGGCGAACATGCTTCTCAGGCTCGCCGGGTCGGCAATATTCTGGATGCGTCAGCGGAATGAGATCATGCAAGAAATAGACTGCACGAACACCGCTCCGGCGCACCCATTCGCCATGTCCAGGCCGGTCCAAACCGGTGTGGCCAACATTGATATAAATGCGGCCCTCATACTTGCCAGCTTTGTCGCGCCGCTTGATCATCTGCGCGAGCCCACGCAACGCTACAGAACGTAAACCGCCGTCTGATGTCCCCTGCCCATGTGAAAGCAAAGTAGCAAAGAGGTCGCGAGAAAGCGCGATCGGCAAAACAAGTGTAACGCCGCCTCGTTGCACAACGGCCTGCGCTCGATCATGCAGATGAGCGACATAAGCCAGACAAGTCCGGTCGATGCCTGTCGGCAACCCACCTTGCCATCTTC
>Ga0307414_10001399_pt1 | contig 12508 bp, 8 predicted proteins | sample DK1Ometagenome_FD_203804 | JGI IMG/M metagenome (GOLD analysis project Ga0307414, IMG submission 203804) | Maize rhizosphere microbial communities from greenhouse at UC Davis, California, United States - DK15-O-3 | ecosystem: Host-associated > Plants > Roots > Rhizosphere > Soil | place: USA...
CTTACAGGAGGTATAAATCATCACCATTACCAAAGTCTTTCCTTTTAAATCTTTGAGTTGAATCACTTCCCCTTCTTCGTTATGCCATGCAGACGTTAAATTGAAGATGGATTCTTCAGAAATAGCATCATCTTCTGCTAATTCCGAGTTCTTTTCAACAAGCACTAAATCCATTTTACAAATAGGGCAACTTCCTTTCTCACTATATGTTTTATCACCTTCACAGTGCATAGGGCACTGATAGACTTCAGTAAAATCCCCTTTTGATTTTTTATCAGAATTACAACTTTGAAATGCTGTAAAAATTAGTAACACAAATACTATTTGGTTTAATATTTTCATTTTAAGTTATTTATATCTTTAACACAACGAAACCCTAAATTTTTCATGGAATATTTAGCTTTTAAACTACCTCTAATGGCATAGCGCATAAAAGCAGCATAATTCATTAAATCGGTGGCGTTAACAGACCCACTACCACAAAACAGACTGCTATCTTTATCAACATCTTTTCTAGATTCTCCAGTAATTAAAACCGAATTAAAATCTAAAGTCCATTCCCAAACCAAACCATGCAAATCGTACACGCCCCAAGCATTTTTTGGGTGCATTCCAATTCTGTTTTCGTTAGAGCGCGGTGCTTCATACCAAGCTAAAATCTGTTCGTTGTAAGAAGGCTTAATGCGCGCATCTTTGGTGGTTTCATCTGCCATAGCCACATATTCCCATTCATCAACAGTTGGTAAACGTTTCCCTTGGCATTCACAATAATCTTTAGCTGCAAACCATGACACATAGGTCACTGGGCTATTTGGTTTTTCGGAATCTTTAAGCTCTAAATCATTTTTCCAATTGGTTAAATAGCTGGCATCCACAAATAATTTGATGGCTTTCGATTTTTGCCACTTTGGATATTTTTTAACAAAAGAAATATATTCTGCATTTGTAACAGGATAGATATCCGTTTCAAAATCCTTTACTTCAACAACCGTAGAATCTCTTCCGTACAATGGCACATAACGATTCCCTTTTATAGAAACCATGCCTTTAGACTGTGCAAAAACAAATGTTTGAAAAACAAATAAAGCAAGCAATATTCTAAAGGCATGGTTTTTCATTTTATTTACTGTTTTTAACTTTATCTACCATCGCTTTGGTGACTACCTTTTTGGAGTTGCCCCAACTATTATATACATAAGTTAATACATTGGCAATGTCATCGGATGATAACGATTGTCGTGTCATAACACTATTATATTTTTTACCGTTTACAGTGATTTCACCTGTTAAACCGTTAAGCACAACACCGATGGCTCTGTCAACATCTGCATTTAAATAATCGGATTTTGCCAATGGCGGAAAGGCATTAGGAACACCTTGTCCTTCAGCTTGGTGACAAGCAAAACAGGTTTGCATATAGGCTTGTTTCCCAAACTCCATTTGCTCTTCAAAAGATTTGGCAGGAATTTCAGAGGCTACTATTTCATCTGTGGTTGGCATGCTTTGGATACCCGGTCCTTCAGGCAAATAAATATCGTCACGTATTTCTCCTGAGTATACTTTTTTATCTTCTTCTCCTTCTACTTTCAACATACCTAAAGCACCTTTATTGAAGGCTCTAAAAATAGAGTGATCAACTAGAATAAATGTCCCTGGCACATCTACACGAAATTCCACTATAGCGGCACCTCCGGCAGGGATTAAAGTTGTTTGTACATTTTCATTAATTAGATCACCTCCTTCTACATGTACTTTATCAAATATTTCCCCTATAACGTGAAAAGATGATACCAATCCTGGACCGCCATTACCCACAAAAAGCCTAACAGTTTCCCCTACTTTGGCAGTTATGGCATTATCGCCAGTAAGCGCACCAACTTTTCCGTTAAAAACTACATAATCTGCTTTTTCGTCAATGGCTTTTTGCATATCGAAAGGTTGCAACCCGCGTTCGCCATTAGCACCTTTCGTATAAAAATCGCCTTGCATAATATAGTATTCTTTATCTACTAACGGTAAACCTCCTTCAGGCTCGACTAAAATCAAACCATACATACCATTGGCAATGTGCATGCCTACAGGTGCCGTAGCACAATGATAAACATACAATCCTGGATTTAAGGTTTTAAACGAAAATACTTTTTCGTGTCCAGGGGCTACAAAAGAAGACTCCGCTCCACCACCTGGGCCAGTCACTGCATGTAAATCTATATTGTGAGGCAACTTGTTGTCTGGATGGTTCTGTAAATGGAACTCCACTTCATCACCTACACGTGTTCTAATAAAACTACCAGGTACCGTACCTCCAAATGTCCAATATACATAGGTTACACCATCGGTCATTTCTCCTTCTTTTTCAAGGATTTCCATTTTTACGATGAGTTTTTTTGCTTTTCGGCTTCCAACTGGTGTTGGTACATGGGGCGGTGAGGTTAATTCTGCAAGCATTTCTCTGTTAACAGGAATGTCTGCTGCGTTATCGGAAACCGTTTCTTTGTTATCGAAACAAGATGTTAAAAATAGCATACTAGCTATTGAAAACCCGAATAGAAAATTTGATTGTTTCATTTTTATAGTTTTCGTTTAGTATTAATAATTTATATATCAATAATTTATAAATAGGATAAAATTATCCTATTTATTTTTAACAAAAATAATTAATAGTAAAATCAATAAATATGATATTTGTCACTTTAATAACCAAGAAAATCAAAAATAAAATCTAACAAACGGCATCCAAGCATCGGCGTAAATACTTCTTTCATCATCATATAAAATATCGTACCTAATACCCAAAGTGACGTTGCCGCCCCTATAACCTAACCCAACAAACAATGCGGGCGACCAATAATTATCATCTGGAAGATTATAAAAAGCGTCATATTTTCTATTCACTCTAAGTTCTTCAAATTCAGCAGAGAGTTGTAATTCCTGAATCACATTTACCAGACCAATAACACTGCCTCCATAAATGGTCGATTTATAAAAACCTTTTCTGTTGTTAATGGTTCCATTCAATCCTAAACCCAAAGCAACAGTTTCATTAAATTCATAAATGGCACTTGGGGCTAAAGTTCCACTCAAAAAACCGTCTCCAAAACCCACGCCAATACCACCGCCAAAACGCACATGACTCCAAAAATTATTAAGTTGTTGGGATTGTACCAAATTATTAATACCGAAAAAAAGGATAATAATAAAGGCTGCTTTTTTGTGAATTACTATTTTTTTATTCATTGAATTGCAATTTTATAATAAATTAACGAAATCACTAACTTATTGATGAAAAGGAATCTAAAACTCTTATAAATATATTAAAAGAAACTTCTATTTTTAGCAAAAGTTGTATTTTTGACGAAATTTTGAAATCACTTTTCTGAAGTATTAATTATAATGGATAAATTTTCATTTTTAAATGCAGCACATACGGCATATTTTGCCGATTTATATGACCAATATTTACAAAATCCAGATTCTGTGGAGCCAAGTTGGAGGGCCTTTTTTCAAGGTTATGATTTTGGTAGCGAGAGTTATGGATTAACTGGTGAAATTATTGAAGGTGTATCAACTCAAATTCCTGAAAAACTTGAAAAGGAATTTAAAGTTGTGAAACTTATTGATGGCTACAGAATGCGCGGCCATTTATTCACTAAAACCAATCCCGTAAGAGAAAGAAGAAGTTATTCACCAACGTTGGATATTGAAAGCGTTGGACTTTCTGCAAACGATTTAGATACGACCTTTAACGCTGGAGAAATATTAGGCATTGGCACAAAAACATTGCGAGAAATCGTTAAACATTTAGAGCGTATTTATTGCAGCTCTATAGGTGTGGAATATATGTACCTTCGTAATCCTGATGTGATTAAATGGTGGCAAGACAAACTTAATTTAAATGATAACCAGCCAAATTTTTCGGCAGAAAAGAAAAAATACATCCTTTCTAAATTAAACCAAGCCGTCACTTTTGAGAACTTTTTACAAACAAAATATGTGGGTCAAAAACGTTTCTCTCTAGAAGGTGGTGAATCTTTAATTCCAGCTATTAGCAACACACTTTTTTATGCTGTTGAAAAATATCAGGTAAAGGAATGTGTTTTAGGTATGGCGCACAGAGGGCGTTTAAACACGCTTATTAATATTTTCAGGAAACCGGCTCACGAGCTTTTCAGTGAATTTGACGGAAAGGATTTTGAAGACGAACATATTGATGGTGACGTAAAATACCATTTGGGCTTAACACTTGATAAAACTTATCAAAACGGTAAAAATATTAAGATGAATTTGGTTCCAAATCCGTCGCATTTAGAAACCGTAGCTTCTGTAGCAGAAGGTATTACCCGAGCAAAAATTGATAGTGATTATGATGGCGATAATTCTAAAATATTACCAATTATAGTGCATGGTGATGCGGCTATTGCAGGACAAGGTATTGTGTATGAAGTGGCCCAAATGAGTCAGTTAAATGGCTACAAAACCGGTGGAACCATACATATTGTTGTAAATAACCAAATTGGTTTTACCACCAATTATTTAGATGCGCGTTCAAGCACGTATTGTACAGATGTGGCGAAAGTTACTTTATCACCCGTTTTACATGTGAATGCCGATGATGCTGAAGCCGTTGTACATGCTGTAGAATTGGCATTGGATTATAGAATGCGTTATAAGAAAGACGTTTATATCGATTTATTAGGATATAGAAAATACGGTCATAATGAAGGTGATGAACCTCGATTTACGCAACCCAACTTATATAAAGCGATTGCAAAACATCCAGATCCTTTTGAAATATATACCAACAAATTAATTGCTGAAAACACTATTGACAAAGCATATGTTCAAGCTATTAATGAAGAATTCAAAAACACTTTAGAAACTGAATATACCAAAGCCAAGGAATTGAATGCTTCTAAGGTTAGGGAATTCATGCAAGAGCGTTGGAATGGTTTTACCAGACGAGGTCTAAGTGCCATATTGGAAGCCGAAGACACAAGCTATCCTGAAGATAAATTAAAAAACATTGCTAAAGTAGTTTCAACGGTTCCTGATGGCGTGAAATTTGTCAAAAAAGCAGAACGCATTTTAGAAGGAAGAGCGAGTATGGTTTTTGAAACCGATATGCTTGATTGGGGCATGGGAGAAACATTGGCGTATGGCAGTTTAATGGAAGAAGGTTATAACGTTCGTATATCTGGACAGGATGTGGAACGTGGCACCTTTAGTCATCGTCACGCTATTTTGAGAGATGAAATATCTGAAGAACGTATCAACCTATTAAACACCAATCCGTTAAACAAAGGTAAAATGGATATTTATAATTCCCTTTTATCTGAATATGCCGTGCTTGGTTTTGATTATGGATATGCTATGGCGAACCCAAATACATTAACCATTTGGGAAGCTCAGTTTGGTGATTTTAGTAATGGCGCACAGATTATTTTCGACCAATATCTTTCAGCAGCTGAAGACAAATGGAAAACCCAAAATGGTATTGTTGTCTTGTTACCACACGGTTATGAAGGTCAAGGATCGGAGCATTCCTCCGCAAGAATAGAACGTTATTTGCAATTATGTGGAAATGACAACATGGTTGTAGCAGATTGTACAACGCCTGCGAACTTATTCCATTTATTGCGTCGTCAAATGAAACGTGACTTTAGAAAACCTCTTATTGTTTTCACTCCTAAAAGTTTATTGAGACATCCAAAAGCGATATCCACTATAAATGAATTAGCAAATAGTCAGTTTCACGAAGTCATTGATGATGTGATTGATCCTAAAAACGTTAAAAAACTGGTGTTCTGCACCGGGAAATTCTATTACGATTTAGAAGCACAACGTGAAAAACTGGAAAGAGATGATGTGGCGTTAGTAAGAATTGAGCAATTGTTCCCATTACATTTAGAAAAAATACAAAACGTTATCAATAGATATCCAAATGTTGAAAAATATGTTTGGGCACAAGAAGAACCAAAAAACATGGGTGCTTGGAGCTATATGGTTGAACGTATGCCGTTGGTAAAACTTGAAGTTGCTGCCAGACCTTACAGTTCTGTACCTGCTCCAGGTTCTAGCACAAGAGATAAAAGAAGACAACTAGCAGTTATAAATACTGTTTTTGATATTGTAGCATAATAGTTAAAATTAAAATTACAAAGAATGATTTTAGAAATGAAAGTGCCTTCGCCAGGTGAATCCATAAAAGAAGTGGAAATCGCAACATGGCTAGTAGAAGATGGTGATTATGTAGAAAAAGACCAGGCTATTGCTGAGGTTGATAGTGATAAAGCAACCCTAGAACTTCCTGCTGAAGCTAGTGGTATTATTACCCTAAAAGCTGAAGAAGGTGACGCCGTTGCTGTTGGTGCTGTAGTATGTTTAATTGATACAAGTGCTGCTAAACCAGAAGGTGATGCTCCAAAAGTTGAAAAGAAAGAAGAAGCTCCAAAAGCTGAAACTCCAAAACCAGAGTCATCTAAACCAGCTGCTGTAGAGACTAAAACATATGCATCAGGTTCTGCAAGTCCTGCCGCTAAGAAAATCTTGGCCGAAAAAGGCATGGAAGCTTCTGCTATTTCTGGAACAGGAAAAGATGGTAGAGTTACTAAAGACGATGCTGTAAACGCAGTACCTTCTATGGGAACTCCAACTGGAGGAAGCAGAGGTGCCAATAGAAGCAAAATGTCTATGTTACGGCGTAAAGTGGCAGAACGCTTAGTTGAGGCTAAAAACACAACGGCTATGTTAACCACATTTAATGAGGTTGATATGTCTGCTATTTCTGCGCTTCGTGATGAATATAAAGAAACATTTAAAACCAAACATAATGTTGGTTTAGGGTTTATGAGTTTCTTCACATTGGCTGTGGTAAGAGCTTTAAAAATGTATCCAGCAGTGAATTCCATGATTGATGGCAACGAAATGGTAAGCTATGATTTTTGTGACATCAGTATAGCTGTTTCAGGCCCCAAAGGATTGATGGTGCCCGTAATACGAAATGCTGAAAACTTAAGCTTTAGAGGCGTAGAATCTGAAGTAAAACGTTTAGCACTACGAGCAAGAGATGGGCAAATTACAGTTGATGAAATGACTGGAGGAACTTTTACCATTACGAATGGTGGTGTTTTTGGAAGTATGCTTTCAACACCTATTATCAATCCGCCGCAAAGTGGTATTTTAGGAATGCACAATATTGTTGAAAGACCAGTTGCTATTAATGGTAAGGTTGAAATACGTCCTATTATGTACGTGGCTTTGTCTTACGACCACAGAATTATTGATGGTAAAGAAAGTGTTGGTTTCTTGGTTGCTGTGAAAGAAGCCTTAGAAAACCCAACTGAGTTATTAATGAACAACGATGTTAAAAAAGCTTTAGAACTTTAAAATATTAGTATAGAATTAGTTTAAAAAATGGTCAGACTTTAAAGTCTGACCATTTTTTTTGGATTAATATCAATGGATTTTTTATAAAGAAATAACATTTGAAAAACCTTATTAAGTAATTATATGACAGCATTTTATAATTTTTTTCTTTTGAATTTGTCTTATTAAAAACTTTTGAAATTAAGTGTTCAAAAAAATATTTAACATCTAAAATTAATTTACAACCGTAAATAAAATTAAACTAATACATTAAAAATTATGAGAAAAATTTCAATTTTATTAATTGCAATCACTTTGAGTTCATGTGTTGCAAAGAAGAAATATGTAGCATTAGAGCAAGAAAATGGGGAAATAAGAAGCGAACTGCAAAAAACCCGTGTTGCTAAAGAAGATTTAGAAGCTAAATTTGATGTTATTCAAGCTCGTGTAGATGAATACAATTCCAAGATTACATCTTTAAAAGAAGAAAGCGATTCTAAATATGAAATTGTAGACAATTCAGCAATCATGTCTAACAATTCCAAAAAAGTGATGCGAGAAACATTAGCAAAAGTGGATGCTAATAAAGTAAGCCAAGCTAGAACGCTTAAAGATTCCATGAATTTAGCGATTGCTTATAACTTAGAAAAAACAATAAGCGCTAGCAATATGAATGAAGATGAAGATATTGCTGTTGATATTAATGAAACGGTTGTGATGATTTCCATTTCAGATAATATGTTGTTTAATACTGGAAGTTACCAAATAAGCTCTAAAGCCGATACTATTTTAAAAAAATTAGCTGATGTTATAAACTCTGAGCCTAGTTTAGAAGTTATGGTTGAAGGCCATACTGATTCCAGAACTATAAGCACTGCAAATGTTTCAGACAATTGGGATTTAAGTGTTTTAAGAGCAACATCAGTAGTAAGAAAGCTTCAAGAAAAATTTGCCGTCGCTCCAGAAAAAATGATAGCAGCGGGAAGAAGTAGTTATCAACCTCTTGTTGGAAATGATTCCAAAGAAAACATGGCAAGAAACAGAAGAACACGCATTGTTATTCTTCCAAACATTGATAAGTTTTTTGCTTTAATGGCTTCTAATAATTAATATTTTTTATCAAAATTAACATTTGATATGTGAATAGTTCTCATTTTTGAGAACTTCTGGTTTTAAGGGCTTGCATATTAACCTTTAAATTGGTGTTATTATGCAAGCCCTTTAAGTTATTTTCAACTAGATATGTTTATTCTCATGTTAAGATTTCAAAAAAAGACAGTCTAATCTGACTATAATTAGCCTCCACTCATCGACCATCTGCATTGAAGCTTTAAAAAGTCACAAATCTTCTTGGTAGGTTGGAAATAATACTTATTTTTGCCTACCAGAACAGAACAGAACGGTTTAATGGATTTAAACATAAAGTTTAATAGCGATATTCCAAAATATCAGCAGTTAGTTAACGCTATAAATGACGCGCTTTCTAATAATTCGCTAACAAGCGGTGATGCTTTACCTTCTGTTAATAATGTATGTAATGATTATGGTTTATCAAGAGATACTGTTTTTAAAGCATATACAATTTTAAAAGAAAACAGAGTTATTGAATCTGTTCCTAATAAAGGTTATTATGTTGCTAACGACACCCGTAAAGTACTACTGATTTTAGATACTTTTAAGGCTTATAAAGAGGTTTTATATCATTCTTTTGTAAATAATTTACCGAAAAATGTGATAGTGGATGTTCAGTTTCATCATTACAACATCAATAATTTTAAAACTATTTTAAATAATGGCAAGGGCAAATATTATAAATATGTTGTCATGAGTTTTGATCATGTAGATGTACCCATCGTACTCTCTGAATTTGATAATGAAAAACTGCTTTTAATCGATTGGAATATTCATTCTGATAATACCAAAAATTTTGTGTTTCAAGATTTTGGAAAATCATTTTTTGAAACTCTAAAAGAAGCTATTATTCCTTTCAAAAAATATAAAAAACTCGTTTTTATATATCCTTCATTTACTAATCATCCATCGGAATCACTTACATATTTTAAAACATTTTGTGATACTTATCATTTTAAATATAAAATTATTACTAATATAGATGAATTTAATGTTACAAAAAATGAAGCCTATATTAGTGTGAGTGATAGAGTTTTAGGTATATTTTTAGAACAATGCCGCAATAAAAATTTTGAACCAGGAACAGACGTTGGCTTTCTGTCATATAATGAAACGCCTATGAAACAATTTATATATAAAGGTATTTCAGTAATTTCAACCGATTTTCAAGAATTAGGCGCTAAAGCTGCTGCATTCATAAAACAAGAGAACCCAATACAAATATATTTACCAACAAAATTAATATTAAGAGAATCATTATAAAATTATGTATTATTTAGGATTAGACATAGGAAGCTCTTCCATTAAAGCCGCTATAGTTGAAATAGCTACAGGGAAAAGCATAGGCGTGGTTCAAGAACCAGAGCAAGAAATGGGCATGTTTGCTCAAAAAAATGGTTGGGCGGAACAAAAGCCTGAAGATTGGTGGATACATGTATGCAATGCCATAACACGTTTAAAAAAACAATATAATATTTCAAGAACGCAAATAAAAGGTATTGGTATTTCGTATCAAATGCACGGTTTAGTGATTGTTGATAAAGAAGGCAAACCACTTAGAAAAAGTATCATTTGGTGTGATAGTAGAGCCGTAGAAACTGGTAATAAAGCTTTTGAAGAAATAGGAGAAGATACCTGTTCATCGCAATTACTAAACTCACCAGCAAACTTTACGGCGTCCAAATTAAAATGGGTAAAGGATAACGAACCAGAAATTTACAAAAACATTTATAAATTTATGCTTCCAGGCGATTTTATTGCCTATAAGTTTTCAAACGTTATAAATACGACTATTTCTGGACTTTCTGAAGGTATTTTCTGGGATTTTAAAAATAATTCCGTTGCAGATTTCCTTTTAAAATATTATGGCATCGATGAATCTCTAGTGCCAGATATTGTTGATACCTTTGGTTTACAATCTGTTGTAGATGAAAAAGGTGAAGCCGAAAGTGGTATTGCAGCAGGAACGCCTATTTATTACAGAGCAGGTGACCAACCTAATAACGCCCTGTCTTTAAACGTGTTTAACCCAGGCGAAGTGGCTGCTACCGGAGGAACTTCCGGTGTTGTTTACGCCGTAACCGACAGTTTATCTGTTAAAGAAAGCGCCCGTGTCAACAATTTTGCTCATGTTAACTATAAAAAAGATGAGGCTGCTAGAATTGGTAAGTTATTATGTATTAATGGTGCTGGTATTCAATACAGATGGTTATTAAATAATCTAGCTGTAAATTCATATGAAGAAATGAATAACTTAGCATCTGGTATTCAAGTAGGGTCTGATGGTGTATGTTTAATTCCATTTGGTAATGGTGCAGAACGTATGCTTAATAATAAGGAAATAGGCACCAGAATAGTTAACCTCAACTTAAATAACCATATTAAAGGACATATATGTAGAGCCGCTTTAGAAGGCATTGCGTTTTCATTTGTATATGGCATGGAAATCTTAAAATCTGATGGTATAGAAGCTAAAGTTATTAGGGCTGGTAATGATAATTTATTCCGTTCTGATATATTTGCAAATACGGTGGCAACATTGATTGAACAAGAAATTGAAATATACAATACAACAGGTGCCATAGGAGCGGCACGTGCGGCAGATTTACATAAAGGTGATTTTGAAAGCTTTGGAAAAGCTATCATAGATAACGATCATGTGATGACTTTTATGCCTTTTAAAGACAAAAAGCCGTATCTTGACGCCTATCAAAATTGGAAAAACGAATTAGAAATCATATTAAACAACAAATAAACATTAATTAAAATATAATTACAATGGCAATTATAGGAAACAAAGAATACTACAAAGGTATTGGAGACATCAAGTTTGAAGGAAAAGAATCAGACAACCCATTAGCGTTTAAATACTACAACCCAGACCAAGTGGTTGCAGGTAAAACAATGCGCGAACATTTTAAATTTTCAGTAGCTTATTGGCATACATTCTGCGGAACAGGAGCTGATCCATTCGGCCCTGGAACACAAGATTTTGAATGGGAGAAATCATCTGATGCTGTACAAGCAGCAAAAGATAAAGCAGATGCTGCTTTTGAATTTACTACTAAAATGGGATTTGGATACTATTGTTTCCATGATTTTGATTTAATTAGAGAAGGTGCAACATTTGCTGAATCAGAATCTAGGTTAGCAACTATTACTGAGTATCTAAAAGAAAAACAAGCAGCTTCAGGCGTAAAATTACTTTGGGGAACTGCTAACTGTTTCTCTAACCCTCGTTACATGAACGGAGCTTCTACCAATCCAGATTTTAATGTAGTTGCTAGAGCGGGTGGTCAAATAAAATTAGCTTTAGATGCTACAATCGCATTAAAAGGAGAAAACTATGTGTTTTGGGGTGGTCGTGAAGGCTACATGACGTTGTTGAATACCGATATGGGTCGTGAATTAGACCACATGGGTCAATTCTTAGCGATGTGTAGAGATTATGCACGTTCTAAAGGATTTAAAGGAAATTTCTTTATTGAACCAAAACCAATGGAGCCATCTAAACATCAATATGATTTTGATAGTGCTACTGCTATCGGTTTCTTGAAAGAATATGGTTTAGATAAAGATTTCAAAATCAATATTGAAGTAAACCATGCTACTTTAGCGCAACACACGTTCCAACATGAATTAGAAGTAGCTGCAAAAGCTGGTATGTTAGGAAGTTTAGATGCTAACCGTGGTGATTACCAAAATGGTTGGGATACAGACCAATTCCCAAATAATATTCAAGAAACTACTGAAGCGATGTTGGTTTTCTTAAAAGCTGGTGGTTTACAAGGTGGTGGTGTTAATTTTGATGCTAAAATCAGAAGAAACTCTACAGATTTAGAAGATGTATTTTTAGCTCATATTGGTGGTGCTGATACATTTGCTAGAGCGTTGTTGATTGCAGATAAAATCATCACATCTTCTCCTTACGAGAAACTTAGAAAAGAGCGTTATGCTTCATTCGATTCTGGTAAAGGAAAAGATTTTGAAAATGGTAAATTAACTTTACAAG
>Ga0307414_10001400_pt1 | contig 12505 bp, 11 predicted proteins | sample DK1Ometagenome_FD_203804 | JGI IMG/M metagenome (GOLD analysis project Ga0307414, IMG submission 203804) | Maize rhizosphere microbial communities from greenhouse at UC Davis, California, United States - DK15-O-3 | ecosystem: Host-associated > Plants > Roots > Rhizosphere > Soil | place: USA...
TTATATTTTACATCTGATATGCCTAGTAGTTATGGAGGATCTGATATTTATGTTGTTGATATTAATACAGATGGAACCCTTGGGACACCTAAAAACTTAGGCAATATTGTCAATACAAAAGATACAGAAGGAACACCTTTTATTAATAACGAGGGTACCTTGTTCTTCGCTTCAGATGGACATGTGGGCATAGGTTTACTGGATATTTTTGGAACCATTGCAGATGATAAAGGAGACATTATTAGTGTTATAAATCTTGGATTACCTATCAATTCTAATAAAGACGACTTCTCCTTTACTATGAGTAGTGATGGATTAAGTGGTTATTTCGCCTCAAACAGAACTGGTGGTAAAGGAGACGATGACATTTACAATTATAACCGACTGCAGTTACTAAGTGTAAAAGGCACTGTTACAGATGCAATAAATACAAAACCAATACCTAATGCCGTTGTGACACTATATGATGATAAGGAAAACAAAATAGCAGATATGCTCACCGATGAAGATGGAAATTATGAAATAAATATAGATGCCAATAAAGACTATAAAGTAGTCGCTAGTCATGAAAAATACATCTTAGATTATAGAGTATTCACCTCTAAAAATCTTAAAACATTGGAATCTGTGATTACAGCTAATTTAATCTTAAATCCAATTCAGAATGTGGTGAAATTAGCGGAGCTAAACACTATTTATTTTGATTTTGATAAATATCATATACGTCCGGATGCTGCTTTAGAACTTGACAAAATTGTTGATTTAATGAAAAACAAATACCCAGAAATGGTAATACGCATAGAGTCACATACAGATTCTAGAGGTGAATTATCATATAATGACAAACTATCAATAGATAGAGCAAATTCGACTTACGATTATTTAGTATCTAAAAGCATTGATGCATCCAGAATTACGGAACATCAAGGTTTTGGAGAACGTAGATTAACCAACGGCTGCGAGGATGGTGGAAAATGCGAAGAAACCGATCATCAATTAAACAGACGTACCGAATTTATTGTAATTAAAATGGAATAAGCTAAAATTCAATAATAATTAGTTTACAAAAACCCATTAGCAAAAATAAAAATGCTAATGGGTTTTTCTTCATTGGTTTATGAGGATACTCATACCAAGTTAGGACAAAATTGAAAACCGAACTCAAAAAAATACTGAAGGGAATTGTTAGGTTTTGATATCATAAAAAAGAAAGTCAAATTAGAAAGTGAAAATAGGAGACATTACTCGAATTTTCTTCTAAATTACCTTTTGACAACAGAAAAAGCAATCGTAAAAATAACCAAGCTGACCTTAAGGATGAATGGGTTTCCACCAGACATTTCTGATTTTATAAAGAAACAACGGTCTATCATTCTTAGTTTTAGCTAGTACAAGTTAATTTAACTTTTACCGGTTTCCTTCCTCTTGATAAAACTTAAAAAAAATCCTCCCATTTCTGAGAGGATTTGTTACCTAAAGCTAAATTCAATAACAATTAAGTTATTATATAACCTATAAAAAGGTTATGTTTTTAAATAGATATTATGAGTATTTAGATTTTATTTTTTTATAAATATATTGGTATAATACCACTTATTATCGGTTCCTTTTTCAGCCGAAATATCAAAGTTGGTAAAATCACCTTCTATATTAGTTTTGTGGCTTTCACTATCTAACCAGGCACTTACTAATGATTGTGCTGTTGTAAAACCATAAGCTACATTTTCAGCAACTTTAGTTGCCCCTGCTTTTTGTTTCAAGAAGCTACTTCTTTCAAAAAAGAAGTCATGGGATATTTTTTGATTTTCAACCATATAATCCGTGTGATTAAACGCTTGTGATTTTATAAGATCCATATTTTGTAACGGGTTTAAACCCACAGACAATCTATGGTCATTTATGAGTTCTAGAATTTCTAATTCAAATGCTGTTGGAGTAGGAACAACAAGTTCAGATGTTAGGTATTCAGCCTTGTCATCAATGCTGTCTGTTGAACAAGAGAAGGTCAACACAGCTAACAATGCCAATAGTGGCAGCTTAGTTAATAACTTCATAGGTTAAGTATTTAGATTTGGGTACTATAAATTTACCAACCTAACCATGAAGCGAATGTTAATAAAATGTTAAAATCGATTAAAAACTAGCTATATAACGTTTTTAAATGCATTTAATCGATGAAATACAATTTAATATACTTAAAATATGTATTAAGGCGATTTTTTAAGGAGATAGTCGATTAATTAACCAATTGTAGTCATCTTGAAGCATATATCTAATTCTATCGTGTAGCCTATTTGGTCTGCCTTGCCAAAATTCCATTTCAAAGGGTTTTATGATGTAGCCGCCCCAATTTTTTGGACGCGGTATCTCTTTACCTTCAAAGTCCTTTTCAAGCTGTTTTAATTCTTTTTCTAGTAACTCCCTACTTTCAACAACATCACTTTGATTTGATACCAAAGCTCCTAATTGGCTACCTCTTGGTCTAGACTCAAAATAACCATCACTTAAGTTTTCTGCTATTTTTTCTGCTTTTCCCTTTATAATAATTTGACGTTCCACACCTTGCCAAAAAAAAGATAAGCAAACGTTTGGGTTAGCGGCGATGGCTTTTCCTTTTTCACTATTATAATTGGTATAAAAAATAAAGCCCTCATAGGTGTATTTTTTAAGAAGCACTACCCTGCTTTTTGGATAACCATCCAAGCCAATCGTTGAAATGGTCATAGCATTGGTTTCACCGGAAAACAATCCATCCACCTCATGAAACCATTTTATAAACAACTCCATAGGGTTGTCTGGCACATTACTTTCCAGTAATTCATGCTTTTCATAAGATTTTCTATAATCGCTTAAATCATTTTTCATAACACAAAATAACAAAATTTATATTCTAGATTTTAAATTTTTGTAACAATAAAAAACTTACTAATTTAGCCCGCCCTAAAATTACAATCATGAAATTTGAACAATCAAAATGGTATAGTACTTTAAAAACTCACAAATTAATAATGCCCTTTGGAGATTTTTATTTCTGTGAAAAATTTTATTTGGCAGAAATTTATGAGGGTGTCCATTTAGATTATCATAAACTGTCAAGTTTAATGATAGAAATAGTTAGTTTTTACGGAGAGAATAAAAAGTTAGGGTTGATTTCGAATAGAATTAATTCTTATTCTATAGATCCACAATCATACAATAAAATTGATGAAGAATTTGACATCATAGTAGCAAGTGCTTTTGTTGTTTATAGCGACATTTCCTTTATGAATGCCAGTATCGAAAAGCGATTTTCAAAAAGAAGCATCAAACGTTGTATAATGCTTGACGAGGCCATTGATTGGATATTAAGCATTAAAGAACTTAATTAGAATTCAAATACTTTCCCATCTTCACACAATTCAACATTTTCGAATATTTGCTTAGCTTCTTCCTTAAACGCATATAAGCCATCGTAACGTGTTGAATAATGCCCTAATAACAATACGCCTGCTTCGGATTTTCTAGCTATAAGAGCCGCTTCTTTCGCAGTGGAATGTTTTGTTTGAGGTGCTAAATGCGCATGCTTTTCTAAAAAAGTAGATTCATGATATAATACATCAACCTTTTTAATGATAGGCACAATATCTTCTTTATAAGTGGTATCACTACAAAAAGCATAACTTTTTGGCTTTGCACCAGACAGAGTTACTGTTTTATTCTTTATCAATGACCCATCTTCACTCAACACATCAAAACCTTGCTTCAATTTTCTGTAATATGCTACATTGATATTGGCATCCTCAACAGCATCGATATCCAATCTTCTATCACCTTCCTTTTCCTTAAAAAGAAAACCATTGGTGTAGATTCTATGATCGAGTGGAATGGTGTAAACCTCAATGCCTTCATCTTCAAAAATCAATTCGGATTCCGATGATGTCAGTTCATGGAAGATCAAATTATAATTGGTCCAAGAATCGGCTAGTTTCATTTGAAGCGTAACTATTTCCTTAATTCCTAATGGACCGTAAATATGTAAATCAGTTTCCCTGGTAAGAAGTCTGAAAGTAGAAATCAATCCAACCAACCCAAAAAAATGATCGCCATGCAAATGGGAAATAAATATATGCTTGATGCGATTGAATTTTATTTTATGCTTTCTTAAATGAATCTGGGTACCTTCCCCACAATCAATTAAAAACATATGATTGCTTATTTCCAGCACTTGAGATGTTGTATTTGTGAGAGCTCTTGGGGTGGCACTATAACAACCTAATATGGTTAACTTCATTAATAATATTTGGTTTGTTGTTTGTTGTTCGTCGTTTAGTCGACAGTTTAACAACAAGCTATTTTTTAAAAATCTAAATTATGTTTTAAATTATATTGATTTGTTCATCGTATAATCATGAAGCAATAAGCTAAACAACTAAACGATTAACACTACATTTTTATTAAAAATCCAAATCACGTTCCATATCCTCCATTTCAATGATATCATACGCTTCTTGAACTGTGGGTACGACTACGATTTCATCTGGAACTTCCTCTAAATTCACCTTATCGGAAACAATCACAAACGACTGTTTTGAAGCTCTGTGATTATTGGATAATTCCAAAAACTCAAGAATATCTTGAATAGTTAATTCATGAAGTGTTGAAAGACTAACAATAATATTATTGTTTTTAAACTTAGGGTACAAACTTTGGATTTTCTTAACCAACTCTACAATAGTCGCTTTCTCTTGGGTTATAATCGAAATATTTCCGTCTTGATCTAAAATCATAATCTACTGTTTTATTTTCGAAGCTAATAAATATATGACAGCCATCCTAATGGCAACACCATTTTGGACCTGATTTAGAATAATCGATTGCTTTGAATCTGCTACATCACTGGTAATTTCCACACCTCTGTTAATGGGGCCAGGATGCATGATAACAATCTCTTTATCCAAAGAATCCAAAAGTTCTTTATTAACGCCGAATTGTTGTGTATATTCTCTAGTGGATGGAAAATAATTGATGTCCATGCGCTCATTTTGCACGCGTAACATATTTGCTACATCACACCAATTCAATGCTTTAATTAAATCTGTTTCAACCTTTACTCCAAGTTTATCTATATATTTTGGAAGTAATGTTTTTGGACCGCAAACCATCACTTGAGCACCTTGAAGTTGCAAGGCAAATATGTTGGATAAGGCCACTCTACTATGCAAAATATCACCCACAATAACCACCTTTTTCCCTTTGACTTCGCCAAGCGTTTCTCTTATGGAATAAGAATCCAATAAGGCTTGTGTTGGATGTTCATGGGCACCATCGCCGGCATTTATGATACTTGCTTTTACGTGTTTGGATAAAAACACCCCAGCGCCCGGATTGGGATGACGCATCACCACCATATCCACTTTCATGGAAAGGATATTATTGACAGTATCAATAAGTGTTTCTCCTTTTTTGACTGACGATTGCGAAGATGAAAAATTAAGGACATCCGCCGATAAACGTTTTTCGGCTAATTCAAAAGACAATTTAGTTCTGGTAGAATTTTCAAAGAAAAGATTGGCGATGGTAATATCTCGAAGCGAAGGCACTTTTTTAATGGGTCTGTTAATCACTTCTTTAAAGTGATCGGCGGTTTCAAAAATAAGTTGAATATCTTCTTTGTTAAGATATTTAATTCCTAATAAGTGGTTAACACTTAATTCGCTCATAGGTAATAGTTATTTTTCAATTAAGTACACAGAATCTTCGTTTTCATTTTCCAACCAATGCACTTTTACTTTTTCGTTGTTTATAACATCTACTTGCCTGCCACGATAATCTGGCTGAATGGGTAAATGTCTACTAAAGCGCCTGTCTATCAATGTTAGCAGTTCAATTTCTTTGGGTCTTCCGAAGGATTGTATGGCTGTAAGTGCCGACCGAATGCTTCTGCCTGTATATAACACATCATCAATAAAAACGACGTTTTTATCTTCGACTATAAAATTGATTTCCGTTTTATTGGCTTCTAAAGGTTTGTCTCCGCGCCTGAAATCATCTCTGTAAAACGTGATATCTAGATAGCCTAGTTGAATGTTTTTGACTTTGTAATCCTCTCGCAATATTTTTGCAATTCTATTTGCTAAAAAAATACCCCGTGGCTGTAAACCAATTAAAACAGTATTCGAGAAATCATTATGTTTTTCAATAAGTTGACAAGCCAATCGGTGAAGAATGATGTTTACCTCTTTTGCGTTAAGTAAAACTTTTTGACTCATATATGCTGTCCAAACGTATCTGGGGTACAAATGTAATGTAAAAAATTAAAAAAATTAATTTAAAATTCTGTTTAATAAAAAAGCCTCCAATTTCTTGGAGGCTTTTAATTTCATAAATGGATTCCTGCTTGCGCAGGAATGACAAAAAAATTATTTTTTTGCTTTTTTGGCAGGTTTGCCATCCATTTTATCTTTAAGAGCTTGTAAAGCTTCGTTAGCATCACCTAAAGTTGGTTTTGCTTCTGCTGCTTGAGCTTCTGCTTTTTTAACAGCTGCTTTAACTTGTGCTACTTCTTCTGCTTTAAATACTGCAGTATGAGACGCTACAACACGTTTAAACTCTTTATTGAACTCAATAATTTTAAACTCAGCTTTGTCGCCTTGTTTAAGTTTGCTACCATCTTCTTTTTCAAGGTGACGTGTAGGAACAAAAGCAACGATATCTTCATTAAACTCTACTGTAGCTCCTTTGTCAACTATTTCAGAAATAACAGCTGTATGAACAGTTTCTAAAGCGAAATCTGTTTCGTATTCATCCCAAGGATTTACAGTAGTTTGTTTGTGACCTAAACTTAATTTACGTCCTTCAACATCCAACTCTAATACGATAACATCTAATTTATCACCAACGGCACAGAATTCACTTGGATGTTTGATTTTCTTAGTCCAAGATAAATCTGAAATGTAAATCAATCCATCAATACCTTCTTCCAATTCAACAAAAACACCAAAGTTTGTAAAGTTACGTACGGTTCCAACATGTTTAGAACCTAATGGATATTTAGTTGTAATATCAGTCCAAGGATCAGACGTTAATTGTTTGATACCAAGTGACATTTTACGCTCTTCCCTATCTAAAGTTAAGATAACCGCTTCTACTTCATCTCCAACAGAAACGAAATCTTGTGCAGAACGTAAATGCGTTGACCATGACATTTCAGAAACGTGGATTAAACCTTCAACACCATCAGCAACTTCAATAAATGCACCGTAATCTGCAATAACAACTACTTTACCTTTTACTTTATCACCAACAGTAACTGTATCAGCTAAAGCTTCCCATGGGTGTTTAGATAATTGTTTCAAACCTAATTGGATTCTTGATTTGTTTTCATCAAAATCAAGGATTACTACGTTCAGTTTTTGGTCTAATTCTACGATTTCATTTGGATGGTTAATTCTAGACCAAGATAAATCTGTGATATGGATTAAACCGTCAACGCCACCAAGATCAATAAACACACCATAAGATGTAATGTTTTTAACAACACCTTCCAATACTTGACCTTTTTCTAATTGACCAATGATTTCTTTTTTCTGTACTTCAATATCAGCTTCAATAAGCGCTTTATGAGATACGACTACGTTTTTGAATTCGTGGTTGATTTTAACAACTTTAAATTCCATAGTTTTATTCACATATTGATCGTAATCCCTAATTGGTTTTACATCAATTTGAGAGCCTGGCAAGAACGCTTCGATGCCAAAAACATCTACAATCATACCACCTTTAGTTCTGCATTTAACAAAACCATTAACGATTTCACCTGTATCATGCGCTGCATTAACACGATCCCATGCTTTTATAACACGTGCTTTTCTGTGTGATAATACTAATTGTCCTGTAGCATCTTCACGCACATCAATTAATACTTCTACTTTGTCCCCAACCTTTAAGTTCGGGTTGTAGCGAAACTCATTTAAAGAAATAACACCTTCAGATTTTGCGTTGATATCAATAATAGCATCTCTATCAGAAATGTGTACTACGGTACCAATCACCACTTCGTCATTCAGTGTGTCAACGAATTTTTCCGCTACTAAATTTTCAAATTCCTTAAGTTGTTTGTCATCAACCTCATCAATACCTTCTTGATAATTGTGCCAGTTAAAATCTTTTAGGAATTTTTCAGGATTTGATTGAGCTTCAGATACTACTGGAGCTTCTAGTGTTGCTGCATCTGTTGCATCAACCTCAGCTTGTTTTGCTTTTTCAGCCATTTAAAATAATTTAAGTAATACAATTGGCTCGCTTTCGCGGAAACACAATTACACTACAATTTGTATTCTGTATGCTCAGGAAGATTTAAGCAATTTACACACAGAAGTGTTATAAATATGTTTTGTCTCGTTCCTTCTGTCATCCTGTAAATTGCCAAAAGGAGCGCAAAAATACACAATTTCAATAAATTAGCCTAATTAGAAAAGAAATATTTTGTGTAAGAATATTTCTTATGAATTAATTTGATAATACATTGAAACCTTAGTATATTTAATAAAATTAATTAAACTTAAAATTATGACAGCAAAGGCAAAATATCAATCCGTTCTCGATTTAGGCGAAGCTTTAAACATCAAAGATGGTGATGTTAATGAAGAAAATGGCGTTTTAAAAGTTAAAGGCACTGCTAAAACCCAATATGAAAAAAATCTACTTTGGGATAAAATCAAGGAAATAGGCGGAGAAAATCCTTCTGATATCATGGCAAATATAAAAGTTGCCGATGAAAGTGTGTATCACAGACATACGGTAAAAAGTGGGGAAACGTTGAGTAAAATAGCCAAGCATTATTACAAAGACCCTTCAAAATATCAGGCGATTTTTAAAGCAAATTCAGATATCTTAAAAAATCCGGATTTAATTCATCCAGGGCAGGAATTGATTATTCCAAATTCATGAATTTAAAGAGGTTTTTAACCTCTTTTTTTATGCATTATCTTTTAATGTTTTGTTTACCAAGTCTAAAATGATATTGAATTGTTCGTCTTTGGTCATATAGGAATTATCAATTTCAATAGCACCTTTACCTTTAACCAAAGGCGAATCTTCACGATGGGAATCTATATAATCACGCTCTTGAACATTTTTTAAAACATCATCATACAAAACTTTTTCGCCTCTCTTTATCAGTTCATCAAAACGTCTTTTTGCCCTATTATGAGGACTTGCGGTTAAAAACAATTTAAGTTCCGCCTCAGGAAAAACTACTGTACCAATATCTCTTCCATCCATCACAACACCTTTTCCCTTTCCAAGTTTTTGTTGTTGTTTCACCAACTGACTCCTAACTTCTGAAACTTCAGCAACCCTGCTTACAAAACTGGAAACTTCTAAGGTTCGGATATCACTTTCAATATTTTTATCATTTAGATATACTTCAGCAAATCCGATCTCTTTATTAAACACAAAACGAATATGAATATCAGCCAAATGGGAAACAAGCGCATCAATGTCAAAATGGTCTTTATCTATAAAATGATGTTTCATAGCATACCAAGTCACCGCCCTGTACATCGCTCCAGAATCCACATACGTATAACCTAAATGTTTAGACAAACGCTTCGCTACCGTGCTTTTTCCGGTAGATGAAAATCCGTCTATGGCTATGGTTATTTTTTTCATTTGTTATGGCTGTTAGCTGTTAGCTGTTAGCTGTTAGCTGTTAGCTGTTAGCTGTTAGCTGTTAGCAAAATTAACTTTTAACTTTTAACTTTTAACTTTTAACTTATTTTAAATCTATTTGCAATCCGAAAAAATTGGAATTGGCTGCACTGGTATATTTGGCATGCGTGTAACTAAATCTCATCTTATTCAACTTTATTGAAAAACCCGCCGATATGCCTGAAAAATTCCGTTGTTCATTAATCCTCAGTTCCTCACCTCTTCTAAAATTATAACCTAGGCGGATAGTAAATCCTTTTTCGGGAAATAATTCCGCTCCTAAAATGGTATGTCTTATAACCTGACCTAAAAAACCGATTTTCTCAGTCGATTGATTACCGCTTAAATCACTAATTGTACGCGCAGGGTTTGGTCTGGCAATTGGCCATTCTTGTAAATTCTCTAAAGTGACGTGCCATCTGATTGGGACATTTTCCAACCGTTGCGACATACCAAAATCTACTTCAAATGGTAAGGGTTCATATTGTCCGGCATATGTCGTAATTTGAGTTCCAGCATTTCTTACCGCTAAAGCAGCATTAAACTTTAAATCTTCATTGATATATAGCAACCCTAAATCTGCAGCCACACCAAAAGATGAATATTGTTCTAATTTTGAGGTTATTAATTTTAGGTTTCCACCTAAATAAAAATCGGAATAACCAATTTGCAACGCGTAACCCAAAGAAAGAGCAGCTTCATTTCCTGTAAAACTTCCTGTTTGGTTCCCACTTTCATCATAACCTTCAAAAGCACCATAGTTGACATACGTAATGCCCGCATGAAATGTTTGCGTTCGCCTGTCCAACGTATATGCATACGCTGCAGAACCATAACCGATGCCACCCAAATAACTCACATAGTTTACGGCTAATTGATTATCCATAGCTTCATTGATGGTCGCCGGATTAAAAAGGGCTTGCGTCACATCATAATCCACATTCGTGAGCACTTTACCTCCTAAAGCCGCTTGTCTAGGCGACGATACCAAATTAAGAAATTGGTATGTTGATTCTCCCCCAACTTGCGCCATAGTTAAGTACCCGAAAAATAAACAAAAAAGAAAACTGATTTTTCTAATCATATAGAATACAAAGAAAAACAAATCTAACTTAAATCGGTATCAGGTATTATATATTTAAAACAAAAAACCTCGAATAAATCGAGGTTTTCAAAAATATGTTAACTTTTATAATGTCTTGGCGTTCGCCACTTTCTGATTAGTCAATGCCAATTTAATAACATCGCTCATATCGGTGACGTAATGAAACGTCAATCCTTTTAGGTAATCGGCTTTAATTTCCTCAATATCCCGTCTGTTTTCTTCGCATAAAATAATCTCTTTAATACGTGCACGTTTGGCAGCCAATATTTTTTCTTTAATACCACCAACAGGTAATACTTTACCACGAAGGGTTATTTCACCCGTCATCGCTAAACTTTTCTTCACTTTTCTTTGGGTGAATAAGGACACCAACGATGTTAACATAGTAATACCAGCACTTGGTCCATCTTTAGGCGTGGCACCTTCTGGCACGTGAATGTGCACATTGTAATTTTCAAACACTAAAGACTCAATGTCAAATTCCTTGGCATTAGACTTTATATATTCCATGGCAATGGTAGCGGATTCTTTCATCACCGTACCGAGGTTTCCCGTGATGGTAAGCAGTCCTTTTCCTTTGGATAAAATAGATTCAATAAATAATATATCACCACCAACACTTGTCCATGCTAATCCCGTAACGACACCAGCTACATTATTATTCTCGTATTTATCACGTTCCATTTTTGGTCCACCCAAAACTTTAATAATATCTTCATTGGAAATTTTAACAACGTATTCTTCTTCCATAGCAATATTTTTGGCGGCATAACGCACCATTTTTGCTATTTGCTTTTCCAATCCACGCACACCTGATTCCCTTGTATAACCTTCAACTATTTTTTCTAATTGCTGTCTTCCTATTTTTAGATGGGTTTCCGTTAAACCATGCTCTTTTAATTGTTTTGGAAGTAAATGACGCCTTGCTATTTCAACTTTTTCTTCAATAGTGTAACCGGTAACATTGATAACTTCCATTCTATCCCTTAGGGCAGGCTGAATGGTCGACAAATTATTAGATGTCGCTATAAACATCACTTTAGAAAGGTCGTAGCCCATTTCCAAAAAGTTATCATAAAACTCATTATTTTGCTCTGGGTCTAAAACCTCTAACATGGCTGAGGATGGATCGCCTTGGTGTGAATTGGATAATTTATCAATTTCATCTAAAACAAACACCGGATTTGAAGTGCCGGCTTTTTTCAAACTTTGAATGATACGTCCCGGCATCGCGCCAATGTAAGTTTTTCTATGACCACGAATTTCCGCTTCATCGCGTAAACCACCTAAAGAAATACGTACATATTCTCTACCCAAAGCTTCTGCAATGGATTTCCCCAAAGATGTTTTACCAACTCCTGGAGGGCCATATAAACAAAGAATAGGCGATTTCATATCGTTACGCAATTTCAAAACTGCTAGATATTCTATTATTCTTCGCTTCACATCTTCTAGTCCGAAATGGTCCCTATCCAGAATGCGCATCGCACGTTTTAAATCGAATTTATCCTTGCTGAATTTATTCCAAGGTAAATCCAAAAACAAGTCTAAGTAATTACGTTGAATCGAATATTCAGCTACTTGTGGATTCATGCGTTGCATTTTCGCCAACTCTTTTTCAAAATGCTTGGCTACTTTTTCGTCCCATTTTTTGTCCAAGGCACGCATTTTCATTTCCTCTATTTCTTCATCATGACTCACGCCTCCCAA
>Ga0307414_10001402_pt1 | contig 12502 bp, 4 predicted proteins | sample DK1Ometagenome_FD_203804 | JGI IMG/M metagenome (GOLD analysis project Ga0307414, IMG submission 203804) | Maize rhizosphere microbial communities from greenhouse at UC Davis, California, United States - DK15-O-3 | ecosystem: Host-associated > Plants > Roots > Rhizosphere > Soil | place: USA...
CTCTGCTCTCCCCTTCCGCTTTCACACTTCCAACCATCTCCCACACCTTCCCATCAACACTGCGCTGCACCTCGAACCTGTCACTGTTAGTTTCCTCGGTAGTAACCCAGTTCAGGTCCGCCACGTTTTCGCGCGCCACTGCCTCGAACGACACCAGCTTCACCGGCAGCGCACCTTCCCAGCGGACCGTGTAAGGTACCGGGGACGATTGTTCTCCCGCCTCATCCAGGTAAGCATATTCGAACGTGACATTCGTGTAACCCGTGCCGGTCAGCTTAATGGTCATCAATGCCGGGTCGTAGGCAGGGATCACCTGCCCTTGCGCCACGAGCGCGTTGTTGTAATACAGCTCGGCCGTGCCGGGTAATGCGGTGATTACCACCGTGCGGTTCTTGCCTGAGCCATTCAGTGAACCATCTTCCTGGTCATTTCCGGTGAGCCCGTCGGGTGACGACGTACCTGCTCCGGTGCTGGTATGCGTGCCGTCGAGTGCAATTATTGTGTTGGGTACCGGCCTGTCGATCTGGTAATCCTTCGTATCGGCCAATGGAGGCTGCTGGATACCGAAATTGGCATTCGCAATATTCTGGCCCGCAACGGTTACCTTGGTCAGGATACCGTTCACTGCGTCGTCGGCCCCCACGCCTGCGCCCAGGTTTTCGCCGGTATTGATCCAGCCTGCCGGAAGGCCAGTTGTGGTAGAACCAGCCGCATTCTGGTGCAGTACGATGCTGTAAGTACCCGCGGCAGTAGCTCCGAAATCGTAGGTACCATCCGCATTAACCGCCACGGTCTTCACCGCCGTGCCGCTTGCGTTCACGAGCGTTACATAAAGTCCGACTGGCAATGCCTGTGCAGTACTGTTGTTAATGGTCACATCTTTAAGCCCGTTACCGTCGTGGAACACGCTGCCTGTCACGTTTGCTGACGGCAGACATGCCCCAGGTGCATCGATGGCCACATTCACAGTTCTCACCAACTGGCATTGGTTTGCATTGTCGGTCACTGTTACGGTATAGGTTCCGGCGGCATTGGCAGTGAATGTAGGATTAGCCACAAATGCATTGGAAAGACCTGCCGCAGGGCTCCATCCATAAGAATAGTCGCCCGAGGAAGTCACATTCAGAGGCAATGTGCCCGCAGTACCCTCGCAAAGTGCCAGGTCTCCCGCAGTGGCAGCAATCGTATTCGGACTTACCACCACTATAACTTCCTTGTAGTTGCTGCAACCGGTTGCCACATTGGTTTGGGTTAAACGATAGGTACGCGTCGCAGAACCGATGATCGTCGTGACAGGGCTGTTAGGACTTGCCACACCAGCTACCGGCGTCCATTGCCAGGTGCTTCCGGCAGCCGGGCTAGCCACTGAAAGTGTGGTAATACCTCCTTCGCAAATGGCAGTGCTACCCGTAATATTGAAATTGGCAGGCGTATTGACCGTTACCACAACCTGGTCGGTGGTGGTACAGCCATCGACAGTTACCTGCACCGTGTAGGTGGTGGTAACCGTTGGCAATACGGTTGGCTGGGCCACATCGGCAGCGCCAACGATACCTGCTCCCGTCCATGCATAAGTAGCGCCGTCGATTGCCGGTGTACCAATGACGGTAGATTCACCCGGGCACGTTGCCGCGTCGATTCCTGCATTGGCAGTCGGCGTAACGGTTACGGTGTCTTTGAATACACAGCCGCTTGCCAATGTCACAGTCACGATGTAATCGATATTGCCGGTTACGGTAGCGGTTGGGTTAGCTGCCGTAGCATCGCTCAGCCCCGTCGCCGGTGCCCATGCGTACGTAGCGCCAGCCGGTGCGGCCGGGTTACCCGCGGCCCCGTACCCGATCTCGGTCGGTCCTGCCGGGCAAATGGTCTTGTCGACCAGTTCCAGGCCCGATTCCCCGTTCACAATAAGTGTTACCTCATCGCTGATCGGCGTAACACAGCCTGGGTAGCTGACTTTCACCACATAGGTAGTAGTCACCGTCGGGTTCATTACCGTCGGGTTCGCGACGGTGTTGCTGCTCAGGCCGGTTGCCGGCGTAACACCGTCGGCCATAAACCATTCGTATTGTGCGGATGCATCTCCCCCGCGCCCGAGTGTTACAGGCTCGCCTGCGCACGTGGTCGCACCCTCACCCGCATATTCCCCCGCGGTAACCGAGTTGCTGAGCACCACTTCGTCCGTAGCGGTGCAGCCCGACAATGGGTCGGTTACGGTCAGCGTAAAGGTTTGTGGTGTGCCCGAAGCAAATTGCACCTGCGGCTGCGCGTCGGTAGCGCTGGTGCCGTTCACCCAGGCTGCATTGGAAGGCTCCCAGGCATATTGCCAGTTGGTACCCGCAGGAGCCGGAGCGCCCAACGTTACCGTACCGCCATTACAGATCGCACGATCGGTGCCCGCTGCTGCCACCGGAGTGGCTACATTCACAGTAACCGTGTCGCGGAGTTTACAACCGGAAATGGTTTCGATGATCAGAACGCGGAAATCGGTAGTGGAGCTGACCGTCGCGAACGGATTGGCAAGGGCCGCATTGTCCAGGTCGGCTGTCGGCGTCCAGGCGTAGGTAAATCCTGCCACCGCCGCGCTGCCGATCCGTACAGGCGTGCCTGCACAAACGTATTTGTCCTCCGCGGTAAACACCGGCAGCGACCAGCCCGGCGGGTTGATCACGATCGATTTAACACAGCTGAAAGATGCATCGTATTTGCTGGTAATAGTCACTGTAATGGTCGCCTGCGCGGTGGAAGTAATGTTCACCGTCGCTGCACGCGCATTATCCACCAGGTTGGCAGGGCTCCACGAGAAGTTAAAATCGGAGGTATTGCCCAGCGAAGTTCCCAGTTTCAAAACAGAACCATTGAATATTTTGGGACAATCCTGCTCCGAAAGCGTCACAATCTCGAAATTACACGAGCCGGGACCACCCGCGCAAGGCTGCACCGAAACTTCCGCGCTGCAATCCACGCCATTCAGGCTCACGGTGCGGCGGAAGGTGGCAACGCCGCTATTGCTTTTCAGATAGGCATTTTTACCGCCTTCCGAAGTTTGCAGCACCACGCCATCTCCCGAAACCACGCTCCATGTGTAAACGGTGCCCGGGGCGTTGTCCTCGTCCATTTGTCTGCTCCAAATCGGGCCGCAGACGGTTTCGCCTTCATCGGTAATACGGGTATTGAGCACGGCCACTCTCACCTGGTCGGTAAATGTACAGCCGTTTTTCACTGCCGTAACGGTGTAGTTCGCAATGCCGCCGGCAACACCGGCAGTTCCTGCATTGAAACTCGGGTTCGCTACCTGTGGGTTGTCGAGGTATTGTCCGGTTGTCCAGGTGTAGGTAAATGTATTGTCGGCAGTACCACCGAGAGTAACGGAGGAATTTTTGCAAATGGTTTTGTCGTCGCCTGCGAATGCAACGGTTCCGCTAGGTGCTGCAACGGGCGTTACGGTCACATTAGAGAACGAAGAACAGGTCGTACCGTCTTTACGCTGCACAGTCACCGTCACGCGGTAAACGGTAGCCACAGTTGGGTTAGCTATCGGCTGCGAACAGGTGGTGCAGCTCAATGTGGTAATAGGGTCACCGGAAATGCGGGTCCAGGCATAAGATACCATCGGGCTTACAATCGCCGCAGTACCGATCTGCACACCGCCTGTACCTTCGCAGACAGACTTTGCAGCACCTGCGGCGGCTATCGCCGGCACAATCGTCACCTGGTCGATATCCACACAGCCCGCCGCGTCGCTCACCTGCAACGTGTACGTAGTCGCCTGCGTCACGGCCGGGGTAGTCCACGAATCGGTACTGGCCCGCAGCGTACCACTGCTGGTGCTTCCTTCAAACCACTGATAGGTAAATGAACCCGTGCCGCCCGTTGCCGAGCCATTCAGGGTTACCGTGTTGGCACCGGTACCACAGACATACCATTGCGGCCCGTCCGCATTGGCAACCGGGGCCGCATTGGCACCAATCACCACCTCCGCAACCTGCGACGAGTCGAGCTGCACCGGCATACAATCCTGGCCATAGGTTTTGATTAAGCGACGATAATAAGCCGTAGTCTGCGAAGCCTCGGGCTGCAAATCCTTGAAAACTTCACCCGGAATATCCGCCCACGGGCCGGTAGCCGCGTCGGCTTTCTGCCATTGATAGGTCAGCTGGCTTCGATAGCCCGCCGGTGCGGTAATGCTCACTGTATTGCCTGTGATCACACCCGGGATACCGAGGATACATACATTTTGCGACATTGGCGCCAGGCTGGTAGCCGAAACTGCCAGACCAGCCGGCAATGCATTCTGGTTAAATTTGACGATCATACCGTCGGCACCTCCGCCCCATGTAGGCTGGTGGCTGCCTGCGGTAGCCAGTCCTGCACCCGTGGTACCGAAACCAAGCAAAATACCTCCGTCGCTCGCCATGGCCATATTAGTGCTGCTGGTAACCATTCCCTGGATACCCGCTCCCGGAGTGGTGCCTTCGTTTCCAGTTCCTCCAAAATAGGTCCCCCACAGCCTTTGGCCCGTAGCGATACTAAATTTATTAAGGAATATGTCAGTAGCTCCGCCCGGCGTCACCTGGTAGGCGCAATCGCTTGACAACCCGCCACCATTTGCAGACGACGCACCCATGATCAGCAAATTGCCTTTGCCGTCCAGCGCGCAGTCCATCGCTCTCGCATAGTTAGTTGTTCCAGTCGAGATCGCACCCAGGTAGGTAGCATGCTGGAAGTGGCCCGTAAGGTCGAAGCTGGCCCAGATACCGTCGCGAGCGGCAGCCAGCGTAGTGCGGAATGCCCCGGGCGACGCGATACCCGACGCTACATTCGTACTTCCTACCACGTGGATCCTTCCGTTGCTTTCGTCTACTTTCAATCCCGTGATGGCAGTATTGAAAAACCTGCCCCATATTCTTGCTCCGTTGCCTGCATCGAATTTGCCGACATAGCCTTTCTGGGGAGTCGTTCCCTCGCCGACACCGTTTGCGAAAGTTGCGTCGTCGCTCGCGCTGGTGCCTGTTCCGGCCACATACACATTGCCATCGCTACCCAGGTCCAATGCCAGACCTGACTCAGCATTCAGCGTGACCGCTCTTGCAGTTGGACCAGCCACAAAAGTGCCCCATTGCCTGACGCCCGCGGCATCGAACTTGACCAGATAGGAAGTATTGGTTCCGCCGTCCGTACGGTAGGTTCCGGGCGTCGCGATCTCCCCTGCTCTGCTGCCCGCACCTACAATGGGCGAGCTGCCGCCCAAAGCAAACAAGTTGCCCTGAGCGTCCACTTTCAGGCATTCAAACCAACCGGGGTGGGAGTTCGTGCTCGTACCGCCGTAATAGGTAGCCCACATCCTGGCTCCGGTGTTCGCATCAAAACGGGCCAGGAAAGGGATTTCCGGATCGTCGTTTACCAGGTTGGCAGTTGTCTGATGTGCCCCGGCGGTCGCCATGCCTTCACTTCTGGTCTCTCCTCCAATGTAAACCTGTCCGTTGCGCACGACAATCGCGTAGGCCTGTTCCGCATTGGCGCCACCATAGTAGGTACCCCATTGGCGCACCCCCGCGCTGTTGAACTTTGCAATAAAAAAGTCGTTTCCACCTGCCACAGTGCCCTGGTAAGCACCACCTGACGCGATATTACTGCTGCCGGGTGTGTAACCAACGGCGTAAATGTTGCCGCTTTCGTCGGTATCGATGGCCGTGATAAGCTCCGTCTCGGAACCGCCATAATAGGTAGCCCATTCCAGGTTCGGCGAGGGGTCGATTACCAGCGTCTGGCGCTTGTCGTACGCGGGTACCTGAAATGCAAACAGGCTCTCACCCAACGCTTTGTAAGAGACATCGAGCGGTTTGCCCCTATCCCCTACCCAGCTCGCCGGAATGCGCTCCTGCATTTTGCCGTGGGCGGTTTCCATCACGATCCGGTTGCGGCTGAGCGCTACCTTCCTGCTTCCCCGGTAGCGCAACTGAATACGCGCGGCGTCGGCGCCGGGATGTACGATGAAATTGTATTCGACATTTTTGTCCGATTTCGGGTCGGCCACGAATTCCAGGTCGATGCCCGGGTAAATGCCCGTGTAGGTAATGCGCTGAAAATTACGGATGTTCCGAAACTCGCCGCGCTCGTTGATCACATTACTGACCGCATTGCCGGGTATATCGGCCTTCAATGCCGCCGCCGGGTTCGCGCCCACGAGCTCGATATCCACGCGGTGGAACTTGCGTGAGCCCGCACTCTTGCGCATGTAGGTATCGTAGCTGAATCCGTTTTGACGCAATTGCACATTGAGCGGGCCGCTTTGCAGCAGGTACCTGACCTGGCCATTCGGCTTCCCGTACTGGTCGACAAGCTGACCTTTGTTTTCAATAAAGCCCGCGCGGAAAGCACCGACAGATTTGGAGAGTGTGTTTGGGACATCAATTGCCGTCTTGCCAATGCCAATGCGCTGCGATTCCGGCAGTTCCGGTTTCTGGGCGCAAAAGGCAAAGGAAGTCCAGCCGCTGATAACCAGCGAAAGTAGTAGTCTTCTCTGCATACAAGTTTGGATTAGATTTAAACTGATCTTCGGGGGTATTCTAGTAAGTATTCATTGGAATAATTGGTTTAATGAGAGAGGTGTGTATAGTGTGAAGCTTTCCCGGCGCCGCTTGCCATGATAAACGGTTATGCATATACGCATTCCATTGCCTCGCCAGAATTTGCTCTGAGGCGCCGGGTTGTAATATTCCGTGTCAAAGCTAGCTAGAAATATTTCGCATTACCTTGTATTCCGTAAAAGTAAACCATAGAAACATTTCTATTGATTTTATATAAAATTCTGATTATCAAATTTTTATATACTAGTTCAAGAAAGCACCCAGTGCGCCGATGACTCAAAAACTGACAGCTTTCTGAGACAATTCAAAGGTATCGGTGACATTCATCTTTTTGTAGATTCGCTTTTTATAGGTGCTCACCGTATTGCATTTCAGGTTGAAGAGGTAGGCAATTTCCTTTGTGGTTTTACCCTGCACGACATGCGTCATGATCATCCGTTCGCGATGCGATAGTGTTTCAATCGACTGCAAACCTTCTTTCTGACGATCTGTGCCCATCATTGTGATTAATGAAGCCTGCAACTCTACACTCATGTATTTACCGCCGGAACCCACCACAGCGACGGCCTTTGCCAGTTCGGCGGAACTTGCGCGTTTCATGAGGAACCCGTCGGCGCCGGCCCGTAATGCCGGGAGCGCGAAAATCCGTTCGGACATTCCCGAGTAGAAGAGAATCGAGACGCCCGGTTTGGCGGATTTGAGCAATTTGATGATTTCAGACGAAACCAGGCCCTCGATTTTAACTTCGGTGATCACCATGTCGATGCCGGCGTTTTCTTTAAGAACGCCCCTGGCAGTTTTCAGGTCGGGTGCTTCAAAAAGATGGTATTCGCTGGAAACGGTTTCCAGAAAAAGCTGCATTCCGGTACGCAGCAACGTTTGGTCGTCGATGATGAGGATGTTCATGATAGTAGGGCCGATGGCCGGGTCAATACAGATGATAGCCGCGTCCGCGACGCGACGTATAGGAGTAAAATGGTAAGCCGGTGACATCGGTAAAAGTATGGGGAAACGGTTTTTGTTACAACCGGTTGCTCGTAAATAAGGCATAGAATGATTTCTATGGTTTCAGATCGGGTAGCATTGACCTGCGTTTCTCCTTTTAATAGCAGCAATAGAACTATTTGGTTTATTTTGCCTCAAAGTTCCAGTGTGCCTAAAGGGTCATTACCCAGGATCAGGACGGCTTCGTTTGGCTTGCCACAGATATGGGCTCGTCATGTTCGACGGCCAGTCGTTTGTGACATTCAATAAAGACAAGTTTAGCCCGAAGTGGGGCAGCTTACCGTCAGCGATTCTGATATGCGCGAGGTCTTCTCCCACTGCATATAGCCGGTTTTTTCGACCTTCTATGTCTGTAATAAAAGAAAGGAAACTTGCGGATCAGGGCGGCGTCCGGTCCCGGAGCTGCATTTTCAATCGAGTTTTGGAAAGAGTGAAAGTTTATGAGATTAATTCTACGCGTTTTGTTTCTGGGATTGATGGTGATGGCTGCATGGCGGGCCGTCGCGCAGCAGCCTAAATACACCCTCCGGCATTACACCAGTGAAAACGGCCTGCCCCAGAACTCCGTGGCCGCCATTGCACAGGATCGCGACGGCTTTCTATGGCTGACGACCTACAACGGCCTCGTCAGATTTGACGGGCAGTCGTTTGTCACCTTCGAGAAAGACCGGCTGGGATTTTTGAGCAATAGTTTTGTGGGCTTTCTTCCTGACGTCGGCCGGCTATACGCGTTAACCAATGAAAACGAATATGTTAAAATCATTGATGGCAGGGCAATCCCAGAGGTACCATTGTCGGTTAAGCGCATTCGGAAGATGTTTAAAACCAAAGAGGATCTCTATGGTTTGTTCTTTTCAAAAGGTCACGCCGACCGCCTGAGCATGAACTGGTTTCTGCCTGACCAGCTTGACCAGGCTGACGCCTATAAAAAGTTATGGTTTCCATCTCATTACGTGTTTTTCATCCCGCATTCGAACGGCGACTTTTATATCTGGCAGCGAGACGGCAGCATCGGCTATTATGTGAATGGGAGAAAGCGGAAAAGCTACCCCACAAATATTCGTTGGCCGCGGGGCATTTTCAGGATCGGGAGCAGTTTGTACAATGATGATCGTGCCGGTAATATCGAGCTTCTGGCAACCGGCCCCGGGGCTGCCACGAAGCCAGGGAAGGCAACCCTGACACCGCTGCGGCAACAAGATCCAAAACTCGACCTGACTAAATCGTACCTGATTTATTCCCACGATGTTTCAGAAAATGCTTTTATCTACCAGGACCGTAAATTATTCATGCTGTCGCAGAACGGTCCGGGAGATATTCGCACGAGGGTGTTGCTTGACGACTTCGATTTTCAAAAAAACAACGTTGCGTCCGTGCATTACGACGCCGGGCATAGCAGGCTTTATCTGGGAACGCTGAGTAACGGGCTCTTTATTTTTGATTTTCACACGTTTGAGACCCTGCTGGTCAATAGCAACGAACGGCAGGCAAATGTGTATTATGCACAAGCCGCCTTCTCGGATAGCACTGTGATCACAGCGGGCTTCAATGTGCTGGGTAAAAGTGCCGCCGGGCAAACCGTCGCATACCGGCAACCTCCGCCGATGAAGGAATTCACCATGAATCTCCGTAGTATGCTGATCGACCGGTCTGGCGATATCTGGTGTATGAAAAGCGATATCGTTTACCGCTTCAACGCGCAAGGTAGCAAAGTAAAAGGCCAATGGAATGCCGGCGGAGGAATCTCGCATATATATGAAGATAACTCGGGACGGATCTGGGTGGGTACCCGGTTCGCAGGCTTGCGTTACATCGATCCCTCTGAAAAGGGAATGCCTATGCATCTTTTCACAAAAAAGATCGAGCGCATTACTTACATGTTGCAAGATGGAGCTGACACGCTCTGGGTCGGTGCGGACACGGGGCTATTCAAGGTTAACCTCCGCCGGAAGAGCTTTTCCCTGATACCGAACACGGGTAAAATTTACGTCAAGAATCTCTACATACCAATCAAAGGAGAACTCTGGTTTGCCACCCGTGATCATGGACTTTGTTTGTATCAAAACGGCAAACTGACACGGTTTCCACTCGATAAAAACCAATACATGAAGGCCGGGCATTGCCTGGTACTTGACAAGAAGGGCTTCTTATGGATGCCGACAGACCGCGGCTTGTTTCGCATCCTGCGCCAGGATTTGCTCGACTATACTGCTCACCGCGACAGTACCCGGCTCTATTATCACCGCTACATCAAGCAGGACGGGTTCCGGATCGACGAATTCAATGGAGGCTGCCAGCCATGCGCCACCCGCTTAGCGAATGGCTACGTTACGCTGCCGTCACTGGACGGGATGGTCTTTTTCAAACCGGAACAGACGCCTGTTGACGTGCCCGATTCGCGAATCTTCATCGACGGCATCGAAAGCAACTCGCAGAACGTGCCATTTGCCGGTACCAAAATAAGGTTACCCGTAACCGCTACCGATTTAAAGGTCTTCATCTCCTCCCCTTACCTCGGCCACCGGGAAAATCAGCAGCTCTATTATGCAGTATCGAGCGACAGAAGAGCTGAAACCGGGCAAATATGGTTTCCTATCGAAAACGAGCAGCAATCCATACATCTCAACAACCTGGAATCGGGCGTATACACGCTGAAAATCCGTAAAACGGCGGGCTTCGGGCGTAAGGCGGAATCGCTTACTACACTCACCGTCGTCATTCCTTATCAATGGTATGAGACCTGGCCATTCAGGGTATTTGTGACGCTCCTGGCTGCTGTGGGCTTTTTTATGTATTTCAAAAATCGCCTGAAAAAGGCGGACAGGCTGAATAAGGTCCTCGAATCCCGCGTGTCGGAAAAAACGCAGAACTTGCAGGATACGCTCAGCGCCCTCGAAGTTTCGGAACAGGAACTGATCAAGCAGATTAAACTTCAAATGCATTTGATAGGCTCTATCAGCCATGACATCCGCAGCCCACTGAAGTCCATTCAATTTACGTCTTCTCAAATCCCTTCATTGATCCAAAAAGGTGATTACGAGTTGGCGGAGGACGTCGGCACCAGTGTGAGCGACTCTTCCGGAAGGATACTGCTGCTGCTCGACAATATCCTTTCGTATGTCAAATCGCAGGTTTCGGGCGGGCCGGTGGCTTTCGAGGAAATTGCATTGCACAAGCTGGTCGACGACGTCGCTGCCATTTTCAACGACGGTTTCGCTCTCCGGCACAATGTGTTCATCAGCAATGTCCCCGAATCGCTCCTCGTCAGATCGAACCAGCAGCTATTGAAAATTATCCTGCATAACCTGATCGACAACGCCAATAAATTCACCTCCGCGGGTTCCATTGCCGTGAGCGCAAGCCAGGGAGACGGCGCGATCACCTTGTCGGTATCGGACACGGGTGCAGGGCTGCCCGTCCCGGTTCTGAACTGGTTCAACGAGGTTAGTTCGGCATACCCGGAATCACCGGACGGCGGGCCAGGCATTACTGGCATTGGGCTGGTGATCGTCAGGGAACTGGCCGAGTTGCTGAAATTGCAGGTCCGGGCAAATCAGGGCCCGGGCGCAGAGTTTGTGATAAAATTTGGCTGAAAGTCGCCCACACGCGCGTCGCCCGGGATTGGACTATTGGAGAAATAAAATCTGGCACCTATTATCAACCTGTTCGTCGTGTAGTTTTGCATAAACATGTAATCGACAACAATGAAAGCAACAGGATTTCCGCAGTTATTTTTACGCATTGCGCTGGGTGCAGGTTTTTTGCTTCCCGTTATGGATAGATTGGGCTTTTTTGGCGGCCCGGGCACAACTGGCGTCGCGTGGGGCGATTGGCCGCATTTTGTCGACTACTCCCAAACACTGATGCCGTTCCTGAGCAGGCAGGTGGCCAGTCTGATGGGCGGTGCTGCCACATTTGCGGAAATCGTTTTCGGCATTTGCCTGGTACTGGGTTTCCGGACGAAGCTTATGGGAGCGGGAGCGGCCTTACTTACATTTGTATTCGCGCTGTTTATGATGACCTCACTCGGCCTTTCCGCGCCTTTCGACTATCCCGTGTTTGTGTTCACCGGAGGCGGGCTCGTGCTGGCCGGACTAGATCCCTTCAAGTGGAGTATCGATTCGCTTGGTGATAAAAGAGCATAGATAATGTAATAATCTCTTGAACATAGCTTTACGCAGCGAATGATCGTGCGCAATTGCACGTCAGCGCCAGCCTATACCCACGCCCACACCCGCATGTGATGCGAGAACATTAGGCAATAATGACGGCGTATAGCGCAGTTTCAGCATATAAATCCATTTTCCGGACACGATATGAAAGCGAAAACCGGCTACGCCCGATGGAGTGAGCAACCGTTGTTTGTTGCCTCCGAAGTATACAGCACTGTCGTAGCGATCGATGATAAAACCGCCCAATCCCGCTTCGAAATAACTCTCTATCAGATAATGCCCTGGTTGAGGAATGCAGGATTTTCGTTTATAGGGATTCAAAATAGCACAATGCGTCAATGCTAACGAGCCGGCAGGGCTACGAAAATCACTCCTGGTAATGGCTCCAAGTCCTGCCTGGATATTCCAGAATGACTTTTTGAGATAACCGAAAGCCGCTTCGGCAGTAACAGCACCTTTTGGTGCAATGCCAAAAGCGTCGGCGCCAAATGCCCCGCGCACACGCGTATAGTACGGCTGCGCGGCGGCATATTGAGCACAGAAGAAGAGGATTAACAAATATCTTGGGAACACGTGTTGAGGCTTTGCCTACTAACGGTTGGAGTTGACTGTTAATTATGCCGTCGGTTACATTTGATCAGGATCAAAGGTTTGAATTCGTTTCGGCCGTAATTCAACCGGAAAAATTGTGACAGCTTTTGAGATCAGCGCAGCGTTTCCAGATAGTTCTTCAAT
>Ga0307414_10001403_pt1 | contig 12501 bp, 9 predicted proteins | sample DK1Ometagenome_FD_203804 | JGI IMG/M metagenome (GOLD analysis project Ga0307414, IMG submission 203804) | Maize rhizosphere microbial communities from greenhouse at UC Davis, California, United States - DK15-O-3 | ecosystem: Host-associated > Plants > Roots > Rhizosphere > Soil | place: USA...
TCAATAACGACCGCATCAGACTCTCAAATGACAAAACCTAGACCCTTCTGCGACCTGCCTTGCTGGCGCGCCGCGGCACTCGTTGCCGCCCTGATCCCTGTCTCCCACGCTGCCGTGGCGTCCGGCGAGGGCCTGGAGTTGCCGAGCCAGGAGGTAACGGCCCAGCGTGGAACCGCAGACGACTACCGCGCCAGCACCGCCAGCACCGCGAGCAAGAGCGCCGTGCCAATCATGCAGGAAGCCCAGGCCGTGCAGGTGGTCACCCGTCAGGTCATCGAGGATCATCGGGTGCAGTCGCTGGACGACGCCATGAAGTTCGTCAGCGGCATGACCCAGAGCAACACATTGGCCGGGACCCAGGACGGCTTCGTCAAGCGCGGCTTCGGCAGCAATGCCGACGGCTCGATCCTGCGCGACGGCATACGCTCCAGCCTGTCGCGCAACTTCAGCGCCACCACCGAGCGGGTGGAAGTGCTCAAGGGGCCGGCGTCCCTGCTCTACGGTGCCCTGGAGCCCGGCGGCCTGATCAACGTGATCAGCAAGCAGCCTGAATACCAATGGCATACACGCATCAGCGGCGAGAGCAGCAGCGAGGGTGGCGGCAACGCCATGCTCGACGTCACCGGTCCGCTGGCCGACAGCGGCCTGGCCTTTCGTCTCGTCGCCGAGCGAAAGCACGAGGACTACTGGCGCAATTTTGGCAGCAACAGCCATACCCTGGTCGCCCCATCGCTCAGCTGGACAGGCGATGACCTGCGCATCACCCTGGCCTACGAGCGCAAGACGTACGCCACGCCAGTGGACCGTGGCACGGTAATCATCGACGGCAAACCGGCGAAAAGCGCCTATAACACCCGGTTCAACGAGCCCTGGTCGAAAGCCGAAGGCACCGACGAACTGTTCACGGCCAAGGCCGAATACCAGCTCTCCCCGGACTGGCTGACCCGCCTGACCTACGGCTGGAACAACGAGCGCTACGACTACGCCGAGGCCCGCCCTGACAGCCTGTTGGCCGACGGTACGTTGCGCCGGCGCGCCGATGGCAGCGAGCACGACAACCAGACCCGCTACCTGGCCTGGGACTGGATCGGCCAGACCGAATGGCTCGGCCAGCGGCACGACCTGCTGCTCGGCGTCGACAGCGAGCAGGTGGACAACGCCCGTGGCGACACCTTCCGCGGGGCGCGAACCGGTGGGTTCAACATCTATCAGCCGGTCTATGGCAACCTGGCGGAACCTTCGGTGCTCAGCAGTGCGCAGAGCGACAGGCGCGACGAGCTGCATTCTCGCTCGTTGTATGTAAAGGACAATTGGCACCTGGACGAGCAGTGGATCCTGGTTGCAGGAGGGCGCTACCAACGCTTCGAACAATTGGTCGAGCAGGGCCGCGGCAGCGACCATAGAAAGACCACTGATCGCCAGGACAGCACCTTTCTGCCGTTTGGCGGTCTGGTATATCAGGTCAACAAACAGGTGTCGCTCTACGGCAACTACAGCCGTTCGTTCGTGCCCAATGCCTCCGATGCCAATACCGGCCAAGGGTTCGCTCCCGAGGAAGGCCGCAGCTACGAGCTGGGCGCCAAACTCGATCTGGACAACGCACTGATGGCCAGCATCGCCGTCTTCGATATCGAAAAGAAGAACGTCGTGGTCAGCAACAATGGCGTGTCGGAGGCGGCGGGCAAGGTGGGTTCGCGCGGCGTTGAACTCGACATCCGCGGACGCATTGCCGAACGCTGGGACCTGCTCGGCACATATGCCTATACCGATACGGAAATCCTCGACGACCCGAGCAACCGGGGCAACGCGCTGGTCAATGCCGCGCAGCACAGCGCCAGCCTGTACCTGACTCACCACCTGGCCCTGCCCAGTGTCGCCGGGAACTGGCGAATTGGCGGTGGTGCCCGTTATGTCGGTGAGCGGGCCGGCGACAATGCCAACAGTTTCTGGCTGGACAGCTACACCGTGGCCGATGCGTTCGTCAGTTGGGAAAGCACCTTGCTCGGCGACAGGACGCGGGTTCAGTTGAACGCCCGCAACCTGTTCGACCAGCAGTACGCCCCCTCCAGCGGTGGCAACTTGCGCGTGGCACTGGGCGAACCACGGCAATTGCGCCTGTCGGCCAGCGTCGACTTCTGATAGTTCAGGCTCAGGGACGAGCCCCCTCTTACCCTGCGTTCACCAACGAGACCGGGAATCCCAGGCGGTCGGCGAACTCATCGACAAACCCCTGCCGGAACACGGCAGCGCCCCAGTTGTTGAATAGGAACCCGAGGTTGGAAAAACCACAGGGTTGCAGGAACAGAAAGCCGTTTATGTCGTCTTCATGCCCACACTCCGGGCACGTGAAGTTATCGGTCTCCCCTGGCCACCACTCATCCAGGCTCTCGAACAGCGGCTCGCCGATTTCCTGGCGGCATTGCGGGCAACCCGCCTCCTCGAGAAAGCCTTCGGACGGTGTGTAGATGCAGCGGCGGGTGATGATCTCCAGGCCATTGATGGCCTGCCCATAAGGCAGGCGATGCGGATGCTCGACCACCTGCCGCGCACCGGGACCGATGGCGTAGGCCATGCCGTTCGCCCCGCCAGCACAGGTGGTTGGCAGCGCCTCGACGATGCCGCGCTTGCTCAGCCAGCGCAAGATTGCCCGTGCCTTTGCCTCATGGGCAGGAAATGTGGAGATGCGTGGAACCAGGATGCAGTGGGTGTTCATGACGGCTCGAAAACAGGACAGGCGATGCCGGCAGCTTATGGGCTCACACCGGCAAAGCAAGACCTGCCCTTGCTCAGTGTCAAAAAAACCGACTGCCCTCGATCAGCGGGACCCCTCGGCCGGCGGGCACGCGACAGCCTGCTCGGAGCGCTGCAGCCAGCGCGCCCTGAGTACGTCGTAGGCCCAGTTGAAGCCCAGGGTGTACGGCAGGAAAAACAGAATCAGGCCGATATCCAGCACCAGCGCCTCCAACAGGCTGATCGACAACCACCACGCAGCCAGCGGTACCAGCACCACGATCAGACCCACCTCGAACAACATCGCATGCACCAGGCGCGCCCGCAGGTTGCGCTGGAATCCCATGCGCCGCTGGAGGTGGTCGAACAGGATGTTGAACAGCATGTTCCAGAGCATGGCCACCGAGGAAAACATCAGGGTCAGGATGCCCAGGTGTACCAGCGACTGGTCCATCAACCAGGCGAGCACGGGGGCACAGATGGCAACCGCGATGACTTCGAACGCCAGGGCATGCCCGATGCGCTCGAACAGGGAACGCCGCAACAGGTTCGCGTTGTGGTTCATGGAGGTGACCTCGTCATCGATTACAGTGGATAGATGCCATTCTCATCGGTAATCTGGCTAGCAACAAGGCAGCTGCCATCGGGAAAGCCGATATGAATCTCTCTCCAGAATCACTCCAGGCGTTCGCCCAGGCGGCCAACTGCGGCTCGCTGAGCGCAGCGGCAAGGCGCTTGGGCAAAAGCCAGTCGACGATCAGCGAGGCGGTCGCACGCCTGGAGATCGACCTTGGCGTCGAACTCTTCCTGCGCGGGCCGCGGCGCCTCGTCCTGACCGAGGCCGGTACCAGCCTGCTCGCCCACGCCGAGGAGGTCTTGGCGGCGGCGGATCGCCTGGCACGTCATGCGGCACAACTGGCGGGCGGGCAAGAGCCCAGGCTGACGCTGGCCCTGTCCGATGTCTACCAGCCCAAACAGTACGAGGCACGCCTGCTGGAACTGGACCAGCGTTACCCGGACCTGGAGTTCGAATGCCTGATCGCCGAGCACGCCGATGTACTCGACCTGGTCAGCCAGAACCGCGCCCACCTTGGCCTGCTCGCCGCGCAACCCGACTACCCGCCGAACATTGCCCACGCCAGCGTGGCCAGCAGTGCCGAATTCGGTTTGTTCGTCGCCTGCGATCACCCACTGGCCACCCTCCAGCGGGTAACCCCGGAGGACCTCGCCCGCTGGCGTGTGCTGCGCTTGAGCAGCGTTGCCGCCAGCGAGTGCCCCTCGGACGATCTACCGGGCAGTGGTGGCCGCTGCTGGTCAGCCCCCGACTACCTGCTGTTGCTGGAAATGGCGGCCATGGGCTTCGGCTGGAGCGCCCTGCCTCGCCAGTTGGTGACGAGCCACGGCGCGGGGAAACTGTCGGAGCTGCCCGTCAATGGCTGGCCCAAGCGTGTCCCGGTGGACGTCGTCTGGTCACGCCAGCATGAACTCGGGCCAGTCGCAGCCTGGCTGCTGGGCAGGCTGCTCGACGGGAACTGAACCTGGCTCATCAATGGTTCCCGCTTGCCGCGCGCTCGGCTTATCATAGCGCCCCATGATCAACGACCCGTTTCAACGCCTGAACCTGGACCGCGAAGTGCTCAGCGTCAGCCAGCTCAACAACCGTGCGCGCCTGCTGCTGGAGGACGTGTTTTCGGGCATCTGGGTCGAAGGAGAAATCTCCAACCTCGCCAGGCCGGCGTCCGGGCACATTTATTTCACCCTCAAGGACAGCCAGGCACAGGTGCGCTGTGCGTTGTTTCGACAGAACGCTGCACGGGTTCGCCAGGCGCTGCGCGACGGCCTCGCCGTCAAGGTACGCGGCAAGGTGTCCCTGTTCGAAGGCCGTGGCGACTATCAACTGATTCTCGACAGCGTCGAGCCTGCCGGCGACGGCGCCCTGCGCCTGGCGTTCGAAGCGCTGAAGGAAAAGCTCGGGAGCGAAGGCCTGTTCGCCAGCGAGCGCAAGGTCAGGCTGCCCGCACACCCCAAGCGTATTGGTATCGTCAGTTCGCCAACCGGGGCGGTGATACGCGACATCGTCAGCGTATTCCGTCGCCGCGCGCCCCATGTCGCCCTGACCCTGATCCCCACGGCCGTACAGGGCCGAGAGGCGACCGGGCAAATCGTCCGTGCCTTGCAGTTGGCTGATCGCCAAGGCTTCGATGCCCTGATCCTGGCCCGTGGCGGCGGCTCGCTGGAAGACCTGTGGTGCTTCAACGAAGAACTCGTCGCCCGTGCGGTGGCCGCCTGCGAGACCCCCATCGTCAGCGCCGTTGGCCATGAGACCGATGTGTCGATCAGCGATTTCGTCGCCGATGTTCGCGCCCCGACCCCGTCAGCCGCCGCCGAACTGCTGGCCCCTGACAGTGGCGACCTGGTGCAGCGCCTGGCCAGCCTGCACCGTCGCTTGCAACTGACCATCAGAGGCCGCCTCGCGCGCGAACAGATGCGCGTGGACGGCCTGACCCGGCGCATTCGCCACCCCGGGGAGCGGCTGCGTCAGCACGCGCAACGCCTGGACGACCTCGAGCTGCGCCTGCAACGCGCGCTCGAACGCCAGGTGAACAACCGCCAGGAGCGGCTGGCACGCCTGCAGACCCGCCTGGCGGCCCAACACCCCGGGCGCAGCCTGATGCTCCTGCGCCAACGCCTCGACAGCCTCGCCGTGCGCCTGCCCAGAGCCATGCGCGAAGGCCTGAAAGAACGCCGCCTGAGCCTGCGCAGCCAGGTACAGACCCTTAACGCCGTCAGCCCGCTGGCCACCCTCGGTCGCGGCTACAGCATTCTTCTCGACGAACAGGGGCGCGCCATTCGCAACGCGGCGCAGACGCACCCTGGCCAGCGTTTGAAAGCGCGCCTGGGAGAAGGCGAACTGGACGTTCGGGTCGAAGACAACCACCTCCAGCCAGTGACCCTCTCACTGCTGGATTGACGATCAACAGGGTGGATCGCGGCAGCCCCCTCCACCCATTCCGGGGATACTTCATGCGTGCTTTGCTGTTGCTGCTCACCCTCGCCCTCGCTCTGCCCGTGCATGCCGAAGGCTTCCTCACTCGCCTGCTGAACAAGCCGGTGCCCGGCGGCGTTGCCGTGGTGGATCTGGGCACGGGCAGCAGCGCCCCCAGGGTCACCTTCCAGGGCAAGCCCGTGCTGGTGATCCACGAAGATGGGCAGCGCTGGATCGCCGTGGTCGGCCTGCCGCTGACCACCCGGCCCGGCCCCCAGACGATCACTGTCGACGCCCAGCAGTCCCTGAGTTTCCAGGTCGGTCACAAGGCCTACACCGAGCAGCGCATCACCCTCAAGAACAAGCAGCAGGTCAACCCGAACGCCGCCAACCTCAAGCGCATCGCAGGCGAACTCGCCGAACAGACCACTGCCTATCGCCAATTCAGCCCACGCCAGCCGAGCAACCTGCTGTTCGACAAACCGGTCAACGGCCCGCTTTCCAGCCCGTTCGGCCTGCGCCGCTTCTTCAATGGCGAAGAACGCAACCCGCACTCAGGCCTGGACTTCGCCGCCAACCGCGGGACGCCGATCAAGGCGCCTGCCGCCGGCACGGTGATTCTGGTCGGTGACTATTTTTTCAATGGCAAGACGGTATTCGTCGACCATGGCCAGGGCCTGATCAGCATGTTCTGCCACCTCTCGGAAATCGGCGTGAAGGTAGGCGATGAGCTGCCGCGTGGCGGCGTACTCGGCAAGGTTGGCGCGACAGGCCGGGCCACCGGTCCGCACCTGCACTGGAATGTCAGCCTCAACGATGCCCGGGTCGACCCGGCGATCTTCATCGGTGCCTTCAAACCCTGAGTTTGCCTAGGCGGCAAGGCAAAGACTAGAATGCGACCCATTATCGAATAGGCCGCAGTAGTCAGAGCCCTCGCATGCACAGCGACAACACCACACTGGAGGACGGAATCGGCCAGCTTTACCAGGACCACCATGCCTGGCTCAGCGGCTGGCTCAACCGCCGTACCGGTTGCCGGGACCACGCTGCCGACCTTGCCCACGATGTGTTCGTCCGCCTGCTTAAACGCCGTGAATCCCTCACACTTGCACAGCCCCGGGCGTACCTGAGCAGCATTGCCCGTGGCCTGATGATCGACCAGTACCGTCGCCGGGCGCTGGAACAGGCGTACCTGGACAGCATCGAGCACCTCGAATACCGCCAGCTTCCCTCACAGGAAGAGCGCCTGTTGGTACTCGAAGCCCTGGAGCGCCTCGATCGGCTGCTCGACAGCCTCCCCGCACGCGTGCGCCAGACATTCCTGCTGGCACAACTCGACGGCCTCAACTGCCCGCAGATCGCTGAACGGGTCGGCGTCTCCCGCGCGACCGTGGAACGCGACCTGGCCAAGGCGCTACGCGCCTGTTACCGGCAACGCTATGCCGACGCCTGACGCCAGGGCTGTCGAGCAAGCCATCGATTGGCTCGTGCGTCTGCGCTTCAACCAGAGCGACGAAGCAACCCGGCAGGCCTTCGAGCAATGGCTGCGGCTGCGTCCGGAAAATGCCCGCGCCTGGCAACGAGCGGCCAGCCTGGGAGAAGAATTCTCCGCCCTCCCCCCCGAGCTCGCGCACCTGACCCTTGAAGGTAGCCGGCGGCGCATGAGCCGTCGCCAGGTACTCAAGACCCTGGGACTGTGCATCACTGCGGGCAGCCTGGCCTGGGTGGGCAGCGAGCACACCGCCGCGTCCCGCCTGCTGGCCGACCACCATTCCGGCACCGGTGAGCGCAGTGACGTCGAGCTGGCGGATGGCACCCGTGTCAGGCTCAACAGCAACAGTGCCTTCGATGTGTCGTTCAACCAGGAACGGCGCTTGATCACCCTGCAAGACGGCGCCCTGCTGATCGAGCCCGGAAACGATGCGCAGAACGGCTTTGTTCGACCGTTCTGGGTGCATACCCGCAACGGCGGCCTGCTGGCCCACAGCCGGCGCTTTCTGGTGCGTGAGGAAAACGGCGCAACGTTGCTCGCCGTCGATCAGGGCCAGGTGACCCTCCTCGACCCGGCGGCGCCTGTTGTGATTCGCCACGGCCAGCAAGCGCAGCTCCAGGCCGGCGCCGTGCAGCCGCTCATGCCTACTGGTCTCGACCCCTGGGCCTGGGTCGATGGCGTGATCAGCGCCAACGGCACACGCCTGGGCGACTTTCTTGCCGAACTGTCACACCACCGCCCGGGCCTGCTCCGCTGCACGGACGAGGTCATGGCGTTGCGCGTTTCCGGTACCTATCAGTTGGCCGACACCGACCAGGTACTCGCCCTGCTTGCGCGCACCTTGCCGATCCGCCTGCACTACCGCAGCCGCTACTGGGTGACGGTCACCGCAAAGAACGCCTGACACCTCCAACACCCACCTGAAGCGGCGCTAGGCCATTGCACACCAATGCCCGTTCGCTGCACGCCGCCATAAACACTAAAAATAAATGAGGGGCTTTATCATTCGCATTCGACCTATAGGGAAAGGCTGACGAGCAAGCCAGCACGCCCATACTTTTCGGAGCACCTATAGACGATGACAATTCACAAGACCGCCCCAGCAACGACCCTGAGCCGTGCCGTACGCGGGGCCCTGCTGGGGTTGAGCGTGGCAGGCGCTGCGCTCGCAGCCCCGGTATTGGCACAGGACGCCAGCACCGTCAGCCAGGTTCGCAACTGGAACATTCCGGCCGGCCCGCTGAGCGCCGCGCTGGACAGTTTTGCCCGTCAGGCCGGGATAAGCCTGTCGTACGAGCCCGGCGCAACCGCGAATAAATCCACCACGGGCCTCACGGGCGCCTTCGACATTCGCCAAGCATTGAACCACTTGCTGCAAGGCAGCGGCTTGCAGGCCCAGGCGCAGACCGATGACAGTTTTATGCTGGTGCCGCTGGCCACCACGAGCGGCGCCCTGGAACTGGGCGCCACGACCGTCACCGGGCAACACCTGGGCAGCGTGACCGAAGGCAGCGGCTCATACACCACCGGCGCTGTCAGCATCGGCAAAACGCCGCAATCGCTGCGGCGTACACCGCAATCGGTCACGGTTCTCACCGAACAGCGGATGAAAGACCAGAACCTCACCAACCTGAAGCAGATGCTCCAGCAGACGCCGGGTGTGGTGGTCGACCAGACCGACAGCGAGCGGGTGACGTACTTTTCGCGGGGCTACCAGATCGATGCCTTGCAGTTCGACGGCGCCACCGTCAACGTCGACTGGCGCAGCGGCAATTTCATTCAACCCGACGTGGCCACCCTGGACCATGTGGAGGTGCTGCGCGGCGCCAGCGGTATGCAGCGTGGCTCCGGCAACCCGTCCGGCACCGTCAACATGGTGCGCAAGCGACCGACCCGCGAGTTCCAAGGCTCGGCCAGCTATACCGCAGGCTCATGGGACGCCAACCGCTACGTGGCGGATATTTCCGGGCCGCTGGTCGAAGGCGGGGCCATTCGTGGCCGCATGATCGCGGTGCATGACGATAAGGATTTCTTCCAGGACAGCCGGATGGAACGCAAGAATGTGCTCTATACCGTGCTGGCCGCAGACCTCAGTGACCGCACCACCCTTACCGGCGGCCTGGAATACAGCGAGATAGAAGCCACTGGAGCCTGGGGGAATCTGCCTGCCGCCGCCGACGGCTCGCCCTTGCCATTTTCTCGGGACACCTATCTGGGTGCCAACTGGGCCCGCTGGGACCGCACCAACACCCATGTCTTCGCTGAACTTGACCATGCTTTCGTCAACGGCTGGAACCTCAAGCTGAGTGCGAATCACAGCCGCCTGGCCTACAAGGATCACGGATTCCAGCAGACGTCGCTGCTGCGGCGCGCCGACTACGCCAACCCCTACCTGTGGGACGTCAGTTACAACTTCAGCGATGGCGGCGGCCGAACCAACTACAGCAACCTGGGTGGCGTGCTGGACGGTGCCTTCAATATCCTGGGTCGCGAACATCGCCTGACCCTGGGCGCAGAGTGGAACGAGGCGGACGCCATCGGCATCGAGTCCGTTTGGGGCTACAACGACCAAGTCGACCTGCGTGACTGGAACCCATCCCTGGTCAATAAAGACCGCACCGGCGCTCAAGCCAACCCCCAGGCCCACACCATCACCACGCAGAAGGCGGCCTTCGCGACCTGGAGCATTTCCCTGGCCGACCCGCTGACTGCCGTTCTCGGTGCACGCCTGAATTGGTATGACTTCGAGAACCGCAACAGCGCCACCGGCGATTACAACGTGAATCGCGAAGTGGTGCCCTATGCCGCGCTGATCTATGACCTGACCGACAACATCAGCGCCTACACCAGCTATACGGAAATCTTCGCGCCTCAAAGCAGCTACGACACATCGGGGTCGATACTCGACCCGATGACAGGGGAAGTCTACGAGTTAGGCCTCAAGGGCGAGTTCTACGGCGGCCGCCTGAACAGTTCCGTAGCGGTATTTCGTACCAACCTGATAGGCAAGGCACTGCAGGACGCAGACGCTCTTGCTGAGGGAGTTCGCTGCCAGCCTACGAATGCACTTGGCTCATGCATGACTGCTTCGGGCAAAAGCCGTAGCGAAGGCGTGGAATTGGAAATTTCCGGCGAAGTGTTGCCGGGCTGGCAAGTGGGCGGTGGCTACACCTACACCACCACCGAATACTTGAAGGACACCGCCGCAAACGAAGGGAACGTCTTGCGCACGACCGATCCGAAGCACCTTTTGCGCCTGTTTACCAGCTACCGTTTGCCTGGGGCCTACTCGGCCTGGACAGTCGGCGGTGGCGTGCAGGCACAGAGCGATATCTACTCCGAGAGCGGTACGGCCCGTGCCGAACAGGGTGGCTATGCCATCTACAACGCCATGCTCGGCTATCGCGTCAACGAACAGTATTCGCTGCAGTTCAATGCCAACAACCTCTTCGACAAGTACTACTACGAGAAGATCGGTGCCACGGGCGTGAATTACTACTGGGGTGAGCCGCGCAACGTAGCCCTGACTCTGCGCGGCGAGTTCTGACCGCAACGCCATCCCCTCGTACGTTCACGCGGGGACGGCGCTTCGTGCGCTGATGCCTATGGCTCAGCGGTTTTGGGCATCCGGTCCAAACGATGGATCTGCTCAATCAAGCAGTGTTCGGGAAACCCGCTGCTGTCGCGGGACACCACACGATCCAACCGCGTCAGCACGCCCACTGTGGTGGTGAAGCCCAGGGTATTGCTGAAATGCAGGTTGTTGCAGGGCCGTGAGAAGGTCAGCAGGTAGGCGCGCCCTGGCCCTCTGCCCAGCAACAGGTGCTGCTTGTCCAGGTATTGCCAGCCATCGAGGTCGACCGACCCGATCGACCGCACGGCCTCGCCCCGCTGATAGCCCAGCGCGGCAAGGCGCTGATCCAACGGCAACGACTCATCGTAACGGGCATGCTGCCCGCAGCCGGCCAACAGTACGCCAAGGCACCACAGGCACACCCTCCTGCTCAGGCTACGCATACGACCTCCCACGACCCGCTGTCATTACGCCGGAATCCGGCCTGGCTCGACACGTTTAGGAAAGAAAACCACACCCGCGATAGACCACACCTTGCTAAGGTACGCTCCGCGCCACCATCGGGCCCTGTCTGATTACAGATTACGCCTGCCCGACTGGTGTTTTCACCGAGAGACACGAGGACCGGCATGAAAGACCAATACGCCTTAGCCCTGGAGTGGCTTGGACATTACCCTGAACTCTATAGCCTGATCAGCCTCAGCCTGCTGATCCTGGCCGCCTGGGTGGCCAACTGGATCGTCAAGCGCATCCTCCTGCGCGGCCTGTACCGCGCGCTCAAAGCCACGCCGTTCGGCCAGAACGACATGATCCGCGACTCGCGGGTCATCGCCCGGCTCGCCAATATCGTGCCGGCGCTGATCGTTGCCAATGGCATCATCCTGGTACCTCACCTGCCAGGAGCCGTGATCGCGGTAACGCACAATGTCTGCAGCGCGTTCATCGTCCTGACCATCGCCTTGGCCATCAGTGGCGTGCTGACCCTGGTCAATGCGGTCTACCAGCGCCGCCCCGACGCCCACCTGAAACCCATCAAGGGCTACGTGCAGGTGGTGAAGATCCTGGTCTTCGCCATCGCCGCCATTCTCATCGTCGCCAGCCTGATCGACCGCTCGCCGCTGATTCTGCTTTCCGGCCTCGGTGCCATGGCCGCGGTGCTCATGCTGATCTTCCAGGACACCCTGCTGTCACTGGTGGCCAGCGTGCAGATTTCTTCCAGCGACATGGTTCGCGTGGGGGACTGGATTGAGATGCCGCAACTTAACGCCGACGGTGACGTGATCGACATCGCCCTGCACACGGTCAAGGTGCAGAACTGGGACAAGACCATCACCACCATCCCGACCAAGCGCCTCATCAGCGACCCGTTCAAGAACTGGCGCGGCATGCAGGAATCCGGCGGGCGGCGGATCAAGCGCAGCCTGTACCTGGACCAGACCAGCGTTCGCTTCCTCAGCCCGGACGAAATCGCCCACCTGCAGCGTTTCCTGCTGCTCGGCCAGTACCTCAGCAGCAAGCAGAGCGAACTGCTGAGCTGGAACACTCAACTGGCCGAGGCTGCCCAGGAACCGGCCAACACTCGGCGGGTGACCAACATCGGAACCTTCCGCGCCTATGTGGAGCATTACCTGCGCCAGCACCCGGGCATCAACCAGAACATGACCCAGATCGTTCGCCAGTTGCAGCCCACCGCCGACGGCCTGCCGCTGGAGCTCTACT
>Ga0307414_10001404_pt1 | contig 12494 bp, 2 predicted proteins | sample DK1Ometagenome_FD_203804 | JGI IMG/M metagenome (GOLD analysis project Ga0307414, IMG submission 203804) | Maize rhizosphere microbial communities from greenhouse at UC Davis, California, United States - DK15-O-3 | ecosystem: Host-associated > Plants > Roots > Rhizosphere > Soil | place: USA...
GTCGATTGAGCAATACGACCCCCTGTCTCAGCAAAGCTTTCCAGCGATGTGCCCTTGGCCTGTTTGATCAGGAAATCCAGCCCATCATTGGCCTTGTCCACACTGAGGGCGACAGCATCTGTCACCCTCTCGTTGGCTTCCCGGACCATGTTGGCAGGAGCTTCCAAAGCCTGAACCAACAGACCTTTTTCAGACTCAGCCTGTTGGGCCAGCCCGGCTACGATCTTCTGAATTTCCTCTCCGACCTTTTGGTTCGCTTTCAAGCCATAGGTATAGTCCATCAGATTATTGATGTGACGCGACACTGTGGACTTGATGAAACCATCAGCGGTGGTGTCAGGAGCAGCCAGTTTCTTATCCCGGACCTTAATCCGAGAGAACAGCTTCTGAGCCTGAGAGCTCGTAGCACCAAGGGCAACGAACATCGGCAGGAGAAGGCTCAGACCATGAACATCTGTTCCTACGTTCACAGAACCATCGAGCAGTCGGATACGGTCAGAAGCGAGGTTCTGATCATCCGGGTCCTGAGACGTAGGATCATCCATCATGTTTGACTGGTTCAACTGAGCCAGCACTTCACGATAGTATGCATCCAGTTTCACATTGGCAGCCGGGTCCGCAACTCTATTGGCGCGGTAAGCAGCAACGATCATTACGAAAGCACGACGTTCGTCATTCGTTAGATTGAAGCCGTTATCCGAAACAATCTTTGCAAGGTTGTGACCATACTGAAGGGCCAGTTCACTCGGCTTAGGTCCGTAGAACTTCTCAAATCCCTTATCAACACCAGCTGTGATGACAGCGAATTTCTGCATGATCTCAGCAAGATCAGGCCGTGTTCTGGAAGAATGCATCAGCAGTTGGTCAGCCAGAACCGACTGAAGAGGCGGAAGTCCTTCGCTCATCAGCACCATGGCATTGAAGCGAATGTTCGAGTTCAGGTCTGTACCCACCGGAGGCAGGTTGAACAGCTTGCGAAGACCATTCACGACACTCTTGGCAATCCGGGCGAAGGCACTCTCAACCTTAATAGAGGAATTGAGTGTCATCAGGGATTGGTTCGACAGGTTCCAAGCAATGAATTCATTCAAAGCTTCAGCCGGTTTACCTGCATTGATGAGGTCTGTGACCACATTAACAGCCTGTCGCACAGTATCTCTGGTCTTCTTATTACGAAGACCGGCAGAATCTTCAGCAACATTGAGCCATTGAATCATTAGAGCATCCAGACGGCTAATAGCGTCGAGGGATGCCGGATCAAGGGCGCTGATGTCGTTGTAGTAAGCAACCACTCTATCAATCGTGGCGGCATGAATTAGTTCGTGAGCCAATGTCTCAGACGAGCCGTTCGCTACAATCACTGTCTTGCGAGCAGGCGCCGTGAGGCCATGATCCCCGTCCACGAAGGTGAAGGGGATGCCTGTCGCCTTGGCGTAAGCATTGGCCTGTTCCTGGTTGCCCATGACTACCGTCCAGCTGTTATTGCTGAGGGCAGCCAGAGCACGCTTGATAATCGTCATCTGAACAGCAGGCAGACGAAGCCCTTCCATCATCGAACGAAGACGGTTGGTATTGACCAGACGAACACCCGTTTCATGCTCAGGGAGCACATCGAATGTCGAACCCAAATCTTCGCTGGGGGCGAGATCAGCTTCAGTTTTACTGGCGATCTTGGCGCGCTCAGCCCGGAACATCTGTTCAAGCTCTACGGCCGCTTCCTCGCTTGTCATACCGCCAAGGTCGATACGGTCCGTTTCCTGTTCTGTCGAAGCAGGAGCCGCCAGAGCAGCCATGTGATCCGACGACAGGTGAACACGCTTGAGCACAGCCAGACGGGCTTGTTCATCCAGCACCGCCTCATTCAGTTCATACTGAAGAGCACCCATCATTTCCTGAATGAAGTTCTTATGGGTTCCATCAGGATCACTGTTAGGGGCTGTTACGTCTTCAAAGACCTGACGAAGTTCATCAGAAGAGAACTCTCCAAGGTCAATGGTTTCAACCATGTTGTCGAAAGTCTTTTGCAGGTCTTGGAAAGGCGTACCTGCTTGCAGAGCTTTCAGAACAGAGGCGTTAATGGCTTGACCATTTCGCGTCGCATCCTTCAAGGCGAGGTTGATACCATCGAACACCATCAGACGCCCCCCAACGAGGTTGGGAGAGGCTTCGATGATCATCCGGCCATCACCATAGGAAATGTTCACATAGGCCGCTCCAGCCACGCCAGCGACAGTCGGCATGGGAATGGTCAGCTTCGTATGAATGCTGTCCTTGAAGGTAGCCGCAGGACGAACAGCCGATTCCTTATCGTTGTCCGGCTTGTCGTCCATCAGACCCTTACTGAGGCCCTTCACGTTCACCGTGACGCTATCCCCTTCCATATAGGGGAAGAGGAAGGCGACACGAGCCAGAACCTTCTTCAGTTCATTAGGCGACAGACCTTCAGCCATGGAACCACCAGCAGCTTTTTGCTTCTGAAGTTCACGCTGGATTGCATTGGTAAAGGCAGTCTTGGCCAATGCAGACATGAAGTTAGTCGATTGACGAATGACTTCCGAACCATTCACCGAAGAACCCATGCCAGTGTTAATGGCTTGGACCATCGGAGTGACATAGAAGGTCTCAAGAGCCGAAGCCAAGTTCGTCATAGCCTTCGGAGTAACAGTGAATTTCACTGGATCAGAAGCATTACGAACAACAGGCTCTTCAGAAGATTTCAGATAGTAAACTGTTTGATCTCTTTCTTTAAATTGACGAACTTCATTTCTACCCAGTTGAGACAGAGCTTTAATGAAGGTGTCTGTTTCATCTCTGGAGGTGAACATATAGTTCATCCACCCCTGAGCATCATCAGATTCAGCAGCCTTAGCATGAGCTTCGGAGATTTGAGAGTAGAGCTCTCGAACCATTTCCTTAGCGATCTTGGCTGCAATACCCGAAGGCGAAGAGCCATAGACAGTGACTGTCAGCGGGTTCTTCAGTTGTTTGCGCTTGATGGTGAAGACGTGCCCACCATCAGCGGCTTCCTCATAGGAGAAGCCTTCATCACCCAACAGGGTACGCATAGCCGACAGCAACGCAGAAGCGTGCTCTTCGAGGGCTTGCTTGTCCTTCGCTGTTTTCGTTTGAGTTGTAACCCCCTGGATGGTCGAAGACAGACTTTCAGCCAGACGCTTCGCACCCACTTCATAGGTGTCCAGCAGTTTGGGTCCATCCTCAGGATCAAACAGTTCATGAAGAGGCGTAGGCTTGGACGAGAACACCAGACCACCTCTGGCAAGTCCTCGGACCATTTCAGCATCAAAGCCACCCTTACGCATATAAATCATGGAGTTGGTCGGACCATCGGTCACACCATCTGCTTCCACATACATATGCGTGAAGAACGCCTTCGGGTCATCATTCTCTGTGAAGTCGGCGTAGGACTTCAGAGCGTGAACCTGAACAGGTGTCACACCCTTTTTCCCATCCGGGTCGAGGGCAGCCTTGAGGGCTCCGATCAGCTGATCCGAAGGCGTAGCCGTAGGATCACGCATGATCAGGATGGCCTCTTGGATGGCCGAGGAAGATAGCAACGCTTCTAGTTCAGCTTCCCAATGCTCAGGACGAAGTTTCTCAACTTTAACTCCAATAGCTTGAGCAATACCTCTACGCCACATGGAAGCTTCAGCAGGATTCGTCATATCCAGCACGGAAGCATAGGGTGTGATCAGTTCACGGGTCAGCTTAGAAGCTTGATCACCAAACTGTCCCTGTTGTTGCAAACGATTGACCGAAGAATACGCATATTCACGGAATACTTTTACCTCTTCAAGAGCTTGACCAGTCTCAGAGGCAGCAGATTCCATCTCTTGAACCAAGCCCATAGCTGTCTCGTAGGCCGAGATGAAAGCTAGGTTCTGACCAGCCTTGGCCTCCCGATCATTGGCGTTCAGCGTGCCCGGCAGTTCACCATTGGCGAACAGGGACACCACGCCGTCTGTGCCAAGATGGCGGAAAAGATCGAGCATCGGACGATTGACCGTCTGAGGCACAGCATTTTCAGCAGCCGCAGCTTTTTGCTGAGCATCCGTAACCGGAGCTCCACCGCCTTGCAGCTGGAACAGCTTGTTCCCCGAGGGAGCACCAATGGTGTAGCCAGCAACGCTGCTTTCTTGGAGCACCATTTGACTGATGAGCGTTGTTTGTCCCATGAACGAAGGACCATCAACAGTCTTGGACAGACCGAGAGTGTCCTTGTTCGTCTTCATAAAGACCATGTATCGTCCGCCCACTAGCATAGGCGGCGTAACATCAATAAGCTTCGCAGCTTCAGCAGAGTCAAGCAATTCACCAGCCAGAGACAACAGAAGACCATCTGTCAGGCCATTCTTCACATCAGGCTTTGCCTTCAATCCAAGGAATTGACCAAGGGTTGTTGCCAAACTGTCGTGAGCTTGTTGAGAATTGATGCTCGTATTGTAGGCAGTACGAAGATCATCTGTAACTTCAGACACATCAATCTTCAGTTTACGAGCGATATCCTCATCTGAACGCTGAGGTCCAGCCACAGAGTTCTGAGCCAACCAATCGGACAGGGCCAACACAGCCGCCGAAGCAATCGTAGGGTTGATAATGAGCTTATCGCCCTGACGCTCCAAGACGTTCAGAAGTCGAAGGTTCGTCCGACGAATAGCATTCGAAGGATCAGCACCATTCACATAAGGGGCAAAGTTTTTAGAGCTCTCTAGACGCTCCATCATCTTGCTGAAGACAGGACCAGACACCGCCAGAACAGTAGCGTTATAAGCAGCTGTTACCTGCGGAGAGAGCTTATACTTAGCAAGTCCAGAGACAGCTTGGAATGCTTCAGGACTTTGCAGCCCTTTCACCACATCATTAGCTGTGATGGCTCCCTCGCCAATAAGGCGAGTACGGCTCTCGTTATCCAACGTGAAGCCATTGAGGAGAAGCTGATCACCATTCGTATCACGAAGGACGTTCGGGAAGACTTCTTGAATTTGGGGAGCTGCTTGTCTTTGTTGTGTTTGTTCAACAGGCGCAGTCTCGTTCGTCGCTTGAACCTCCGGCTTCGCCTCCGGTTCTGCGACTTCCGTGACCGCTTCGAGGATGGGTTGATCGGTATTGGGAACCGTACCTTGTTGATCCGGCTCTTCTTTCGGCTTAGCCAGCTTCTCGCGTTCAGCTTTCAGAAGCTCTTCAACTTCCTTAGCCGTGTAAACACGCTCAGTAGGTTCTTCAATCTGTTCAACTTCTTCCTGAACTTCAGGCACAGCTTCAGCAACAACAGGCTCAATAGGAGCCTCTTGTTTTTGAACAGAAGCACGCTGTTCTTGCTTAGACGCTTCAATGACAGCTTTAGGCGCTTTCTGAAGTCCAGCATCCAAGCGAACAGGATCAATCGGAGATACTCCGAGATCAGGATACTGAGATACCAGACTGTTAAAACTATCTACGACAAACTCAGCATCAACCCCAATTTGTTGGGAATTCTTGATAGAGTTCTCGTTAAAGCGAACTGAAGTCCAGGAATTACTATTCTTGGTCCAGCCACTTCTAGGGCTGTAACTGTCATAGCGAACTTCAGGATTCTTGTTTCCGTCACGTCCAGTGAAGGAAGCATTCACAGCATTAAGCTTGTTAGCCATATGCTGAGCAAATGCCTGGAACGCTTCCAGAGAGCTCTTTGCTTCATCTGTAAGACCGTAACTGGCCAGTCGGTTCACTACATCATAGTGACCGGCCACAGATGGCCCAGCAGTCCCGGACTTATCGTATTCAGCAGCCTGAATCTCAAAAGCTACACGAGCAACGGCAGGGGCCTGAGCACCCAGCTTCTGAGCATTGGCCGCAGCTGCCTTGACCGTTTTCGTGAGTGCAGCCGAAGACCTGAGAGCACTGGTTTGCTGGGGCGTGAGGATGCCACTGGTCGAGTGTTTGAGCAGACGCTCAACCACTTCCGGGGCAATGTTTTCCGGGGTGAGGACAGCCTGAAGGGCGACCTTCCTAGCTGCCTGTACGCCTTGAGGGGTCGAGATGTCTTCAACGTCAGAGACCTTCACATCAGGCGTGGCATTGATCCCGTCAATCAGAGCCTGTCTGATCTTCGGGTTATTGGCGATAGCTTCTTGAGCCGCGACAATCTTGCGCGTTTCACGAGCCATGGTTCCACCCGGAGTGGCCTTACCCTCCAGTTCAAGAACCTGTTGAATGCTCTCACCAGTAACTCTCTCTTGGAGATTGCTGATCATAAGAGCAAGTTCAAACTTCTCAGCAGGAGTTACATCTTCCTGTGAGATTTTATTAGAAGCTTGGCTCATGACATCAAAGATGTCGTACTGAACTGTAGGATCGAGCTCAGACATAAGCCGAACTTCAGCTTCAGTTTGAGGCTGATACTCAGCAGGATTGAAATCAAACTGCTGAGACAGAGTGCTCAGAACGTCAAGATTCTCATTAAGCTCAGCTTGATCCTGAATTGGATCAACAGAAGCATTAACAACAGGTGTTGTATCAACAGGCTGAGCCGCTGCTCTCACAGCTTGAGCTGTTTGAGCAGTTACATCAACCACATTACGGTTGTTGATTTCGCGTCCACGCTCCTGGATGCCTCTGGCAACCCGTCCTACAGCCGAAATACCCTCTTGAGTCATACCAGCAGCGGTGGAAGGACCAGCGAACACACCGGCTGTTCCCGCCCCATATATGGCACCTTGAGCCGCACCTTCACCAACGCCTTGAGCAAGATCATAGGTGTTATCAGCAGTGGAGCGAATAGCCTTATTCTGAGCAAATTCACCAGCACCAGACTGGATAGCTTCTTCAACAGTTTCTCGCCCGACGTTACCAACGCCAGTACGAAGAGATGTAAAGCGAAGCGGAGCTCCTTCAAACTTGGAAACAAGAGCACCTGTAGCAACACCGATGGGCGCTTGAATAGCACCAGCCAGAAGACCACCAGTATTCGCTACACGAATACGAGCTTCTTGGGGTTCAACATCAGCAGCAATGAGGTCTCTATAGCTCTGAGAGGTTTCCAGAAGCTGTTCATGGGACATGCCCATGATCTCTTCGACAGCGCCCATATAGGCACCGCCACCTTCAAGAGCACCGATGGAGAGGGGCATACGCGCACGATCAGCAAACTGACCAGCCCGAACCAACCCATCAAAAGTTCTCGGAGATTGCAGAGCAACAGCCGCAGCCCGGCTAGGCCCAACTCCACGGATTGCAGCTTTACCAACAGCTTTCAGCGTACCCGAAACGGCACCACCACCCACCAGTGAACCAACACCCTGAGCGATACCATCACCCATGGTAGCGCCTTCGCTGAAGCTGATGGTTGCTTGGTCCGCAAAGTTACGGCCAATACGACGGAGTGTCGCTAAACCCTCGCCTTCCGTTGCACTTTCGCGTTGATAGGTGGCCTCATTGTCAAGAGAGCTCAGAAAACCTTGAGTTTCAACAGCCCTACGACGATCATTAAGACCATTAGACTGGTTATCTCTGATTTCAGTAAGACCCTTATTAACGATATTGGAAATGCCAGTTCCCAAATCTTCGTTAATAATACCCCCACCAAGGGCTGCAATTCCGCCTAAACCACCAAGAAAACCAGAAACAACGCCTGTTCCTGTGTCAGTAATGACCTCAACATCAGTACGGGGACGGACCAAATCACGCTGGAAATTGGCCATGCCGCCAGCACGAGCACGGATAAGACGTTGGCCTTCAACGTCTCCATACTTGTCCATCAGTTCCAGATTGCTCAAAGTTCGAGCATCTTGGAACAGTTGATTGTCCACTGAAACACCAGTTCCAGAATGAACAGCAGCACCGACATTATAAAAATTTGGGTCAACCTGAGGCATTGCCTGAGGATTTACATCAGCAACAAGCGTTTGACGAAGAGCCGGTTGAGTAGGCGGCGGAAGCAAAGCCGACAGAAAGCGGTCTTGGCGAATCGTCATGGAATAACTGCCTGTGCGAAATCAGGATAACAGGCACCTCTCTATCAGAAAAAAAGCCTCCCACAATAAGTGAGAGGCTTTCTTTTTAGTCTTTAGTCAGCGTCGTAAGAGAAATCTGTACCAATGGGCCTCAGAGGCCGACGCCTTGCAGGTGTTATAGCCGGGCTCAAACCACTGAACACAGGGGTTGGCTGCCCAACAAGAGACCTTTGAAGGGGACCAGCTTGCGCCGCCGAAGGGCCAACAAAGGATCGAGGAATAGGTACTTCAGAAGCAGGAGGACGATTACCTGCCGGACGAGCAATGGTAGGGTCAGTAGCCAGACCTCTAGCAGCTTGAACCGCAGCATCAGTTTGTTGAACCGCAGTGACATAACGAGAGATGTCACCACGACCACCATTCGCCTCAACACGAGCCTGAGCTTGAGCCAGTTGTTGTCGAGCAGCAGCATCAGCTGCGACTGCTTGAGCCAACATAGCTTGAGCTTCTTGGTTCGTGGCGACAGCTTGGACTTGTCCTCTCATGTCCTGTCCACGAGTTCTCTCAATAAGAGCCTTCGCATTATTGTAGCTTGGGCCTTCAATAGGACCACCTGTAAAGCCTCTTACGAAGAAGTTACGTGTTCCAAGGGATTCAGCAAGAGCCCAACCCGCGACTGAAGGGGCAACTCCCAGTTCATTAGACAGGCGTCGAATATCATTCCTGATACGATGCGCCGGAAAATCACCCAGGACACCTGGAGCTCCCGGTTTACCGTCTTCACCTGGAGTACCACCAACCAGCTGAGCCGTAACGGTATTCACATCTAGATCAGGACGCTGAGAGGCTGCAAGGAAACCAGCAGCCAAAGCGGTTTGATTACCGCCGTTCCCGTTGTCTGTGCCCACAGCAGTACCATCGGAGAAACTCATTTGAGATTCTCTAATAGCAGCAGCAGAGGTAGCAGGAGGAATTCTAGCTCCACTTTCACCAGCAGCAATAACTCTACGTGCTTCAGCCCAAGGAAGCCTGCGAACACGATCAGCTTCAGCAGCGGAAAGGGAAACCCAACGGCCTCTCAGAGAAGCAGCACTTCCCTTTGAAGCATTAAAGATTGCTTCTGCAATCTTGTCTTCAGCTTCGGGACCGTAGGCTACTTGTTGCCAGTTATTGCCAAACACTCTTGGGCCAAAGTCACGGAGAGTATCACCAGTGATTTGATAGATGCCCATGGCGCTGGAAGGAACACCAGCACGGTTGACCTGAATGGCAAACGTCGAAGCGTCTCCCAGTGTTCTGACACTGGGGGGCACAGTAGCAAAGCCGCCATTACGTGCTTGGTAATTCATTACGCGAGAAGCGTCAGTAGCCCCACCGGCAAAACCACCAGCCGGGGCTTCGATACCCCCACCAAATCCACCAGCAGGAGCAGTCACATTATCCAGTGTGGTGAACATGGACGGAATAGCTGCCCGAATAGCATTCACTACTTCAGGCGATTCATTGGCGTATTTGTCGCTGTTTAGAGCAGTAAGCGCACTAACACCATCAATGTTATCACGAGTGAGTTCATTCAGGATAACAGCAGCCCGATCCTTCTCTCTATCGGTTTTAAGAGTACGACCAAAGTTATACTCAGAACTACGATAATTGAGATTATCAGACCTTAAATCTCTACCCGAAGCCGCAGCAGCAATAGATTGTTCCAACAGCGTATGCATTTGCTGGGGGCTGAGATCAGGATTAGCTGCGATGATCTCATTACGAGCAGCCAAAGCCGCAGCAGGATCGCCAGAAGTCAGAGCAGCAGCAAGATGAGGAGCAATAGCCCTACTTGCACTTGCAAAGGCTTCTCGTTCGTTCTCGTTACGGGTGCGATCATCCACTCTCCAACCGAACTGAGTTTCTTCTCGGTCGAAGCTTGCTTCAGCATTTCGGCGTTGAGCCAATGTATCCTGATATCCGGCTACTCTCATCATATCTTCAGGACGGAGATAGTCAGATTGAAGGTTGATCGTACCATTAGCCAAGGCAGCACGATAAGCATCAGGATCACTGAAACTCATCTGCTGGCGTGTAATATCAGACAGCACGTCTTCCCGACGAGCACCTTCCCACTGGTTCAGCGCACCAGTGATCCCGGAGAACGCATTCTGGATTGAAGCACCCGCCATAGCCTGAGCACGGAGAGCGGACTCTCCAATGTCAGTAATAGGAAGCGGGTTCCATTGAAGACGAGCCATCAATTATTCCTTATCGTCTGCGCTGATCAGTGGCCTGATTACGCGCAATAGCAGCGTCTCTTTCAGCGTCCGACATGCTTTCCACTACAGCACGGGAGCGGAACTTGTCATCAACCGACAGATTGTAGGCTTTAATCTGGTTAGCCAGGTTTGTATCCAGCAAACCCTTCTGGTGGTTGAAGCTTTCACGAGCAAGCTTGTTTTGTTGGAAACCATTCCACAGACCAGCCAGAGTGCCCAGTCCTTGAATACCAAACTTCAGAGTATCAAGGTTGGCTCCCAGTCCTTGAATGCCCATCCAGCCACCGTTTTGCTGACCACCCACGCCTTGCTGAAGCGAAGGCATGAAGGTGTTCATCGGTTGGATCGGACTGATCTGAGGAGCAGGCGAGAGGGGTTCGTAACCTGACCACATAGCCGGGTTAACACCACCGAGAGGCATAGCAGAGAGAAAGCCACCGGACATTTTGATCTCATTCCTCGAACTGATTATTGAGCGTTAGCTCAACAAAGTTAGCAATCATATCGTTGCCCATTTGGGCAATGTCAGAACCTGTCAATAGAGTACGACTGAGGAACGTCTCAGAGTTCTCTGTGAAGAAACTCTCTCCAGCCTCCGTCAGGCTCATAGGATTGAATAGGGCAGTACCATACCCGAAGTTTTCTGCATAGTTGCTCTGAAGCTCCAGAGACTGTTGACGGAAATCTTCAAGGGCATCCTGCGTCTTAACTACATACTCCATCGTGTCAGCAGCCAAAACTTGTGTATAGGCGTTGCCAACTGAGTTTGTCAGGTAGAGCAGGTTCGTCACATTGGTCATAGAAGACCAAATAGACGCCAAACTTTGACCAGCTTGAATGGCAGTTCCGATTTGCAGAGTCATAAATGATGCAATTGCTGCAACAATATAACCAATTCTTTCACCAAGAGCTTCTACTGCAACATAGGTAATCAGCTTCGTCAGGATCATAGCTGCGATCATGTTGGCGATTGCGCCAGCAATAACCGCAGCCAGACCAGCAAAGCCCAATGCAGCCCCCACAGCTGCACCTGTGCCCAGCAATCCAGACCCAGCCGCCATACCCGCAGGCGGATACATGATCGTCAGCACGATCACGACGACGGCAAGGAGCACCTTGAACCAACCGCGCTGATACCATTTCTTTTTGACGATCTGATAGCAGTTGAAGACGATGTTTGCTGATTGGGTCGCCATTTGAGTGGCATCCACCAAAGACATCTCTCTGAAGATTTCGTAATGAATAGGGACAATGAAGCCCGACTCATCGACATCAAGCAGAGCTTGAGCCGCTGTGATCTCTACAAATTTACCCTCGTAGATGTGGTTTCTGTGAACCATACCTTTGATCGTCAGCTTCTCCCAAAGCTGATCGGTCTTCTGGTAATGCATCTCTACAGTATCGATCTCCAAATCTTCGATCTCGTCCTCTGTATAAGCAGAAAGGACGATTGTTTGTGATCCAGCGAACGTAAACCACACTTCACCCACTTTAGCATCAGGCTTACCCAGCCCCATACCGCCAGTGAGCTCCATGCTGTTCCACGCAATTTCCAGTTTCAGGTTGGTTCTACCCGGCCCCCGATCCTGAATAACGACCGTGTTCGTCGGAGGACCAGAGAGACCAGGACGATCAGGAGCAGGTCCTGTCACAGGACTGCCCGGAGGATTGGCATTCTGAGCCGCACGCCAAGCCAACCACGCCAGAATACCATCAGCCGCAGAAGGCTGAGCACCAGCCCAATTATTGAAATGCGTAGCTGAAGAGACCTGACTACCAAGCAGATGCTTGAAGTAGTTAAACATATATCGCTTGGACGCCGTGTCCTTGATGTTCATAGACACACCAAGGACTACATAGGCAAAGTCAATTTCTGCAATGCTTTCGTTTTCAGCAACTTTATCAATCAGTTCATCATACTTACCACCGAAAGCTTTCTTGTAAGCTTTCTTAGCTTCCGTATAGACTTCCGGTTTGTAATTCTCAGAGATGAACTTTCCCTCATGTCTGAGAGGGATGAAGGGCAGATACTCACCGACCTCTTGAGCACCTGTAAACAAGGCGTCCAGAGCCGCAGAGCCGGTCCCACGCTCATAGATGAAGAGCTTAGGCGTCGTCCACCGATTGACTTGTGTAGGGCGGCTGTACGAGACATAGAGCCAATCCCCTGAATCCCGGTATCCCAGTGGTGTAAACTGAATCGGAGCCGTTCCGTCAGTGAAGGTGATCAGGCCGACTTTCGTCGCCTCCACATAATCCACTGTCCAGATATCGAGAGGCT